>UMCH01062724.1_pt1 | contig 11397 bp, 9 predicted proteins | sample 1964201 | NCBI WGS metagenome assembly UMCH01 (sample SAMEA4835965, study PRJEB28245) | human gut metagenome | biome: gut microbiome; material: fecal sample | place: Denmark | collected 2008 | reverse complement strand
CCCCTGCCACTGGCGGCGCAGGGCGTGGGTGGGGGTGGCGCGCTTCACCGCGAAGGCGGTGGGGTATTGTTCATAGTCGCAGGTCCGGTCGTACCCGCAGGTGGGGCAGACGGCGGCTGCGTTGTTCTCTTGGTCACATACCGGGCATTTCCACATGATTCTCTCTCCTTTATCCGCTTTAACCGCTTTATCCGCGCTTACGGCTTCTGCGCCAGCACGATGATCAGCACGATGATCGCCTGCACCAGCACCAGAATGGGCATGGTGATGGAGAAGCGCTTGTGCTGGGTCTTGTGGCGGCACAGGTACATGCCCATCAGAACGCCCAGGCTGCCGCCGGCGAACGCCTCCAGAAACAGCGTCGCCTCCCGCACCCGCCACTGGCGGGTCTGCGCCCGGTGCTTGTCCACGGCCATGGTCACAAAGGCCGCCACGTTGATGGCGAACAGATAGATAGCCAGAATTTTCATTTTTTTATCCTCCGTGTATGATTTTTAGTTTATGGGCCGAGTCTTTGCATATCAATACAAGCGTATTATAGCATCAAATGCCCCTTATTGAAATACGGAAAACGCATCTGCGCATAAAAATTTGCATTCCGTCGGGCGGAGTCGAGCCTTGCAAAATATTCGCAAAATTTGTGAACAAACTATTTGCATTTCAGGGCTTCCGTGATACAATGAAAATGTATAGTTAGCGGAACAGTGCCAGTCAGAGGCACATTGGCCGCAAAAGATAGAAGGAGGGCCATCAGCCATGAATCTGGGCGTGGATTTGGGGAGCACCTATTCCAGCTTTTCTACCTATAACAAGGATACGCACAACGTCGATCTGTGCAGGCCCGGACAGGGCACGCCGGAGGCAATTCCGTCCATTGCCTGCCTGGATGATGACAACGCCATCCTCACCGGTTACGACGCGCGGCAGCATCTGCTGACCACCGACCCCGGGGCCAGAACCTTTTCCGCCTTCAAGATGCTGCTGACTGAGAACAATGAGGAGCTACTGCAGGAGCGCGGATACGGCAGCGACTACACCCCCCGGGCCATTGCCAGGGAGTTTCTCAGCCAGCAGATCGACAAGGTCCTCAACAACTACAGCGTCAAGCGGGTGGAAAACCTGGTGATCTGCGTGCCGGAGGTGTGGACCACCCAGACCTCCGTGCGCCAGGGGAAGCTGGACGGGCGCACCATCCTGCGGGATATCTGCGCCGGATTGAGACATGTTAACCCGCAGAATATCCGCATCGTCAGTGAACCGGCAGCCGCCAGCGCCTATTTCGCCCACCATTACCGCCGCACCAACGAAAAGGGCGCCAATTTCAGCGGCTCCCTGCTGATCATCGACTACGGCGGCGGCACCCTGGACCTGACGCTGACGGAGGTGCACCCCCTGGACACCTCCGTGGAGATCAAGGTGCTCTTCCGCACCGGAGCCGGCGAGAACGTCCAGGGCCGCACCGGCAACGCCGGCATCGCCTATATGGAGGAGACCGTCCGGCTGGCGCTGAAGGAGGCCGGGGAGGACGCCTCGAAGCTGATCCCCTGCAATCCCGATTTCCGGCTGGCCGTGAACCAGCTGGAGGGCAGGCTCATGGCGCAGATCGTCTCCAAATCGGAGGGCCACGAACAGGACCGGGCGCTGGCCCTGCGGAACGCGGTGGACGAGTGCGGGCAGGACATATCCGAACTGCTGGACAACCACGATGAGTTCACCTCCATCCGCTACTGCGGAACGAAGCGCTCCGTCACCTTTGCCCACCTCAAGCGGGCCTATGACCAGGTGGTCCAGCCGGAGCTGGGCCGCTGCCTGGAGGAGACCGCCCGGTGGATGAAAGATCACAAAGTGAACTATGAGAACGCCAACGGCGACGGCTTCCAGGTGGTGCTGGTGGGCGGATTTGGAAAGTATCTGCTGGTGCAGAAGCAGGTGGAGGAGTTCTTCCGCCGCACCAGCGTGAACGACGCCCGGTTCCGCAGCGGGCTGGGTCCCAACCGGGAATACGCCGTTTCCATGGGGGCGGCGCTGCTGGCCTCCGGCGTGATGACCATCCGCCACACGGCGCCCTACGGACTGGGGGTCTATTCCGATGCTTCCAACGCCCTCTTTTACGCCATCCCCTTCCGGCACGAGATCAAGCCCGGGGAGCAGAACTGGATCTGCACCGGCAAAAAGCCGATCACGTTCATCAACGGCCAGAACAGCATCACCCATCTGCTGATCGGCTTCGATGAAAACCTGAAGGCGGGTACGATTATCCCCCTGCTTCCGGCCATGCGCAGGAGAATTTCCCGGGCATATGAGCAGATGAGCGCCGATTACCGGAAACGTTTTCCGGGCAATGCGGCCGTGGTTCTGCATAACATCGGCTTTTCCATGGATGAGTCGGAGGTGGTGTCCATCCTGCTGCGCAGCGTGGACTCCCACGGCAAGGCTCTGCTGACCCTGCCGCCCATCGAGCTGGCGGATTACCAGAATATGTTCAGCCTGGCGGAGACCCGCGTTGTCGACAACTGCGGCGATAGGAGGTAACGAAATGGAACTGAGAAGCCTTCGCGCAGATATTACAAGCCTGGAGGCGGCCTCCGGCCTGACGGTGGACGATATCCTGGGCATTATGCAGGACCTGTGGGGGGATGTCCGCCACGAGAGCGGCCGCGCCGCGGAGGACAACCCGGTGCGTGACGCGGATGAGCTGACCAGCAAGCTGATCTGGGCCTGCAACCAGCTGGTCAAGATCACGGAGCGCCATGCCGACGCGCTGTCCGGCGTGAGCCGCCTGTCCCGGCTGCAGGAGAAGCTGACGGCGTTGCAGACCCAGGCGGACGCCTATGAGGCGGCGGGATCGAAGATGGAGCAGCTGCAGGCCGAAGAGACCCGGCTGAAGACGGCCGTCGCCGGACTGCGGGCCAGGCAGGACGAGCTGGAGCGCCGGGTCCGGGAAAAGACGGCGGAGGAGAAGAACCTGGAGCAGGCGGCTTCCGAAGCGGATACGGAGCTACGGCGGCTGGAGGAGCAGGTCCGCCGGTGGACTGCCCACAGCCAGGAGATCGACCGGAAAAAGGCGGCCCTGGAAGAGAGCCGCGACGCCCTGGCCGACAAGGAGGCGGAATACTGCCGGTTGGAGCAGGAGCAGACGGACCTGGATGCCAGAAACGCCCGGCTGACCACCAACGTGGGGAACCTGGAGAATGCGGTGCAGACCCTGACGCAGAACATTACCAAGCTGACCGGCCTGCAGCAGCAGCTGACCCAGAAGCAGACGGACCTGGCCCGGCAGCAGACGACCCTGACCGCTGCCAACAACCAGCTGACCACCAACGTGGGGAACCTGGAGAATGCGGTGCAGCAGCTGGTCCGGCAGCAGGCGGACCTGACCCAGAAGCAGACGGACCTGGCCCAGGAGCAGACGACCCTGACCACCGCCAACAACCGGCTGACCACGGACGTGGGGAACCTGGAGAATGCGGTGCAGACCCTGACCCGGGACATTACCGTCCTGACCGGCGAAAAGCAGCAGCTGACCCAGCAGCAGGCGGTTCTGGTCCAGCAGCAGACGGACCTGGATAACGACAAAGCCGGACTGACCCCGGCGGTGGGAAATCTGCGCTATACGGTGCAGGAGCTGATGAAGCAGATTGCTGATCTGACCGACGAAAAACAGAACCTGGAGCAGGAGCGGGAGGACCTGACCCGGCAGCACCAGGATCTGGATGCCGAAGTCACCCGGCTGACCACGGAGGTGGGGCGGCTGCGCGGGGCAAACGGCGAAAAATCCGCCCGCAGGCAGGAGCTGGAGGACGAACACAAGGCGGCGCAGGAGGAGGCCGACAGACTCTCCGGCTATGATGAGCAGCTGGAGGAGCTGAGCCGGAAGCTGACGCAGCTGAGAGAGATCGTCCGGAAGCTGCGGGAGGACACGAAGTACCTGGAGATCCGGGGAGACGAGAAGCCCTTTGCGCTGGAGCCCTCGCTGACGGCCGGCATGAAGCAGAGTGAAAAGATAATCGCGGCCCTGAGAAAGGCCGTTCAGGACTATCGCACAGACGGTTGCAATTAATGTTAGGAGGTCACCATGAAAACCTGTATCGTATGCGGAAAGAATTTTGACGAGAACGTCAACGGGGCCTGCCCCTGCTGCCAGTTTCCGGCAATCGCCGTGCTGGGCGGCGCCGAGGACGAGCTGATCCGGTTTGCCCGCCAGTACCGGAAGGATTATCTGACCGATATGCGCTTCGGCGTGGTGTGCACCACCTGGAAGGCCAGCGGCGACAGGCTGGTCTCCGATCGGAACGAGTATGTGTATTTTGCCGACGGCTCCACCCCTGCCGAGCAGGACGTGTGGTGCGACCGTCAGCTGGCCCGCTGCCCCGACGGCGGCAGCGTCAACGTGCGCCTGGCCGTGGAGAAGGCCGGACACAGCTGGGTCCGGGAGGTCGCCGTTCCCAATCTGACCCAGCCCCAGCTACAGCAGGTGGGCATCCGCCTGTGCGGCGATACGCTGCACGCCCGGGTGCTGCTGCGCAGCGGCGGCCAGACCACGGAATCCCAGCCCGTATCGCTGGTTGAAGACAGGAACTAAAAGGGGGGAACTCCTTTGTTTTCCGATCATAAGTCCCTGTATTTCGTCTTTCACAACCAGGATGAGCGCTATTTTCTGGACAGCACCCTGTGCCTGAAGTTCGAGGAGTGGCTCTGGCTCACCCTGCGGAAGAACGGGTACTCCCACATTTATTTCATTGGCATCAACGCCCAGGATCAGCCGGTCCTGACCCTTCCGGACAAGGAGAGCTTCAACGCATTCTTCTGCGGTATGCCCCGGCCGTGGTTCGCGGCCGAGGAGATCTACCCCGGCCGCCCGCTTACGCGGGGGTTCAAGGGCAACGAATTTGCGCACCTGTGGACGCAGATCTATGCCGACCGCAGAAATGCGGCGGACCGCGGCACGGCGGCTTACGTTTTCACCATGCGGGCCTTTCATCGGTTTGCCGACCCGGGACGGAATGGGGCGATCGGCCAGCTGCTGGCCCGGATGCATCAGTCGGAGTGCCTCGACACCATCATTCTCACCGGGCCTATGCGCATGACCTCCCGCGACCTGGCGCCCTATGTGGATCGCAGCGGCATTCTGGCCTATACCTCGCCGGGGGGATACAGCCTGCTCAATGAGGATGCCAGGGACCTGTTCAGAAGGAAAGACGGTGGCCTGTGCTTTTTTGAAGAGCTGAAAAGCCGCATGGACGGGCGGTATATCGAGCTGTATCTGCCCACATATGACAGACTGCTGTCTATGCTGCGGTGCCTCTGCTTCCGGCTGGATAAGCCGTGGAGTGAAGAGAATCTGCGCCTTTATGCCATGCTGCTGCAGCGCTGGCTCTATATGAACAACGTTCGGGCCGCGTGCCCGGAACTGCTGACGGGTTTCGCGCCGCCCTATACCTGCGCGGCCATATATAAGAGGCTGCTTTCCGATGGTGAGGCGGACAAGCTCAGCCGGTACGGGGATGCGCTGCTGGCCGCCGCGCCTGCTCCCGCTTCGCCGGAGCAGCTGCTGGACCAGCGGTTCGGACAGCTTCCCCGGGAGGCGCTGGACCGCAGCCACATTGTGATGGACGATTCGCGGCTGAATGGGCTTCTGCGCCTGGACCTGCCCGATTATTCCACTCTGCCGAAGGATGACAAGTTCAATATCTGCCCCGTCACCCCGCAGGATTGGGGTCTTATGAAGATGCGGCTGCGGAGTCCCCGGCTGTCCCCGCCGCCGAGTGAAGTGCTTGAGTGGATCGCCAAGTTCATCAATATCTACAGAACCGCCAAAGAGTGCAAGGATTTCAGAACCATGCGCCGCAGCCTGTGCGTCCTGCTGTACTGCGGCAGGTGGCTTTACAAAGCCAAGAATGTCGATTTCAAGGACGTGGAGGCATACCTCAGGCGGTCCGAAAAGTACTTCCAGATGGCGAAGCATGCGCATGACGACTTCCAGGTGGATCTGATGGACCTGGCCACGAAGCTGAGCAAGCAGGACGAACAGTTCCGGATTCCGGGGCCTGAGGCGCTCCAGCGGCTGGGCGAGGCAGCAAGAGAGGCCAAACGCGAGACGCTGAACGGGTACAGGAGCTTCCTGCAGGAACAAAGCGAGGGCCGCAGATCCGCGCCGACGAAAGAGACCGGTCACTTTTGCCATACAGAAGAAAAGAGAGGTTTTCCTGCATATGAAGCCGAAAAATAAGCCGCAGAGCAGCGAACCGAAAGAGAGTGTGGCGGATACGGCTGCGAAGATCTTCGGAAAGAAAATGCCCGAACCCACTCCCGGCCAGATTGCCACCCAGAACCGCGACATCAGCGCGGAGATCATCGACGTTCTGCACAGCATCGACTTCGATCACGGCCGCCTGAAAGATCTGGTCGACGAGGAGGAGTACCGGACGATGATCAAGGTTCGGGACGTGGCTGCGAGAATGCTCGGGGAGAGCCCCGGGATTTTCGACGAGGTGGCTCAGATCGGATTGGATATGTGGTACGCAGCCCGGGCGTGGAAGGAGGCCGTGGAGGACGGTATGCCCAGCAAGGCCAGGTATGCCAAGCAGGCGGTGGCCTGCGGCGTTGCCTTCTTCCGGAGCAATATCCCCGAGGACAAGGAGGCGGAGCGGGCCGCCGTCCTGAAGAACCGGGAGGAGTATTTTGCCAACTTCAAGAAGGCGATCCAGACCGGCGAGAAGATCGACAATCTGGAGAAGAGGATCGCCGAAATCCATACTCGGATAGAGATAGCACTGCAGGAGCGCAGGAGATTTGCCGAGGAGGTGACCAGGTTGCTGACAGCTGATGGGGGGTGGGAGCGCCTCGTCAGAGTTTACAGAAGTCTTGACGATCCCAGCCATCTCGCCTTCGACGATATGGATCTGGGCTTTGGGATCTGGGAGGATAGGGCGCGCGGGCGCGAAATTCAGCGGTTCTGGGGCACATGCTCTGAGGAGAGGCAGGAGCTGGTGGCCAGGGATGAAGAGCTGGCCAAGCTGGGTCTGGTGCTGCGCATGAACCCCGACCAGAGCAACAGGGACCTGACGGCGGAACTCGCCGCGCTTACCAAGCGCATGGAGGATGAGCTGAGCCAGACCTTGGCCGACTGGTCGGCGAAAGAGGCCGAGTGGAAGCGGGAGATCGAACGCCTGGACGAAGAGACAACGCCCTTCTCCAGGACAGAGCCCACGAAGTTCAGGCTGTTATAGGGCCTGACCGGCCGGACTTATCCTTGAAGGATATATCAAAAAATGAACATATAATTTCAGAAAGAGAGGTTTTCCTGCATATGAAGCCGAAAAATAAGCCGCAGAGTAGCAAATCGAAAGAGAGCGTGGCGGATAAGGCCGCGAAGATATTCGGAAAGACAAAGACCGAGGCTACTCCCGGCCAGATCGCCACCCAGAACCGCGACATCAGCGCGGAGATCATCAGCGTTCTGCGTAGCATCGACTTTGCCCATGGCCGCCTGAAGAATCTGGTCAACGAGGAGGAGTACCGGACGATGATCCGGGTCCGGGACACGGCCATGAGAATGCTCCAGGAGAGCCCCACGATTTTTGACGAGGTGGCCCAGATCGGCGCGGAGATGTGCTACGCCGCCAAGGCGTGGAAGGAGGCCGTGAAGGAAGGCCTGCCCGGCAAGGCGAGATATGCCAAGCAGGCGGTGGCCAGCGGTGCCTCCACCTTCTGGAGCAACATCCCCGAGGACAAGGAGGATGAGCGGGCCGCCGTCCTGAAGAACCGGGAGGAGTATTTTGCCAACTTCAAGCTGGCCATCCAGACCGGCGAGAAGATCGACAATCTGGAGAAGCGGATCGCCAAGACCCATATGCAGATAGAGAAAGTGATGCAGGTCCACCGGGTGTTTGCCGACCAGCTGATCGAGCTGTCGAAGACGGACGAGGGACAGCTGCGTTTTGCCAAGATTTACAGCAGCCTTGACAACCTCAGCTATCTCGGCACCGACGATATGGATTTTGCCATGCAGCTCCGGGAGGACGTGTCCCGCGAACGCGAACTCATGCGGCTTCGGGGCCAGTACTCCGCAGACAGGCAGGAGCTGGCGGCCAGGGATGAAGAAATGTCCAAGGTGGGTCTGGTGCTGCGCATGAACCCCGACCAGAGCAACAGGGACCTGACGGCGGAGCTCGCCAAGCTTACCAAGCGCATGGAAGATGAGCTGAGCCACAGGATGAGTGAGCTGGCCGTGATAGAGACTGAGAATAAGAATGAAATGGACCGGCTGGACAGCATCATCAACGGCCCGGCGGCCAAGGTGCTGACCGGCTCCGCGGTGGCTCATCTGAAAAAACTGCTGGGAGGCGACCGCCTCTCTCCGGAGATGCAGGCGGTTCTCGACGCCAATATCGCCGAGGTACAGCGCCAGAATCGCATGAGGGAGGAATGGCAGCTGGAGAAGGCCCGGCAGGCGGAGGCTGCGCGGCAGGCGGAGGAGGCCCGGCAGGCCGCGCTGGAGGCCGCCCGTCAGGCCCAGGAGAATGTGGAGACGGCACAGGCGGTGAACGAGAACACGTCCGACGAGTCCCAGGTCAACGTCAATGTAAATTTCTGAGAAAAGAGGGGTAGATTATGGCTTTTTTGGATGATCTGAAGAATGTCTTTTCCACGAAGACGCCGGAGCAGATCTATGCGGAGGGTGTGCTGAAGGATATCCGCCACATGGAAAACCGCACCAAGATGCTGGCGGAGATGTCCGGCCAGCTGGGAATGTGCGAGCGCAACTTTGAGAACATCATCCGCGTCTCCCGGCTCAACGCCATCAAGCGCCGGGCGGCGCAGCTCAGCGACGCCGGAGAAAAAGAGCGCATCCGCGATGCGGCCCTCGGCCTTCTGGCGGTGCAGGAGGCCCGGTTCGATCTGAGCTCCATCGCCACCTCCCAGGACCTGGAGCGCTCGATGAAGCGGCTCAGCTCCATCCTGCGCCAGATGTACCGGATGGACCACTATATCTCCGTGACCAGCGGGGACCTGAAGAAAAGCCGCGGCATGACGTTTGACAGCACCGTGGAGCAGGACCTCTTCACAGATCGGGCCCAGATGGTGGACGAGCGCTTTGTGGAGCGCATCATCCAGGGCGAGAGCATTGAGGAATGTATGAGGAGCACTTCCAGCCACACGGCCCCCGCTGCCCCCGTTGCCGTCGACGGCTCCGGGCAGCCCCTCCCCAACTTTGAAGACCCGGGCGCCGGCAAGCCCTCGGAGGTGGATGTGGACTTCATGCGGGAGCAGGCCGGTCAGGACTTTTGATCTGCGCCGCGGAACAGGAGGAACACAATGAATATTCAGAATATCCATCGTTTGAACAACGAATACCGCGCGTACATCTATGAGGCGGAGAGCTACCGCATGGCCCAGGCCGATGTGGCCAGCCGGGAGGAGGGCCTCAGCTATCAGCGGGCCGCGCAGATCTGCAGCCAGCTGGCCAGCCTGACCACCGGCTCGGAGGCCCAGTACTGGATGAAAAATCAGGCCGCCTGCGAGACGAAAATGCGCCAGATCTGGGCCGAGCTGAACGCCGAGCCCCAGAAGAAGGAGCCGGCCGCCGGCAAGCCCGCCCCCCAGAAGCCGGCCGCCAGGAAGGACGACGTCCCCCAGGAGACGGTGAACAACTGGTACAAGGAGGACCCCGGCTACGGCTTTGACCAGGTCTCCGGCATGGACGACGTCAAGCTCATGCTGTCCGACTGCGTCCGCGACGCCTCCATGGAGGCCCTGAACCGGTATCTGAAGATCCCCTCCATGAAGTCCTTCTTTTTCTACGGCCCCCCGGGCTGCGGCAAAACGTATATCATCGAGGCCTTTGCCCACGAGCTGATGCAGCAGGGCTATAAGTTCATGTCCCTGTCCAGCGCCGATATCCACAGCAAGTTCTCCGGCGAGGCGGACAAGATCGTGCAGCGGGCCTTCCGGGAGGCCGTGGACAACGCCCCGTGCATCCTGTTTATGGACGAGGTGGACGGCGTGTGCCAGAACCGCAACCTGCCCAACCTGTCCGACTTCAATATGCAGCTGACCACCACGTTCCTCACCGCCTATAACGGCCTGAGCCGGGCCAACGCCGAACAGAAGTCCGTGATTTTCATCGGCGCCACCAACTACCCCGCCAACGTGGACGCCGCCATGCTGGACCGCGTGGAGCTTGTGCGGATCCCGCTGCCGGAGGAGGAGGTCCGCGGCCAGGTGTTCCGGAGCGCGCTGGAGAACATTGTCCGGCTGGAGCCGGGCCTTGGCTGGCTTGACATGGCCGTTGCCACCGAGGGCTATAACCAGCGCGACGTCAAGGCCATCATCGAGAAGCTGAAAAAGCTCATCCGCGTCGGCGCGGCGGACGGCTGCACCTCCGGCGAGGAGGCCGTCTCCCGCCTGCAGGACGGCACTTTCTGCCTGACCCGCCAGATGTTTGACCAGGCGATGCAGGCCTATGTGCCCACGCCCAAGGACGATATCGAGCGCCGCCTCAACGAGTTTGAGCGGCAGATGAGCTATATGTAATGGCAGGACGCGAAGGAGGATCCCGTGAGTATTACTGCATCCACCATTGAGTGGGCCGAGGAGCTTGTTGAAACCCCGGAGGAAGACGCTCCGGAACTGGATGATCTTCCTGACTGCTTCCAGTGGCGCGATACCCTGAGGCAGGTCACCACGACGCTGCGCGACGCATCGGTGCTGGGTATGCCGGCCCCCCACGGGGCGCTGTTTTACGGCCCCCCCGGCAACGGTAGGCACACCCTGGCCCAGGCGTATATCTCCACCATGTGGCGCTGGCGGCAGGTGGGGCCGGAGCTTGTGCCCCTGTTCCGGGTCGACGCTTCCCAGTTTCCGGAGGGACTGGACCTGCAGGAGGCACTGGATCGGATCGACACCATCTTCGACGTGATCTCCGATCCCAGGAAATATGATTTCTGCGACGATGCCGAGTTTGGCATCATCCTGTTCGACCAGATGGAGCGGTACGCCCATGTGGACGCGCTGGCATACAGCATTGCCCAGTGGACGGCGGACCTGAGCGACCATGCGGCGGTGATCTGCATCACCGAGGACGAGTCCATTATCCCCTCCGCGTTGCGCAGGGCCCTGTTGCCCTGCCGTTGCAGCAACCCCGGTCCGCGTCTGCGCCAGCAGATCCTGAAATGGGGCCTCAGATGGAAAACACCGGCCGAACACCGGCAGGTGGATCTGGGGCTGGAGGGGATCACCGTGGACGATCTGGTCCAGCGGACAGACGGGCTGAACTGCGCCGGTCTGCACGACCTGGTGATGATGCTGCGGCTGGAGGCCCTGACGGATGTTCTGACCACCGATAAGCCGTATGTCCATGTGAGCCTGAAAGAGGATGCGGTACTCAACGCGCTG
>UMCH01083138.1_pt1 | contig 11424 bp, 6 predicted proteins | sample 1964201 | NCBI WGS metagenome assembly UMCH01 (sample SAMEA4835965, study PRJEB28245) | human gut metagenome | biome: gut microbiome; material: fecal sample | place: Denmark | collected 2008 | reverse complement strand
TGAAAGAATTTGTTTCACATCATTGACATATATACAGTTAGAAGAATATTTAAAAAAATTAATATGTTGAAAAAATGAAAGAAATATGATAGTATACTAATATATAAATGATTTAAGGAGGAGATTAATTTGAAAATATTATTTATAGGAAATAGTAAAACATATAGACAGAATTTTCCAGGAATTTTTAAGAGAATGGTTGAAGCAAGTGACAAAGAAATTTACATAGATAAAGCTACAAAACCTGGTGCTAGTTTAACTGAATTATATGAAGAAGATGAAACTTTAGAAAAAATTAAAAGTGAGAAATGGGATTATGCAGTTATTCAAGAAAGGACAATAAAATCATTACAAGAAGATATAACTGAATTTCAAGAAGGAGCAAATAATATTTGTGCTAAAATATTTGAAAATAATCCAAAAACTAAAATTATTTATAATGCAGTTGGAGTTCACTGTGATTTTAATCTTGAAGAGTATGAAATAACTAATAAGCATTATGACCAGATAGCTAAAACTACGAATGGAATTGTTTGTTATTCGGGAAATGCTTTCATTAAATTTCATAGTCAATTTCCAAATATAGAATTATACGAAGATAAACAACATCCTACACTTGTAGGAGCATATTTATCAGCATGTTGCTTATATGATACAATATATAAGCAACCATCATGCCACGTGCAATATTATGATGTACTAAATCCTAAAATTGCAATAGATTTACAAAAAGTAGCAGACGAAACTATATTAAATCAAAGAAGAGAAGATAATAGAAGTGAATTGGAATTATAGAAAATTTGGAATTACTCCATAAACTTTTTATAAATTCTGTTATAATTTTATTGCAATTTATAAAAAATATGATATATTTTAATAAATTGATTGATTTTTATATCAATCGTGGGGAGTGCCAAAAAGTTGTAGATAACTACTTCGTCGGCACCAAATTAATATAAAAATAATATAATAAAATAAAAAGTAGTCAATAGCTTTAAGCCATTAACTATTTTTTATTTTTATACACTGTAAATTTTCTGTAAAATCCCTTGTAAAATTACTCAACTTGGTGTAAAATACGAATAATTGCAAATAATAATAGGAGGAAAAAACAAAAAATGAGATTTGTAGAAGATGAAGACTCGAAAAAAGAATACAAAAAATTTTTAGAAGAAAACGAAAGATGTAACTTTCAACAATCACTAGAATGGGCAGAAATAAAAAAGCCAAACTGGAAACCAGAAGTAATACTAGCAGAAGACCAAGACAAAAACATAATAGGATCACTATGTGTATGGATAAGAAAAATGCCAATATTTGGAAACATAATGTATGCACCAAGAGGACCAGTATGTGACATACACGACATATCAGTAATGAAACAACTAACAGATGGAGCAAAAGAATTAGCAAAAAAATATAATGCGATAGGTTTAAGAATAGAACCAGACATAGAAAAAGACGACCAAGCATTTAGAGATATAGTAACAAACTTAGGATACAAAATAAAAGATGACGCAAAAGACTTCAAAGACGAAATTCAACCAAGATTTGTATTCAGACTAGACATAAAAGACAAAACAGAAGAAGAAATAATGGCAGGATTCCATCAAAAATGGAGATATAATATCCGTCTAGCAGGAAGAAAAGGAGTAACAGTAAAAGAAGGAACAAGAGAAGACTTAAAAGACTTCCACAAAATCATGATTGAAACAGGAAACAGAGATGGATTTATAACAAGACCATTATCATACTTCGAAAAAATGTATGACAACATGGTACCAGGTGGACACATGAAAATATTAATGGCATATTATGACGGAAAACCAATATCAGGAGTAATACCAATATTCTATGGAAACAAAACATGGTACTTATATGGAGCAAGTAGCAATCAACACAGAAATTTAATGCCAAACTATTTATTACAATGGGAAATGATAAAAATGGCAATAGCAAGACATGATGATATATACGACTTTAGAGGAGTATCAGGAGTTGTTGACGAAAACCATCCACAATATGGATTATATAGATTCAAAAAAGGATTTGGAGCAAAATTTACAGAATTTATAGGAGAAATTTATATACCATTCAAACCAGTAAGATATAAACTATATAAATTTTCAGAAAAAGCATTTAGAACCTTAAGACAAATCAAAAGAAAATTATAGTGTCCAAAAGGGACGGTTCTTTTTGGACATTTGTACATGGAGGAAAATGTGAAAGCTGTAGTAATAAATAAAGAAGATTTAAGATATAACATAGAAAAAATAAAAGAATATGCAGAAAAAAATTTACCAGATGATAACGGAAAAAAAGTAAAAATAATAGCAGTTATAAAAGCAAATGGATATGGACTAGGCATTGTAGAGTACTCAAAGTTTTTAATAGATAATGGAATAGATTATTTAGCAGTAGCAACAATAGAAGAAGCTTTAAAAATAAGACAAGCAGGAATTAAAGAAAAAGAAGCAAAGGTTTTAATGCTATCTTCAACAGCTATAAAAGAAGATATAGAAAAATTAGTAGAAAATAATATTATTTTAACAATAGGTTCAAAAGAATCAGCAGAAGAAGTAGAAAAAATAGGACAAGAATTAAATAAAACAATACATGTACACTTAAAAATAGATACAGGATTTGGAAGATATGGTTTTATTTACACAGATAGAGAAGAAATGATAAAAATAATAAAACCATTAAAAAATATAAAGATAGAAGGAACATTTACACATTTTTCAAACTCATATTATGATGATAATTACACAAAAGTACAATTCAACAGATTTTTAGACTGTATAGAAACATTAAAAATGAATGATATAGAAACAGGAATGTTACATGTTTGCAACACATCAGCATTTATAAAATTTCCAAACATGCACCTAAACGCAGTAAGAATAGGTTCAGCATTTACAGGAAGAATATCATTTACAAACTCTATGGGACTAAGAAAAATCGGATACTTAAAATCAAATGTAGCAGAAATAAAAGAACTTCCTAAAAATTTCAATATTGGATATTCAAATTCATACAAAACAAAAAAACAAACAAAAGTTGCAATAATACCTTGTGGATATATGGATGGAGTAAACATTCACACTGGAAGAGACATGTTTAGAGGAATTGATAAAATAAGATATATTGTAAGAGATATAAAAGACGCATTTAAAAAACAACAATTATTTGTAACAATAAATGGCAAAAAATGTCCAATACTTGGAAGAGTAGGAACATATCATGTAACAGTAGATATAACAGGAAAAAATGTCAAAATAAATGATGAAGTGATTTTTAATGCAAACTTAAAACATATTGATAGCAGTATTAGAAGGGAGTGGGAATAAATTGAAAAAAGAACCACAAAATATCAATGAAAAAGAAACAGAAAAAACTAATAACGAAAAAAAGGATGAAATGAAAAAAGGCTTTTTCAAAAAAGTATGGTATTCAATTGACAAAATTGATAAATACTCAGAATTATCTGCCGAAGGCTTAAAAAGTGCAATAAAATACTTAGCAATACTAATGTTAATAATAGCTTTAATATCTGGTATGGCAACAATATATAGAACAAGCTTAAAAATAAAAGATATTGCAAAATATATAGATGAAAAAGCTCCAGAGTTAACATACAAAGATGGAACATTATCAGTAGATAATCAAGATATTATAACTGATGAAAATGAAAATTTTGGGAAAATTATTGTAGATACTAATACAGACGACGAACAAACAATAAATAAATATGTTAACGATGTAAATGAAGAAGAAAATGCGGTAATTATATTAAAAAATAAATTAATATTAAAAGAAACAAATGTAAGTGGAACAACAAATTATAATTACAAGGATTTATTTGGAGAATTAGGAATAACAGAATTTAATAAATCAGATTTAGTAAATTATTTAAGCGGAAGCGGAATGTCAAAACTATATTTAAATTTATTTTTAGTATTATTTATGTATGCATTTGCTATGTATTTAATAAATACATTATTTTACGTTATTTTAATAAGCACAATTGGATATCTAGCAACAATGATACTAAGATTAAAAATCAGATATGTAGCTATTTTCAATATGGGAATATATTCAATAACATTATCAACAATTTTAAATATGTTATATATAGGATTAAATGCGTTTTATCCATACAAAATTGGATATTTTGAAGTTATGTATGTACTAATAGCATCAATTTATATGATAGCAGCAATATTTATATTAAAAATGGAATTTGACAAAAAACAAGGACAAGTACAAAAAATTGTAGAAGTTGAAAAAGAAGTAAAAGAAGAAATGAAAAATAACGAAAGAAAAGAAGAAAAAAATAAAGACACAGAAAACAAAGAAACAAAAAAGAAAAAAGAAGATGAGAATACTGAAGATGGAGAAGAACCGGAAGGTTCAAATGCTTAATAAAACTACAATGAAAGGAACAAAAAATATAAATGGATAAAAATAAAAAGAAGGATAATAAAAAATTATTAATATCATTAATAAGCTCATTAGTAGTAATAATCATTTTATCAGGTGTAGCTATATTCCTTATGACTAATAATAAAGAAAAAGACGATAAAACATTAGCATATACTGATTTAATAAAAGAAATGTCATATGGAAATATAGAAAAAATAGAAATGACAGTAGGAAGTACATCAGTAAAAGTAAAAGTGAAAAATGTAGAAGAAGAGAAAAAGGCAGTAGTACCAAATACAGAAGCTTTTATTGGATTAGTACAACAAAAAGTAGCAGAAGGAAATGAAATAGAATTAATACAAAAACCAAAAAGTATAATAACACAAATGTCAACTGCAATTTTAAGTTTATTGCCAACAATAGTAATGGTTGCATTATTTGTAATGATATTTAAAATGCAAGGATTAGGCGAAAAAGGGCAAGTATATGATGACACAGAAAGAAAAACAAAAATTAAATTTAAAGATGTAGCAGGCTTAGATGAAGAAAAAGAAGAATTAATAGAAATTGTAGACTTTTTAAAAAGACCAGAAAAATTTACAAAAATGGGAGCAAAAATTCCAAAGGGTGTTCTACTATATGGAAAACCAGGAACAGGTAAAACTTTAATTGCTAAAGCAATTGCAGGAGAAGCAGATGTACCATTTATATCAATGAGTGGTTCAGAATTTATAGAAATGTTTGCAGGACTTGGAGCTTCAAGAGTAAGAAAATTATTTGAAAAAGCAAGAAAATTATCACCTTGTATAGTTTTTATAGATGAAATTGATGCAATTGGTGCAAGAAGAACATCAAATAGTGGAGCAGAAACAGAAAACAATCAAACACTAAATCAATTATTAGTAGAAATGGACGGATTTAGTTCAGAAGAAACAATAATAGTATTAGCTGCAACAAACAGACCAGAAATGCTAGATAAAGCATTATTAAGACCTGGAAGATTTGATAGACAAATAACAATTCCAGTACCAGACTTAAAAGGAAGATTAGATATTTTAAAAATCCATGGAGAAGACAAAAGAATATCAGATGATGTTAATTTGGAAAGCATTGCAGAAGATACTGCTGGATTTACAGGTGCAGAACTTGCAAATATTTTAAACGAAGCAGCAATTATAGCAACAATAAATAAACATGACGAAATTGAAAATTCAGACATAGAAGAAGCGGTTAAAAAAGTAACAGTAGGACTAGAAAAGAAAACAAGAGTATATTCAGAAAAAGACAAAAAACTAACAGCATACCATGAAGCAGGACATGCAGTAGTAAGCAGATATTTACCAACACAAACAGACGTAAAAGAAGTATCAATCATACCAAGAGGGGTAGCTGGTGGATATACAATGTACAAATCTGACGAAGACAAATACTATATATCAAAAACAGAAATGAAAGAAAAACTAGTAGCATTATTAGGTGGTAGAGCTGCTGAAAAGCTAGTTTTAGATGACATTTCAACAGGTGCAAGTAATGATATAGAAGTTGCAACAAAAATTGCAAGAGAAATGGTTACAAAATATGGTATGAGCGATAATCTAGGCCCTATTGATTTCCAAGGTAAAGAACAAAACGACATGTTTGTATTTGGAGAAAATATTGGAGATAAAATAGGAGCAGAAGTTAAAGCGTTAATAGACGAAGCATATAATAATGCTCAAAAATTATTAATAGAACATAGGGATAAATTAGATATTATAGCTCAAACTTTACTTGCAAAAGAAAAAATAAATGAACAAGAATTCAAAGATATCTTTGGAGAATAAAAATATGGGATTACGGAGCCATAACTCCGAATCCCTTTTTTCTTATAAATAAACTTTGTAATTATTATATAGTAATATTTAAAGAAAAAATCCCTATGGAAGAACAATTAAGTATTTAAGAAAGTAAAAGTTCATAAATAGCGCTACAATAAATTTCATATGCCAAAAGCAAATTATCAATAGAAATAAATTCATCAGTCTGATGGCACATATCCTTTTGACCAGGCAAATTTGCTCCAAAAGAAACAAAATTATCAAAAGCACGAGCATAAGTAGCGCCACCTATAGCAATAGGTTCAGCATTTGAATTAGTAACATCATTATAAATTTTACAAAGAGTTTTTACCAAATATGAATCTTTAGAAACATATAAAGCATCTTTTTTACCAGTAAATTCACAATAAACACCATCAAATTTATGGCAAACATCAGAAAAATTACTCTCAATAAAATCAAAAGTTGTATTAATAGGAACTCTTAAATTAAAACCAATCTTTAATTCTTCACCTTTAAAATAAAACTTACCAACATTTAAAGTAAGTTCTCCAGATTCATCTGGAACATTAATATTTAGTTTTTCACCGTTAAAATCTAAACCAATATATTGTGTAAATAAATCAAATAAAGGAATTACAATACTATAATTTTTAAATAATTTATCCAAAACAATAATCAAATGAGAAATAGCATTTACTCCTAAATCAGGATGGGCAGCATGTGACTGAATACCATAAGAAATGATTTTTACTTGATTAGTATTAAAATGCTCAACATTAATATTAAAAGAAAGTTCAGCAGAAATATCTTTCACAAAAGAAATTACATCATTGATATTGATATCGTTCTTAACTGAAATTACACAACTACAGTATTTAGGTACTACATTTAAAGGATTATTATTGCAATCTATATCACTTAAAACTAAATTTTCATTTTTAAAAGAAGAATAATCCATAATCAAAAATGGAGAAATAAGGCCCTTTTCTGCATAAATACAAGGAAAATCTGCATCTGGACTAAAACCAATATATGGAATTTCCGCATGTTTTTTGTAATATTCAATACATTTCCATGATCTTTCTTCATTTAAACCTAAAATTAATCTAACACGTTTATTTATATGAATATTATTTTCTATGCAATAATCCATAACAGCCTTCATAGCATATAAACTTGACATTACAGGTCCTTTATCATCAATAGAACCTCTACCATAAATTTTATTATCATAAATATAAGCTTCAAATGGAGGATAAGTCCAGTTTTCTCCTTCAGGTACAACATCCAAATGACCAACAATACCAATTAATTCAGTACCTCCACCAAATTCAATATAGCCACAATAGCCATCAATATTTTTTGTTCTAAAACCTAAAGATTTTCCCAAGTTTAAAACATATTCAAGTGCTTTTACTGTATTTTTCCCAAATGGTTCGCTAGGAACACTAGATTCAGCATGAACGCTAGGAATTTTAATTAACCCTTGTAAATTTTTTATAAGTTCATCTTTGTTAAGATATTTTTCAAACATATTATCCCACCTTTCATATATTAAATTATATCACAGTAGAAATAAAGATAATACATATTATTATAAAAATATTTATATAAAAGGTTGAATAAAATTTATATTAATTATATAATAAAAAGCAAAATAGAGATAAAATAGTAGAAGAACAAAGGAGAACAATATGGAAAAGATAAAAGACGTTTCTAAATTAAGTGAAATTGCAAAAAATATTAGAAAAGGAATAATAGAATCAGTATATAATGGACAATCAGGACATCCAGGAGGTTCACTTTCGATTGCAGATATAATGACAGTACTATATTTTTACGAAATGAATATAGAACCAGAAAATCCAAAAAAAGAAGATAGAGATAGACTAGTATTATCAAAAGGACACTGTGCACCAGCATTATATTCAACACTAGCAAATAGAGGATTTTTTGATATAAAAGAACTACAAACACTAAGAAAGATAAATAGTAGATTACAAGGACATCCAGATATGAACAAAATACCAGGAGTTGATATGACAACAGGTTCATTAGGACAAGGATTATCAGCAGCAAATGGAATGGCAATTGCTGGAAAACTAGACAACAAAAATTATAGGGTATATTGCATCATGGGAGATGGAGAAATAGAAGAAGGCCAAGTATGGGAAGCTGCAATGGCATCTAACAAGTATAAGTTAGATAATTTATGTGTGATTGTTGATAATAATAATTTACAAATAGATGGAACAATAGAAGAGGTTATGAGTTCATATCCAATAGATGAAAAATTTAAAAGTTTTGGATTTCAAGTTATAAATATAGACGGACATAATATGCAAGAAATTATTGACGCTTTTGATGTTGCTAAAAATATTAAAGGAAAACCAGTTTGTATAATAGCTAAAACTATAAAAGGAAAAGGGGTTTCTTTTATGGAAAATAAAGCTGAATGGCATGGAAAAGCACCAAATGAAGAACAATATAGGCAAGCTATGGAAGAACTAAATTAAAAAATAAAGAACTTTTATCAATCATGTTAAAAGTTCTTTTATTTTGTTACCATAAAATTGTAATTTATGGCAATTTATGTTATAATAGAAAAAGATAGTTTAAAAGGAGAAAAGATATGGATATTATTAAAAGAACAATAGCGATTTTAATAACAAGCATAATGATTATAACATACCAAATACCAATATTAGCAGCAAATATAGAAAATACAGTAAAGACAGAAAATACTGTAAAAACTGCTAGCACAGAAAACACGATAACAAAAAAATTATACACATTACCAAGTGTATCAAGCATAGGAATAGCAGGAACAAGCCGTGGAAACTGGCATGACAGACAAAATTTAGGCATATACATGAAAGCAGGATCAAGTTTTGAAATAAGACAAACAAATCTAACAATAAATCAAGACTTGAATCTAGACTGTTTAAACAATGACAGTCAAACAGAAAAAAGTTATAAAATTCCAAAAAATGGAGACTGGGTAACAATAAGTGTTGACAATGACAGTGTTCCATTTATTAGAACTGTATATGGACTAGAAACAGAACCGACAGTTGAAATAAGAAATGAGCAAGATACAGAAGAACTAACATATTATTATTATAAAGATAATGAACAAGAATTCTTTGAAAAATGGGAAAATAACAATCACTCATATGCAGTAATAGAAAATGATGTTGCAACATTTTTAGTACCAGTAAAAGACAGAGACTCAATAGTAAAAACAAATGGAAATAATTATAGCTTTAAATCAATAGACGATATGTTAGAATACTACCATGATTTCGTAGAACAATTTGATAAATTTTTAGGACTTTCTTATGATGCAGACAACATATTAAATAAAAACATAAGAACAAAATTCTTTGTAAAAGCAAATAAACATGGTGCTGGAGCAGCGTATTACAGTGGAAATCACACAGCACAAAACGGAGATAGCATATCAGGATATCTTGGTAAAGGATGGCTAAACTTACACGAATTCGGACATGGATATGAAGGAAGTTTAGCAAATCAAGATTTAGCTTTAGTTGATGTAATGAACAACATTTTAGCACACTATTTTCAAATTACATTCTTAAATGAAAATGATGGTGGATGGCTAGGAAATAAATTAAAAATAGAAGAAAGTATAAAAAATGCAAGAGAAAAAGCAGCAAACTTTAATGAATTAAGTTATCAACAAAAGTTATATATGTTTGTTGACTTATTAGACAAAATAGGACCAGAAAAATCAATGGCATATGTTCACTCTAAATATAGAGAATACATAAGCCAAGGAAAACAATATAATGCATCAGATATGTTTGCAAGATCTTTTAGTGAAGTTTCAGGATATAATGTAATACCATATTTGAATTCATTTAAAGTTACTCCTTCAGAAGATATACAAACAGAAATATATGAAAAAGACTTACCATGCGTCTACTATTTAAGAGATTTAGTAGATACAGATAAAAAAACAGAACAAATAAGAAAAGAACTAAATTTAGATGGAAAATATGCATTAGTAAGTAATGAAGATATTGCAAAATATAATATGAATGGTAATTTAACAATGAACATATCAATAGAAGACTTTGAACAAATAAAAAATAAAAAAATCTATATAAAAGATGGTTCAAAAATTGTAAAAGAAATTTTAGTTGACAGTACAAATTTAAAAATAGAAAATTTACCTGTAGGTATTTATGAAATAGAATTACCAAATACTAAAAGCTCAGCATATGAACATGACTATGAATATGTTGTTGTAAAAGAAAATAACGACAACGTAAAAAATATAGAATACAAAAAAATAAATGTAAATACAATGGCATCTGATACTCAAATTTTATTTAAAGGACTAGGAGATAGCCAATTTGCAAACGCAGACATAGATTTAGAAAACAAAAAAATGACAATTAATAGTGCAAACACAAAACCACATGTTTATTTTAATGATGAATATGCAAACATTCAAGTTTTTGATGATAAAGGTAATCTAGTTTATGAAAAAAGCTATATTGGAGATACAGCAAGCCCATCAAATGATACAATAAATATTGATGTAGGTTATTCAATAAAAATAAAACATAGAGAAGCAGCAGGAAGATTAGTATTTAAAAGTAAATGTTTAAACGAAAACGAAGACTTTAAAAATGCAAACAATAGCCAGACAACATATAAAATAACAAAATATGGATTGCAAAAAGAAGGAAATTCTGATGAGGAACAATATCAAAAATACAAAACCAAAATTGATAAATACATCAAAAAGTTACAAGGAGAAATCACACAAGAAAAACAAGAGAATAAATATAAATATTTTATACAAAAAAACAAATTGCTTTCTAATATTTTAGATTTAAATGAAGATGATAAAAATGCATATTTAACAGAAAACAGTAAACTAATAAACGGTTCTGTTCCAGTAGTAGATTGCCCTGATACATTAGAATTTACAGTTGGAGATAAATTAGATATTAATGTGGACAAGTTTAAATGTAATGATTTAGAAGATGGAGATATAGTATTAACAAATGAAAATGTTACTAATAATGTTGAAGTTGATAAAGAAAATAAAATAACTTCAGCAGGAAATTATGAAGCAGAGTTGATAGTATATGATTCAGATAATAATAAAGCTACTAAAAAAATAACAATAAATGTAAAAGAA
>UMCH01019555.1_pt1 | contig 11497 bp, 9 predicted proteins | sample 1964201 | NCBI WGS metagenome assembly UMCH01 (sample SAMEA4835965, study PRJEB28245) | human gut metagenome | biome: gut microbiome; material: fecal sample | place: Denmark | collected 2008 | reverse complement strand
CAGCCGGCGGTCCGGACGGCGGCGACGGCGGCCGCGGCGGCTCGGTCATCTTCAAGGTGGACGACAATCTGTCCACGCTGCTTGATTTCCGTTACAAGAAAAAGTATGTTGCGGCTCCCGGTGAGCCGGGCGGCGGCAAGCGCTGCAAGGGCAAGGACGGTGCGGACCTGATCATTCGCGTACCGCGCGGCACGATCATCCGTGACCAGAAAACCGGTCAGGTCATGAAGGATATGTCCGACAGCGAGCCGTTTGTAGCAGCCAAGGGCGGCAACGGCGGCTGGGGCAACACGCATTTTGCAACGCCGACGCGTCAGGCACCGCGTTTTGCCAAGCCGGGTCTGCCGGGCGTGGAGCGCGACATTATCCTAGAGCTGAAGCTGCTGGCCGATGTCGGTCTGGTCGGCTTCCCGAATGTCGGCAAGTCCACGCTGCTGAGCATGGTCTCGGCGGCGCGCCCGAAGATTGCAAACTACCACTTCACGACTCTGGTGCCCAACCTCGGTGTGGTTTCGGTCGGTGAGGAGCAGAACTTCGTCATGGCCGACATTCCGGGCATTATCGAGGGCGCGAGCGAGGGTGCCGGTCTGGGCCACGACTTCCTGCGCCACATTGATCGCTGCCGACTGCTGCTGCATCTGGTTGACGCGGCAGGCAGTGAGGGCCGCGACCCGATCGACGACATTGAGAAGATCAACGCCGAGCTTGCCGGTTACAGCGAGTTTCTGGCAGCGCGTCCGCAGATCATTGTTGCCAACAAGACCGACCTGCTGGGCGATGACCGTGAGCCGGTTGAGAAGATCCGCAAGTACGCAGAGGAGCGCGGCTTCCTGTTTGCGGAGCTGTCCGCGGCGACCAACCAGGGCGTCAAGGAGCTGATGAATCTGACGTGGCACGAGCTGCAGCAGCTCCCGCCGGTATTCATCTACGAGCCGGAGTTCGTCGAGGTCGAGGAGAAGGCCGCAACCGAGAACGACTGGACTATCGAGCGCGACGGCGACGCATACGTTGTCACCGGTGCATGGGTGGACAAGATTATGGGCTCGGTCAACATCGACGACTACGAATCCCGCCAGTATATGGATCGTATGCTCCAGTCTGCAGGCATTTACGCTAAGCTGGAGGAAATGGGCATCGAGGAGGGCGCTCCGGTCGTGATCGGAGAGTTCGAGTTCGAGTACGTTTACTAAACTGCACAGAAAGGAAGCCGAAAGGCTTCCTTTTTTATGGGATCGACAGGCTGACAGGTAGGGCGGGATGACCCCATCCCGCCGCGTGTAAATGGGTGCAGAGTGTTAAAAACAGCGGGGCACTCCAGAGTGGCTTCTCTTGCCCTTTGGGCAATTCACCTTCTGAGGTCACCCCGCCCTACAATAACAAATGTTACATCAGTTATAGCATAATGCAGAATCACTAAAAAATTATATCGTCCTATGTTCAACTCGCTGAAATAGTGCTACAATTAACTCAGAATGCACAAAAAGGGAGTTGACAAACTGTGCAACAACAAAAGAACGATAAAACAACCTGCCTGTTGCTTGCGCTGACCACGATTTTCTGGGGCAGCCTGTACACGGCAAGCAAGGTACTGCTCGATGTGATTCAGCCGTTCACGCTGCTGTGCCTGCGCTACATCATCGCAGCCATTGCCATGACCATCCTGCAGCGCCTGCGCAAACCCGACCCGAACGGAAAGCCGCGCAGGATCAAGGGCGGTGACTGGAAATGTGTTATCATGTTCGGTCTGGGCGGCTATGTGCTGTCGATCGGTCTGCAGCAGTACGGCACCAAGCTGGCGGGCGCATCGCTGGCATCACTCATTAACTGTATGAATCCGATCGCTATCTGCTTCTTTGCGGTGCTGCTGCTGCATGAGCGCATGACGATGAAGAAGGTCGTCTGCATTGTCAGCGCAGTTGCCGGTGCGGTCTGCATCGTCGGGGGAGACGCCGGCGGCGGTCATATCCTCGGCATAGCGCTTTCGCTCGGTTCGGTGCTGACGTGGAGCGCGCTGAGCGTGTTCATGCGCTCGTTCTCGCAGAAGTATGACGCGCTGACCATCACGACCTGTGGTATTTATGTTGCTGCTATCGGTACGCTGCCGCTGATGCTCCGCGAGATCATCACCCACCCGGAGATGGACTTCCTGCACGCGAAGTACATCCTTGTGCTGTTTTATGTGGCGATTTTCTGCACGACCATTCCGCATTCGCTGTGGAATTACTGTCTCTCCCGTGCAGAGGCGAGCACCTGTTCTCTGTTTTACCCGATTCAGCCGCTCACCTCGATGGTGCTCGGTGTCCTGCTGCTGAACGAGCATATGACGGTCGGCTTTATTGCCGGTGCGGTGCTTATCGTGTTCGGTGTGCTGTATTCAACGCTCGGCAAAGAGAAAAACAGATGAGCCGCCTCGGCTATGCCCGATGTTACAGGTTAAGCTGAAAAATCCTCCTGTCTTCAGAAAGAAGGCAGGAGGATTTTTGCAATCATTCAAAACGGCGAAAGAGAGATGATGATGAAGCCCAAAGGGTAAAAACGCAGGGATGCAGTTCGGACGGTGTCGGATTGCAGCCGGTTTGCTGAATTTACAATCTCAAATCCTTAAACCGCGAATACATGGACTGTACGCCGTACAGTGCCGCCACCGGATTGTGCTGCAGTACCCGGTCCTTGACGATCATAACCGTTGTCGGAACCTTGCTGTGGCGCAGAAACAGGGTATCATGTCCGACGCACAGACCAATCACGATGTTGAAATCGCAGCCGTGCGCGGCAAGCGTCTTGGCCTGCATGATCGGGTTGCACATGGACTCGTGTCCGCAGCCGCCGTTGAGCTTTTTCTCGTTCGGCACGCCGATCTCGGTCTTGTCCTGTGCACCGACCTTGCAGCCGACCGTGAAATATTCGATGCCTTTCGCCTTGAGAATACGGGCGAAGATGGAAGTCTCTCGCATCAGACCGACGCAGGACGCGATGCCGATCTTTTTATAACCCATGCGCTTGATGAACTCGATGGTTTCCTCGACACGGGTCAGGCGGCCGTAAAACTCGCCTTCAATGCACGCGGAGGTGCGGGCAATCAGACCCTGTTCCGGGTCATTGCGGTAGATTTCAAGTGTTTCCTCGAGCAGTGCCTTATCTACGTTCGTCGTCAGGCAGAACGGCGGGTACTGCTCCTCGCTGGCCGAACGGCAGCCGAGTCTGCTGCAGTCCGAGCAACTGTGTGTGCATTTCAGTTCCGACATAATCCTTTCCTCCCTGTAAAACTGATGTTATGCCTTTGCGTTTGTGTCCGGTGCGGGCTTGGTGATTTTGCCGCTGCAGCAGTCGTCCTCAGCCTCGGCTGCTGCTGCCGGCTGGAAGCTGACAGAGGAGGCCTTTGTGGATTTAGTGGCGGTATCGGTGGAAGCGTCGCTCTCCGGTGCATCCGGAACATCATCGAAGAAGATATATGCATTGTCTGCGAACTTGGTCGCATCGGTGCCTTCCTTGAGCACGCCAATCTGGGTCAGCTCCTCAGCGTTCTGCTTGAGTGCATCATAGCCGCCCTGAACCGAAGGCTTGTAGTTGTAGGTCTTGAGAATCTGTGCGCAGAAGTCCACATCACCGGAGACATACTCCTTTTCGGTGATGATCTTTGCGGTCTCGTCCGGGTTTTCCTGTACCCACTGAGATGCCTTCTGTACGGCACGGGTGAAGGCTGCTGCAGCCTTCGGGTTCTCCTCAGCCAGCTTGCTGGTGACGAATGCTGCGCAGCAGTACTCGTCCTTGTACTCGGGATCGGTTGCGGTGTCGATGAGAGCGGTCAGACCGTACTGCTCCTCTGCAATAGAAGCCGCCGGGTCGCCGAGTGCGATTGCGTCAACGGCACCGTTCTGCAGTGCCTGTGCAAGATCGTTGCGGGAGTAAACCGAGAATTCAACCTCCATGTTCTGGTCAGTCACGCCTATGCCTGCCGCGCTCAGCGAGCGCTTGGAGACAACGGTTGCCGCGTCAGCCAGACCGGGTACGCCGATCTTCTTGCCCTTGAGGTCGGCAATGCTCTTGATGTTGCTGCCACCGGGTACGAGCAGCTTGGTGCAGCCGGTGTGGATGCCGGTGGTGAACTTGATGGGCAGGCCGTTCTCGAGCGGCTGGAGCATTTTGCCGATCAGGCCCATGCCGACATCAACCTGATCCGCGCCGATGGCCTCGGAAACGTGTGCCGCGTCAACCGTTACCTGCTCAATGTCCAGACCTTCGTCCTCAAAGTAGCCGTTCTCGATTGCGATGTACATCGGTGCGGCACAGAGAGAAGGAGAGTAGATCAGACGCAGGTGGGTTGCGCCGGAATCTGCTGCCGCGGAAGCGTCCGAATTGCTGCTTGAGCCGCCGCAGGCGGTAAGCGAGAGTGTCAGTGCGACTGCGAGAAGTCCGCTTGCCACTCGAAATAAAATACCGTTCTTTTTCATGATTTTCTGTCCTTTCAAGGGAAATATATAATAAAAACAATAATAATGAACGTACGTTCTTTAATGTGATCTTAAGACAATACCGTATCATTGAACAAGAGTGATTTGCGAGTAAATTTTGCGTACTGACGAGGCACAGTTTTGCGGTAATACTTGATGTATTACCGTGAAACTGCAACAAAGTCAGGACACAAAATTTCCGCAAAGCACCGCAGTCTTAATTGTGCGGTGTTGCCTTAAATATAGTAGTTGGGCTCTTTGATTGTGCCGCCGTAATGGAGCTGACGAAGGATCTCCGCACGGTAGTGAAGAAAATCCTCCGAGCTGCGTGCTCTTGGGCGGGCAAGCCGGATATCCAGCGTGCCGGTGATGCGTCCCGGTCGGGGTGTCATAACGACCACCTTGTCCGAAAGATACACGGCCTCATCCACATCATGCGTTACCATGATGGCGGTCATGCCGGTTTCCTTCCAGATGCGCAGGATCTCGTCCTGCATGTTCATGCGGGTGAAGGCATCGAGTGCACCGAGCGGCTCATCGAGCAGGAGCACCTTGGGCTTGCCAACGAGTGCTCTTGCGAGAGACGCGCGCTGGCACATGCCGCCGGAAAGCTGGTGCGGATACGAATGCTCGAAGCCCTTGAGGCCGACCATCTCGATAAATTCGTCTACGCGGTCCTTTTCCCGCTTGTAGATGCCGCGGGCGCGCAGACCGAACGCGATGTTATCGTAAATCGACAGCCACGGGAACAGCGTGTGCTCCTGAAACATGAAGCCGCGGTCTGCACCGGGGGCCTTGATAGGTGTGCTGTCCAGCGTCAGGCTGCCGTCGTCCATCGGAATCAGACCGGAGATCAAACGCAGCAGCGTGGACTTGCCGCAGCCGGACGGTCCGATCAGCGAAACGAACGAACCGGCGGGAATATCGAGCGAAACATTGTCGAGAGCGGTAATGCGCTCTCCGGTGGGATTGACAAAATGCTTGGATACACCCGAAATCGAAATACTTCCTACCATTTGATAACTCCTTTCTGCCATGCGAGCACGCGGTCGCGGAATTTGAACAGCAGCGTGATGAGAATGAAGAAGGTGACTGCAATGATGATCAGTCCGGCATATACGTTGGCATATGCCATCATTTCCTTCTGCCAATTGATGTACCAGCCGATGCCGTACTTGGCGCCGAGCATTTCGGCGGTGACCAGCGTGATGAACGACGAGCAGGTGCCGTTGAACAGGCCGAGGAACATATGCGGCATAGCAGCCGGAATGCCGACCTTGGCAATGCGGTAGAAGCTGCCCGCGCCAAGCGTCGAGGAGACCTCAAAGTACGAGTTGGGGATGGAAGCGATGCCGCTGCTGGTGAGCACGGTAGTCGGGAACCACACAGCCAGCGCAATCAGGAAGGCACTGGCGGAAACCGCAGTCGGGAAAGCGATGAGCACCAGCGGGATCCATGCGGTGGACGGGATTGGGCCGAGCACGCGGACGAGCGGCTGTACCCAGTAGGCGAAGGTCTTGTTGAAGCCGATGGCGATACCGGTCAGCACGCCGACAACCGCACCGCCGAGCCAGCCGAAGAACAGCAGGCGTGCGGAGTATGCAAGGCAGGTCGCGAGGAACGCGCTGTCCTCAACGAGAACGCCGAACACACGGTCGAGCGAGGGAAAGTACAGCACCGGCAGAATCGCAAACTTGGCGGTCAGCAGGTTGAGGATGTTCAGCACCAGAACCGCTCCTGCATAGAACAGTGCGCTGTACGACAGCTTATCGCGTACCTTGGTGTTGCCGAGCGATATCAGCAGGGCAATCACATACACGGCCAGTCCGATGAGTAGCGCCCATGTAAAATAAGGATGTTCTGCGGCAGGATGCTGCGCGGAATCCGGCAGCAGAATATCGCAGGCGAGCGCCAGCAGAATAGAGAGAACTGGCAGTGATTTGACAAAATGCTTCACAAGGGAGAACTCCTTTCGACAAAAAATGGCGGAAAGCGTATGCTTTCCGCCAGGATGGTTAATGCGCGTTATTCGCACATTCGCCAGGTCACAAGGGAACGCATACACGAGCAGCGGTGCATACACATACAGCAGCGATTCATACAGTACATTCGGCTCATGACAGGTTCTCCTTTCAATTCATATAAATCCTATCGGGTTTCAGTGATTGAAAGTATAGACTTGAATATCCTAATTGTCAATAGGAATACTGTGATTTTGGATAGTATGCCAAAAACGATTTGTCTGAAAGAGAGAATTTGTCGCTTTGCATAAAGAACCGCCGCAGCAGGATTTCTTATGGGATCGGGTGGCTGAATCCACGCTTTTGTGCTACAATATTTACAGGTGATGAATATGATTTTTAAACCGCGTCCGCTCAGCAGAACCATGCTGGATGACGCTTCACTTGTCCGCGATAAGCAGCACTGCCGCCGGATCGGTCCGTGCGGTGTTGGCCGCCGGGCATTATATTTGAACAGTTATTTTATTGACCGGCATTATTATGTGCCGTTTTCCGCCATTACGCGGGCATTTAAGTTTATAGAAGAAGGCACCGGCGGTGTCCGAGGTGTGCTCGCAGGCAGAGCCTGTCTGCTTGTGGAGTATGACGGCGGCATGCAGCAGGTGTGCTGTTTCAAGTACGAGGATCAGATTGATGAGCTGCTGCGCGTGCTGCACAAGATGCATCCGGAGATTCCGTGCGTCAGCGAGGAAGAGGAGGCTGAACTCGAGGTCGAGTACGAGCGTCGGAGAGCGGAAGAACGCCGACGACCGCCGCTCAGCATGCGCGCTGAGCGGGAGATTGAGGAGCTGGAGAATGCGATTGCGTACCTCGAGCGCAAGCCCGAGCTGTACAAGCGGCTCAGTCGTGCAGCCAAACGGCGGCGCAACTACCAGAGCAGGAGCGCGGGATACCGCTGGGCGGCTGCAGCGATCATGGTGCTCGGGGCGGCGGCGCTGATTTACGGCGTGGTGTCGCTCGTGTGCCGCGGTTTCTCCGGCGGATACCTGCTGCTGTGTCTGCTGGCGGCAGTTTTCCTGTTTGGCGGATGGCGCCTGCTGCCGACGGCGCGCAACAACAATGCGGCTGTTCTGCGCGGGGATAAGCAGGCGCGGGTACAGATGCAGAACTATATCGACCGTTTTCCGGCATTTCCGCTGCCCGCACGGTACGCGCACCCGATCGTGCTGCGCCGTATGCAGCAGGCCATCGCGGAAGGCCATGCGCTGAACGTCATGGAGGCACTTGAGGTCGTCAAGACCGATCTGCAGACCATGAATGCGGATATGCAGGTCTCGCAGGAGGAATACGCCGAGATTTCTACGATTAAGCCGCTGTTTCTGAATGCGGATTATAAGTAAGAAATCCGGCCTGAGGCTTGCAAAGCTGTTGACAACGGTATGGTTTCTCCCGTATAATAAATGCAGTAAAATGAAGTCGAAAAAGAGGGGATGGACGGATATGCTGTGTAAAAACAGAACATGCGGCGTTCCGTTGAATCCAATAGGAAAACGATGAAAACCAAGGACCTTCTGCCCGCAAAAATGGCAGTCGGTCCCTTTTTTTAGGGAGGAAACTGATATGATCGAAAATTGGAATGACGTCCATATCGTACCGGAATTCAGCGATCAGGGTGTGGACTGCTACCGTCTGGCGGGCGGCAGCTTTGTCAATGAATACTACATCGTCTCGGAGGCCGAGACCCGCAAGCTGATGAACCATCCGGAGGTTGTCGGCTACGAGGTGTATGCGTCGCTCGTGACGGCTACCTCGCAGATGATGTACTACCTCAAGGAGCAGAAAAAGATCACTTCGGCGAACATTTTGTCCATTCTGCGCGGCGCACTCAACTACCCGCTCGAGGAAAGCTGCTACAAGGAGCATATCCGCGTGCATGACATCAGCTTTATGTCCAGCGAGCGCGTGTTTGGCGAGAATGATGAGATGTCGCTCGATATCAAATACTGCAAGCTGACCATGGTGCCCAACAGCACGCTGATGATCGGCGATATCATCGCCTCGGGCGAGACGCTTGTGCAGTGCCTGCGCTATGTCACCGACTATTACCGCAAGCAGGGCGCCAAGCTGCGCAACATTCTGCTGTTTACCATCGGCGGTACGCAGGGCATTGAGATTCTCGAAAAGCTGACTAAAGAAATCCGCACCTACTGGCCGGATTTTGAGGGCTTCATCACCGTGTACTACGAGGGCGTTTTCAGCTGCTACGAGGAAGGCGACAAGGGCGTTTCCGGCATCAACCGTGCGCTCATCGACTTTTACTGGAAGGGCGGCATTGTGGCGCCGGAGTTCCGCCGTCAGACGCTTTCCATGCAGAATCCGCTGTTTGAGAAGTGCACGATCTACGATGGCGGTGCACGCCGTTATGAAATCCACGAGCACATTGAAGAGGTGCTGGAATTCTGGAACGGCATTCTCGCGCGTGCCGACAAGATCGACAAGCAGGCGCTGCTGGAGGAAAAGCTGGGTCATGCGCTGCCGATTTCCTATGAGGACTGGCTGAAGGACTGCCACTATGAAAAGCTGGACGCAAAGCTGACGCGCTGGCTGTATCAGCAGGAGCGCGGCTTTGTCGAGAGCCTGAAGGACGTAACGCTGGAGGAGATCGCGCATCAGCGCATTGACGAGTTCACCACGACGCTCAAAAAGTACATTCTTTGACAAATACACAAAAAGGGGATAAGAATCTATGAAAAATGACAACACACCGGTCGATATCGACTTTGCGGAAGCGGCTGTGCCACATTATGCGCGCCGCGGCATCGTAACTATGTTCATGATCATGCTGGGTTTCACCTTCTTCTCGGCCAGCATGTGGGTCGGCAAGGAGCTGGCGGACGGACTGGATTTCGGCGGCTTTATCATCTCCATGATCATCGGCGGCCTGATCCTGAGCCTGTACACCGGTCTGCTCGGTTATGTCGGCGCGGAAACCGGCATGAGCCTTGACCTGCTGGCACGCAAAGCCTTCGGTGTAAAAGGCTCGTACCTGCCGAGCGCGATGATCTCGTTTACGCAGATCGGCTGGTTCGGCGTCGGTATCGCCATGTTTGCCATTCCGGTTGCAAATGAGCTGCTCGGCGGCAGCACAGCGGCTGAATGGGTGCTCGTTATCATTGCGGGTGTGTGCATGACGGCCTCGGCGTATTTTGGCATCAAATCGCTGACGCTCATCAGCTATATTGCGGTTCCGCTGGTTGCAATCCTGGGTACGGTTGCCATGGTGATGGCGGTCAAACAGGGCAACGGTACGCTGATTGATCAGTTCGCCAAGTCCAGCGGTACGCTGACCGTTGTCGGCGGCGCCGGTCTGGTTATCGGTTCGTTTGTCTCCGGCGGCACGGCAACGCCGAACTTCTCCCGCTTTGCCCGCAACGGCAAGGTTGGTGCGATCACGACCGTTATCGCGTTCTTTATCGGCAACTCGCTGATGTTTTTCTTCGGCGGTATTTCGTCGGTCTACGTCGGCGGCAATGACATTTTTGAGGTTATGATCAACCTCGGTCTGTTCTATCTGGCGATTCTGGTCCTCGGTCTCAACATCTGGACCACGAACGATAATGCACTGTACTCGGCGGGTCTGGGTCTGGCGAACATTTTCGGCCAGAGAAAGAAGCCGATGGTGCTGGTTTCCGGTATTATCGGCACCGTGCTTGCGGTCTGGCTGTACTGGAATTTCACCGGCTGGCTGAATATCCTCAACTGTACGCTGCCGCCGGTCGGCATCATTCTGGTGATGAGCTTCTTCATGGACCGTGAAAAATACAAGGACGTTGAAGTGACCGAAAACGTCAACTGGTTTGCGGTTTTCGGCGTTGTGCTGGGCGCTGTGGTGGCAAATCTGGTCCCGTGGGGTATCGCATCCATCAACGGCATGATCGTTGCCGCTGTGTGCTATCTGGTTGGTAGCAAGGCGAAAAAGTAAGCAGAATCAAAAAAATCCTCGGTTTAACCCAAGGTCAGCCGAACTTGCTGACCTTGCGGTTTGATCGGGGATTTTTTATTTTGCCCGCAATACGAAAATGAGGAGAATATACAGCATGATATTGAATATACTGACGTTTATTGTATCCGTTCTTCGAGGACTGGCAGAAAAACAATGGACGACAAAGGGGTTTGCGGATTGATTACATATCAGCCGTGCGTCCGCTGTGCAGAGCAGCTGCTAACGCGAAAGAAACAGATCTGCAAACCATAATTTTCATGAATAGGAACACATTATGCATACGGTTTTTCTACATGAATTGCACGATTTCAGTAAATACTACCACTACCGCAGCAGAAATACCGAAAATGGGAGGCGGAATTGCTATGAAAGCAACCGGAATCGTGCGCCGGATCGACGATCTCGGCCGCGTTGTTATTCCGAAGGAAATCAGAAGAACGCTTAGAATTCGAGAGGGCGACCCGTTGCAGATGACATTGGCACCGTGGGAGAAATTCTGTTTTGCGGTAAGCAATTTAGCCAAAAGAAATGGGTGGAGTTAGTACATAATGATGGAAAATGATGTGCTGACAATGAGAATATGCAAAGACATAATAGAAAGTAACTGGTTTTTGCGAATTTGCGCCGTCCGTGCTATCTAAGAAGGCCGAGCCGCTCAAGGCATGGCTGGCGATGGTGGGGCGTGTGAGGATCTGGATATGCTGCACCGCGCGGAGCGGGTGCAGGTGCTGTGAGCGGAAAACAATCAACCGAACAGAAAAAGGGCGAAACCATGCGGTTTCCTACTCTGAATTTTGAAGCATTTTCGATTTCAGCAATCTTACGGATTCTGAAACTTATAAATGCATCTAAAACGCATTTTTCAATCAATAATTCAAAATCATATTACAAAATGCGAAAAACATTGTTTTTCTGGCTCGTGCAGTTTCATACCGTTTTAGAGGTGCACGAACCGCAAACATTGGTGTAATTATGGTGTCAATCAGCGGCAGGCAACAGCAGCTAACAAATACAACAAAAGCACGCTTTTTAGAGCGTGCTTTTTGCTATCTACCGGTCCTATACGCATTGGCGCCGTCCGC
>UMCH01059346.1_pt1 | contig 11516 bp, 12 predicted proteins | sample 1964201 | NCBI WGS metagenome assembly UMCH01 (sample SAMEA4835965, study PRJEB28245) | human gut metagenome | biome: gut microbiome; material: fecal sample | place: Denmark | collected 2008 | reverse complement strand
CCCCCTGCCGCACCGTTTACGTGACGCCGGACCCGGCACTGGTGAAACAATTGCAGATACGTTGAACCTCTATAAAAAGTGGTCACTGGTTACCAGTGGCCACTTTTTTTGCATATTACACAATTGCTGGTGATTTATTTGTAAAAATCGTCCATTGCAAACTAGAAAAAAAGAGGTAAAATAAATACTCCATTAGAAACAAACGTTTGCGAGCCGTGGAATATTTATAGAGGGAAGGGGATTCACGCGTGTCTTATCGTTTTTTGCTGGATTTGGCACTGATTCTGCTGAGCACCAAGATTTTGGGAATTTTGACCAAAAAATTCCAGATGCCCCAGGTGGTTGGATCGCTGCTGGCAGGCTTGCTGCTGGGACCTTCCATGCTGAATGTACTGCAGGAAACCGAGTTTTTGGACCAGATCTCTGAGTTGGGCGTGATCGTGATCCTGTTTACTGCCGGTGTGGGCACCAGCATCCAGGATCTGAAGGAATCCGGGAAAGCTGGTTTCTGGGTGGCGCTGCTGGGCGTTTTGACGCCGCTGCTGATGGGCGCCGGCCTTGCCATGGGAGCTGAGCACTGGGGACTGATCTCCGCCGGCGGATGGCTGGAGGCGGTATTTGTAGGCACGATCCTCACTGCCACCTCCGTGAGCATCACCGTGGAGACGCTGCGGGAGCTGGGAAAGCTCAATACCCGGGTGGGCAATACGATCCTCGCTGCCGCGCTGATCGATGATGTGCTGGGTCTGGTGGCGCTGACCATCGTCAGCGGCCTGGGAGGTGCCTCTTCCAGCATGGCACTGGTGCTGGGGAAGATCGTGGCGTTTTTCGTGTTTGCCGCTGTGGTCGGCTGGTGTGCAACAAAGGCCTTTTGCTGGATGATGGCCCGGGCCGACGGGAGAAACCGCCGCCGGTTCACCGTGCTGGCGTTTGTGCTGTGCCTGTTGATGGCCTACTGCGCCGAGGCGTTTTTCGGTGTGGCGGATATCATCGGTGCCTATGTGGCCGGCCTTGCGATCTCCTGCACGCCCAAGGCCACCTACATCCAGTCCAAGTTTGAGCCGCTGAGCTATCTGCTGGTCACGCCGGTGTTTTTCGCCAGCGTGGGCATCAGCGCGGACGTGCGGGGGATCGACGGCTCCGTGATGATATTCACGCTGCTGCTGGTGCTGCTGGCGGTCATATCCAAGGTAGTGGGCTGCGGCCTGGGTGCCAAGCTGTGCGGCTTTACCAACAAGGAGAGCCTGCAGGTGGGCCTGGGCATGACGTGCCGCGGCGAGGTGGCGCTGATCGTGGCCAACCGCGGACTGGAGATGGGTGTGATCAGCCAGACTATGATGACGCCCGTCATCATCACGGTGGTAGCCTGTTCCATCCTGACACCGGTCTTCCTGAAGCTGGCCTACCGCGGCGAGGGTGCCGGTCAGCTGGAGGAGAGCGGTCTGACGGATCGGGTAGTCAAGCCGGATCAGCTGGATATCCTCTCGGACGAACTGCTGCAAAAAGATCAGGAGCTGATGAAGCGGTCCTGACGCAAAAGAAAAAGGACGCTTTTCAGCGTCCTTTTTCCATTTGCCTGACTCAGGCCGTGTGGGGGGCGTGCCCCGTGGTCTCCTCGCCGCCCCGGAAGAGCAGTGTGATGCACCAGATTCCGGCAAGGCCCACCAGTGCGTAGATCACGCGGGCCAGCACGGCCATCTGTCCGCCGCAGAAAAAGGCCACCGTGTCGAAGCCGAACAGGCCGATGCCGCCCCAGTTGAGGGCACCGATAATGGCCAGGATCAGCGCCAGTTTATCCAACAGCATTTTCTTAACCTCCAGTCTGCCCCATGGCAGGAATTTAAGCCTAGGATGACCCACAGCGCAAAAAATATACATGCCGATTGCACGGCGGCGGTTTGTGGCGTATAATGAAAAAATCTCAATGGAATTGAAAAAAGGAGGACTGGGGATGAACATTGTTTGCCTGGATATGGAGGGCGTACTGGTGCCGGAGATCTGGATCGCCTTTGCAGAGGCCAGCGGGATCCCGGAGCTCAAGCGGACGACCCGGGACGAGCCGGATTATGACAAGCTCATGCGCTGGCGCCTGGGCGTTTTGAAAGAGCACGGCCTTGGATTGAAGCAGATCCAGCAGACCATCGCTGAAATCGATCCGCTGCCTGGGGCGAAGGCGTTTTTGGATGCGCTGCGCCGGAGAACGCAGGTGGTCATTCTCAGTGATACCTTTGAGGAGTTTGCCATGCCGCTGATGGAAAAGCTGGGCTGGCCCACCATTTTCTGCAACAGCCTGGTGGTGGCGCCGGACGGGGAGATCACGGACTTCAAAATGCGCTGTGCCCAGTCCAAGCTCACCACGGTGAAGGCACTCCAGTCCATGGGCTATGACACCATTGCCAGCGGAGACAGCTACAACGATCTGGCCATGATCCAGGCCAGCAAGGCCGGATTCCTGTTCCGCAGCACGGACGCCATCAAGGCACAATATCCCCAGATTCCTGCCTATGAGGAGTATGACGGGCTGCTTTCTGCTATTTTGGAGGCACTGTAAAGGGAAATATGGAAGCATTTGACTTGAAAAAGGACGCATTGTTTGACACCGTGGGCTTTTACCCTGCGGATATCCTGCTGCCCCGGGCAGCGGATATGAAGAAGTGGGCGGTGATCGCCTGCGACCAGTTTACCTCCCAGCCGGAGTATTGGCAGGCGGTGGAGGAGGCGGTGGGGGACGCTCCGTCCACGCTGCATCTGATCTTGCCGGAGGCCCGCCTGGGCGGGGAAAACGAGGCCGGAGAGATCGCTGCTATCCACGATGCTATGGCGTCGTATCTGAAAGGGGATGTGTTCCGCGCGCTGCCCCGGTCCATGATTTATGTGCGCCGTACCCAGACCGACGGCCGCGTGCGGCAGGGGCTGGTGGGAATGGTGGATCTGGAGCGGTATGACTTCACGCCTGGCTCCAAAGCGCTGATCCGGGCCACGGAGGGCACGGTGCTTTCCCGGATCCCGCCCCGCATGGCAGTACGCCGGGGGGCGCCGCTGGAGCTTCCCCATGTGATGCTGCTCATGGACGACCCGGATCGTACGGTGATCGAGCCGCTGTCGGCAGGAGAGAGGATGGAGCCGCTTTATGATTTTGACTTGCTCCAGGGCGGCGGCCATCTGCACGGCAGCCGGTTGACAGAGGGACAGATGGAGCAGGTCGCCCGGGCCCTGGCCCGCCTCAGGTGTGACGGGGATGGCTCCATGCTGTTTGCCGTGGGAGACGGCAACCACTCCCTAGCTGCGGCCAAGGCCTGCTACGAAGAGCGCAAGGCCGCGGCACCGGAGGGAACGGTACTGCCGGAGCGGTTTGCTCTGGTGGAGGTGGTGAACTGCCACGACCCGGCGCTGCGCTTCGAGCCCATCCACCGCTGCCTGTTCGGCGTGGAGCCGCAGGAGGTGCTTTCTGCGCTGCTGGCCTACTATCCTGGTGCCTACGAGGGGGAGGGAGCAGGCCACACTATTTCCTTTACCTGGGCCGGCGGCAGCGGAAGCGTTACGGTCCCTGCGCCCCGTGCCCATCTGGCGGTGGGGACCCTCCAGACGTTCCTAGACGATTATCTGGCCGGTCATGCGGGCAGACTGGACTATATTCACGGAGAGGACACTGCCCGGAACCTGGGCCGCAGGAGCGGAAACCTGGCGTTTTGCCTGCCGGCCATGGAAAAGGCGCAGCTGTTTCCCACGGTTATGGCAGACGGCGTACTGCCCAGAAAAGCATTTTCCATGGGAGAGGCCCGGGACAAGCGCTATTACGTGGAGGCCAGGTGCCTGCGCTGAAAAAGAGCGGATCGATTGTAAGATCCGCTCTTTTCTTTTGCAGCAGAGTATGGTATAATCATACCAAAGAAAAGCGGACTTTGCTGATGAATTTGGCAATTATGCCAAAGCGGGAGAGAGGAGGCTCCTATGGTACGGCTGCTGCAGGAGGCGTTTTATCTGGGCGGGAGCGTGGCGCTGGTGTGGCTGGTGCTGCTGCCTGCGGTAATTTTGCTGGTCGTTTGCGCGGTGTACATTTTGGCGGAGACGTTTCATGATTTTTGGAAGCGCCGGGGCTGGTCCTGACCCCGGATGAGAGCGGAGGGGGCCTGGAGTAATCCGGGCCCCCTCTTTTCTGCGGCAGCAGGCTGTGGTATAATACAAAGCGGCTTTGAATTTGATTTGAGCCGTGCTCCTTTGCGGGGCAATCGAAAAACATGGAAGTGTACCATGGCGGCGGAACCGGAATGGTATACGAAGGCACCATAAGCCGGGCTTGCCCGGGGAGAGGATGAACAGTATGGTTTGGGAGCGGGAGGCGCCGGCAAAGATCAATTTGACGCTGGATATTCTGGGACGTCGGCCGGACGGGTATCACGAGATGCGCATGGTGATGCAGACGGTGTCCCTGTGCGATACGGTACAGGTGGAGGAGACGGCAGAGGGCTTCCGGTTGGAGAGCGGGTTGGATCTTCCGGAGGGAAAGAAAACCCTGGAGCAGCAGGCGGCGGAGGCCTTTTTCAGGACGCTGGGACTGCCGGTGCCGGGGCTTCGCGTCCGACTGATCAAGCGCACGCCCGCCTATGCGGGCATGGGCGGCGGCAGCGCGGACGTGGCGGCGCTGCTGCGGATCCTGCGGGACCATTGGTGTCCGAACATGACGGATGCCGCGTTAGAGGAGATCGGGCTGACGGTGGGCAGCGATGTGCCGTTTTGCCTGCGGGGCGGTACAGCACTGGCAGAGGGCAGGGGAGAGGTGCTCACAGACCTTGCGCCGCTGCCGCTATGCTGGATCGTGGTGTGCAAGCCGGACTTCGGCATTCCCACCCCTATGCTCTTTGCCCGGGTGGATGACGCGTCCATTGCCGACCGGCCGGACACGGACGGCATGTGTGAGGCACTGGCCGGAGGAGATCTGGACGGTGTGGCGTCCCGGCTCTGCAATGTTTTTGAAGCGGCACTGCCGTCGGAGTACGGCCAGGTGTTTGCCATCAAGGATAAGCTATTGGAGCTGGGAGCCATGAATGCGGCCATGAGCGGCTCCGGCCCCACGGTGTTCGGTCTGTTCCGGCAGGAGGAGGCGGCCCGGCAGGCGGCGCAGACGTTGCAGCAGACATATCGGGAGACGTACTGCGTTTGCCCGGTGGGAAAGCTCCATTGAGTTTTTTCAGAAAAAAGGTATAAAAAAGAAAACAGGTGTCCATGCTTTCGGTAAGTGATGCAAACAAAACGAAAGTGAGGGATACCTATGAAAACCATGTGTTCTGCGGCGAAGTCCAAAGCGCCGCTGGTATTTTTGGCGCTGCTGTCGGCGCTGCTTTTGACGGGCGTCGTCAGCCTGGGCGCTCAGGCGGGCCTGGCGGACCGGGTGGTACGGCTGCATGTGCTGGCCAATTCCGATTCCGAGGAGGACCAGGCGCTCAAGCTCCTGGTGCGGGACCAGGTGCTCTCTCAGGCGGAGCAGCTGCTCACCGGCACGGCGGACCGGGCGGAAGCGGAGACGGTCCTGACCAGGGCACTGCCGGCTCTGAAAGAGACGGCCGCAGCGGTCATTGCTGCTGAGGGCTACGACTACGATGTGGAGGTGCGTCTGGAGGAGACGTCTTTTCCCACCAAGGAGTATGACGGCTTTTCGCTTCCGGCCGGTGAATATCTTGCCCTGCGGGTGCTGATCGGAGAAGCTAAGGGGCAGAACTGGTGGTGCGTGGTGTTTCCTCCTCTTTGCACCGCTGCGGCAGAGGATGTGCCGGAGGCTGCCCAGGCTGCCGGACTCAGCGCGGAGCAGGTGCAGCTGATCACGGAGGAAAACGGCGCCTACAAGCTGAAATTCAAAGCGGTGGAGCTGTGGGAGCGGCTGGGGAGCCTCTGGGATCAATAGAAGAGAGGAAACAAAGAGCCCGTCCCAATATGGGACGGGCTCTTTTGCTGCGGGGACTCAGCCCTCCAGCTTGGCGTTGCACTTGGCCAGGAATTTTTCGTTTTTGATGATGGCGCGGGTGTGGACGCCGGAGCCGATGGGGCCACGCTCGTCCCAAGCGCGGACGGCAAAGTCCACCATCTTGCCGTTTTCGGACACGGCGGTGATCTCCGCCTCTGCCCAGACCTCCATGCCGATGGGGGTGGGGGCGTCGTGGCTCACTTCCAGCCGGGTGCCCACGCTGCCCAGGCCCTCCTCCAGGAAGGACTGGAGACAGGTCATCGCCGCATTTTCCATGAGAGCGCACATAAACGGCGTGCCGAACACCGGCAGGGCGCCGGAGCCCACGGCGGCGGCAGTCAGCTCCTGGGTGACGGTCTGATGCAGCTGGCATTTTGTTCCGATGACGATCATAGGGATTCCTCCAAATTCAGCAGTATAAAAGGAAACGGCGCTTCTGGGAAGCGCCGTTTTCCGTGACGGGATCAGATACCCAGCTCGGTCCAGAGATCGTTGTACAGCGTCAGCGTCTCGGAGGGCAGGTTCTCATACAGGGTGCAGCGGTCCAGCACTTCGCTGGGCGCGGCCATGATCTCATAGAGGCCCATGTCCAGAGGCTCGCCATAGGTCTCCTCATAGTAGGCGGGATAGGACTCCAGCGCCTCGGCGTTGGGGGAGGCGTACCAGATATAGTCCATGTTGGCCAGGTTGGACTCGGTGGAGGCGATGAAGTTGATCCACTCCTCGGCCTCCTCCTTGTGCTGGGCGTTCTTCAAAACGCACATGGCGTCCACGAACCAGTTGGAACCCTCCTCAGGCACCACATAGGCAAGGTCGGGGTTATTTTCCAGCATGGTCAGGTAGTCGCCGGCGTAGTACATGGCGATGGCAGCGTTGCCGCCCTCCATCTTCTGGAACACCTCGTCCATGACGAAGGCCTGATACACGCCCTTGCTCTTGGCATCGGCCAGCAGCTCATAGGCCTCCCGGATCTGGGCTTCGTCGGTGGTGTTCAGGTCGTAGCCCAGGTCCAGCAGCGCGGCGGCCAGAGCGTCGCGGGAGTTGCGGATCATGAGCACATTGCCCGCGTACTTCTCATCGAACATGGCGTCCCAGCTGGTGATGGGCTCATCCACCATGGTGGTGTTGTAGATGATGCCCAGAGTGCCCCAGGTATAGGGGACGGTGTACTTGTTCTCCGGGTCGAAGCTCAGGCCCTTGTAGCGGTCGTCGATCTTCTCGTAGTTGGGAATGTTGTCGTAGTTGAGCTCCGCCAGCATGTCCTCGTCGATCAGTCGGGCGATCATATAGTCAGAGGGGACGATGACGTCATAGTCGCCGGCTCCGGTCTTGAGCAGGGAATAGAGGGCCTCGTTGCTCTCAGCCGTCTGGTAGTTGACCTTGATGCCGGTTTCCTCCTCGAATTGATAAATCAAATTCTCATCGATGTATTCACCCCAGCTGCACACGTTGACGACCCGCTCCTCTTCGCTGCTGCCGCAGCCGGTCAGGGTCATGGCGGCCACCATCATCATGGCAAGGGCCAAGGCAAGTGTCTTTTTCAATTGATCATTCCTCCAGTGTTTCTCCTAAAATTTATCTCAAGGCCAATAGGCCGTGGGACCTCAGATGCGCCGGATCTCCCGGCGGCGCTCCTGCCGGGCCTCCCGGATGTTCACGATGGCCAGCAGAATCAGCACGGTCACGAACAGCAATGTGGAAATGGCGTTGATCTCCGGGCTGACCCGCTTTTTGGTCATGCCGTAGATGGTCATGGCCAGAGTGGAAGCGGAAGAGCCGGCAGTGAAATAGCTGATGACGAAGTCGTCAATGCTCATGGTAAAGGCCGTCAGAGCGCCGGAGACGATGCCGGGCTTGATCTCCGGCAATATGACCTTGAAGAAGGCCTGCATCCAGGTGCAGCCCAGGTCCTGGGCGGCGTCCACCAGGTTTTTATCCATCTGCCGCAGCTTGGGCCCCACGGACAAAATGACGTAGGGAATGTTGAAGCTGACATGGGCGATGAGCAGTGTGCCGAAGCCCATGGTCAGCCGGGTAGGCAGGTGAATCAGGGACTGGACGCTGTTGAACCAGGAGGCAAAGTCGCCCCAGAAGCCGAAAAACGCCACGAAGAACAGGCACAAAGACACGCCCGTGACGATATCCGCGTTCATCATGGGGATGTTGTTGATGGTCATCAGCGGCTCCCGCACCCGGCGGCGCATGGAGTAAAAACCGATGGCGGCGAAAGTACCGGCCACCGTGGCGATGGCCGTAGCCAGCAGAGACACCAGCAGCGTGGTGTAGACACTCTGCATGATGAGCCGGTCATGGAGCAGGTCTTTGTACCAGGTGAGGGAAAAGCCCTTCCAGACGGTATTGCTGTTGCCGGCGTTGAAGGAAAAGATAATGAGCAGGATGATGGGTGCGTACAAAAAGACGAACACCAGCACCATAAACAGGCGGTTGAGCGCAGAATTGTTCTTTTTCACAGCATCACCGCCTGTTCCTCGCCCTCACCGAAGCGATTCATCACCCACATGCACACCACCACGATCACCATCATCACCAGGGAGATGGCGGCACCCAGCTGGGGGTTATAGGCGTTGCCCATGAACTGCTGTTCAATGAGGTCGCCCAGCAGCAGCTCCGTGCCGCCGCCCAGCATCTTGCTGATGGCGAACGTGGACACGGAGGGCACGAACACCATGGTGATGCCGGAGAGCACACCGGGCAGGCTCAGCGGCAGGATCACCCGCCGGAATACCTGGAAGGTGTTGGCACCCAAGTCCCGGGCCGCCTCGATCAGGGAGTGGTCCAGCTTGATGATGACCGAGTAGATGGGCAGGATCATAAAGGGCAGGTAGTTATAGACCATACCCAGCACCACGGCGCCCTGGGTATTGAGCATCTGGAAGTGGGTGATGGGCGTGTAGGATGCCGGATCGGCTGCAAAGTGCATGGCGATCGTGTTATAGAGATCGATGAGGCCGATGTTCTGGAAGAACTGGTTCAAAAGGCCGTTGTTTTCCAGAATGGACATCCAGGAATAGGTCCGCAGCAAAAAGTTCATCCACATGGGCAGCATGATGAGCACCATGCCCACCCGCTGGAACTGCCGGCCCTCCTTGCTCATGATATAGGAGATGGGATAGCCGATCAGCAGGCACACCAGCGTTGCGATGAGCGCCAGCTTGAACGAGCGGGTGAACACCACCGCATAGGTACCCATACGGGTGAAGTTTGCAAGGGTGAAGCCGCCGTCGGCGGTGGAAAAGGCGTAGATGACCACCATGATGATGGGTGCCACCACGAAAAGCGCCATCCAGACAACATAGGGGACGGCGAACCAAGAGAGCTTATTCCGCATCCTCGCTCTCCTCCTCGTCCTCCACTTCCAGCGTGGCGTCGTCCAGCTCGTCGTATTCCTCGGAGAAGGAGGAGTAGTCGCCGAACATGCCGGAATACTGGCTCTTCTTCATGACGTGGATGCCGTCGGGGTCGATCTTGATGCCGATGCGCTCGCCCTCGGGGCAGTGATCCGTGGTCTGGATCAGCCACTTGAAGCCCCGGAAATCCACGATGATGTCGTACTGCATGCCCTTGAAGGTGACGGAGGTGACCGTGCCGGTCAGCTGGCCCTGCTCCACGGGAACGATATCGATGTCCTCGGGACGGATGACCACGTCCACCGGCTCGTTTTCAGCAAAGCCGCCGTCCAGGCAGGGAAACTCCCGACCGTACATCTTTACGCACTTGTCCCGCACCATGATGCCGTCGATGATGTTGGACTCGCCGATAAAGTCCGCCACGAAGGCGTTTTTGGGCTCGTTGTAAATGTCCTCCGGGGTGCCGATCTGCTGGATGGAGCCCTTGTCCATGACCACGATGGTGTCGGACATGGTGAGGGCCTCTTCCTGATCGTGGGTAACGTAGATAAAGGTGATGCCCACCTGCTGCTGGATGCGCTTGAGCTCGATCTGCATGTCCTTGCGCAGCTTCAGGTCCAGGGCGCCCAGAGGCTCGTCCAGAAGCAGCACCTTGGGACGGTTCACCAGGGCACGGGCAATGGCCACGCGCTGCTGCTGGCCGCCGGAGAGGGCGTCAGGCTTGCGGTTTTCAAAGCCCTTGAGGCTGATGATCTCCAGCATTTCCATGACCCGCTCGTGGATCTCCTTTTCCGGGATCTTCACCTTTTTCTTCCCGGAGGGATCAGCAGGGTCGACCCGGCGCTGCATGCGCAGGCCGAAGGCGATATTTTCAAAGACGTTCAGATGGGGAAACAGGGCATACTTTTGGAATACCGTGTTGATCTGGCGCCGATAGGGCGGAACGTCATTAATCCTCACACCGTCGAACAGCACGTCTCCCGACGTAGGCGTCGCGAAACCGCCGATGATCCGCAGCGTGGTGGTCTTACCGCACCCGCTGGGTCCGAGCAATGTGAGGAATTCTTTGTCGTTGATATAAAGATTGATGTTGTTGAGAACCGGCTCGTCGTCGTACGCCATGCAAAGATCACGCAGGCGAATCAACTCTTTGGACATATATCCTCCCCCATTTCATCATAAAAAAATTGATTTAAAATGAAACGCCTCTTTTCTCTGTTGAGGGGGAACCTTTCTCGTCGAAATTCAGCAATTATGAATGATATCGGAAGCGTCCCGAAATGTCAAGAGATTGGGGGAAAATCCCCCGTTAAATATGGGGAAAATATTTCTCCCGGAAGGGGATCTCCGCCACGGTGAACGTCCGGCCCCGCAGATAGTTCAAAATCCCCGCGTCTGTGGGCAGGGAGAAGGAGAGCTTGTAGGAGTAGAGGGCCTGGCGGGTCTCGCCGTAGCGGCGGTTCACCTCGCCCCGGCCGTACTTGCCGTCTCCCAGCAGCGGACAGCCCAGATGCGCCATGGATACGCGGATCTGGTGGGTCCGGCCGGTGAGCAGACGGCACTCCACCAAGGAGAGGGGGCCCCGGGTCTCCAGGGTCTTGTAAAGGGTGACGGCGGTCTTGCCGCCGGGGACCGGCCGGGAATGGAAGTAGACCTGCTTTTTGGCCTCGTCCTTAAAGAGGAAGCCCTCCACTTTTCCGGCGGCGGGGGTGGGACGGCCCACGGTGATGCACAGGTAGGATTTTTCCAGCTCGTGGTCCCGGATCTTCTCGTTGAGGATGCGCAGCGTCTCGGCGTTTTTGGCGGCGATGACGATGCCGCCGGTGTTGCGGTCGATCCGGTTGCAAAGGGCGGGGGCAAAGGCGTTTTCCCACTTGGGGTTCCACTCCCGCTTTTGATAAAGGTAGGCCTGGATGTGGTTGATGAGAGTGTTGACCTTCTCCGTTTCATCGGCGTGGACCACCAGGCCGGGCCGCTTGTTCACCAGCAGCAGGTTCTCGTCCTCGTAAACGATGTCCAGCTGGGGCGAAAAAAGGGTGAGGAACATGTTTTCCTCAGAGGGCTTGTCAAAAAACTCATCATTGATATATAATTGAAGGACATCGCCGGCTGTGAGCCGCGTGTCCCGCTTGGAGCCCTTGCCGTTGACCTTGATCCGCTTGAGGCGGATGTACTTTTGCAGCAGGGCG
>UMCH01007342.1_pt1 | contig 11566 bp, 30 predicted proteins | sample 1964201 | NCBI WGS metagenome assembly UMCH01 (sample SAMEA4835965, study PRJEB28245) | human gut metagenome | biome: gut microbiome; material: fecal sample | place: Denmark | collected 2008 | reverse complement strand
TTTAGAACGCAAGGTGACGGTATACAGCAATACAGGAGAAGAAGTCAGATCTTGGGAAGGTAAGTTTGACGTTTCTTCTTCCGAAACAGAAACGTATTTCGATGTAAATGGTAAGCGTGTGATTATTCATGGAGGGATTGTAATTGATGAAGAACAGTAAGAAGTTGGACAAGGAAACAAAAAACTTTATTAAAGCATTTGCAAGCGTTTTGGTGTTTTTAATTTTCGCCGTTATCGTTAATGCGGTAGGTTCACAATGGTACTTATGGGCAGTATGGATTGCATGTGCGTTCTTTTGGATTGGAGTGAACGTAAATGAAAACTGATCATATCGTAGAGTGCTGCGTTTCGTGCGTTGTTTTTCTTATAGTTTCAGATATTATTTGGAAATCGTTGGAGTTGATTGTATATGGTGAAATCCAGCCGCGCGTGGTTGATGATCTGATGGGAGTTGTATTTATGTACGGTATGTGGAAAGCGTATATACTTGGAAGAAAACACGAGAAGGGAGATCGGAAATGACTGAATGGGCATTGGCGCATCCGTACCTGACGCTATGTATCGCATTATTTTTGATTTATGCAATTGGTCAGACAATATGTAATTTGATTGGCGCAATCGTTGCAATAGCTTTAAGAAATCGCACTGGAAATGTAATAGTAAATGTGAGGGGAAAACTATGGAGCGTGAAATAACATCAGGGTTGTACCTTCATTTCAAAGGGAATATGTACCGAGTTCTGTTGATTGCGCAGCACACAGAAACAGGGGAAAAAATGGTGGTTTATCAGGCGCAGTACGGAGATTATCTTTGGTACGTTAGACCGTATGAAATGTTTGCAAGCGAGGTTGACAGAGAGAAATATCCTGATGCGAAGCAGAAATATCGGTTTGAACTGATAGAACCAGATTATTAAATCTGTGAGTAAAGCCTATATTTCAAAAAAGACAGGTGATTATATGTGAAAAAGCTAAAGAGAACTCCGATACAATGTTCAAAATGCGGACGCATTATCGCGGAACACCTCGGAGAAGAATATATTTCACGAAAGCGAGGGCGAGTGATGATTTCATCCGCCGGAAGTGTGGTGGTTTGCGAGAATTGCGGAACTCGAAACATTATGGGTGGACAAGCTGGTTACGAACTGAGTGATTTTGCAGAGAAATATCCAATCACCGTCGATTCTCTGCGTCGCATTTGCCAGACAGCATGTGAGTTTGTTTCATACACGCAGTTGTCGCCGGAGGAGATCGAGAAGTATTTCTTTGAGGACGCAGAGCATACCATACCAAGACTTTTCAAAGGAGAAAGTGATGAAAAAGATCGTTGATGTAGTATGTCCGAAGTGCGGAACGGTTATTCGCGTGAATCCGCAGAATAGTTCGTTTGTGTGTCAAGAGTGCGGACACAGGACGGAGATCAAGGGAACGAAAGAAAGAGAGCAGTTAGGAACATGAAAATGAAGGAAATTCGCATATCAGTACCAATGCAAGACGGCAGGTTTACATTTTCAACCGACGCTTTGAAGTCCGCTTGCGAAAATGTAAACGGAGTACCGATTGTAAAGTACATAGGGAACACGGAGGTTCCTATCGGTTTGGTGAAAAGCGCGGAAGTGGATGAATCGACCAATCAAATAAATTTTTCCGGTGAAGTGTGGAGTGCGGGTATTTCTTTTATCGAATTGGCAGAGGAACATAGAGACGGAAAGAGGTTCAAAATTTCATCGGTAAATATCTAAAAGGAGAGAAAAAATGAACGCAGATAACGGCTATATATATTGGATGGGTCTTGCGATGCAGCCTTACACGGATATGGCAATGGAAAGGTTGAAGCGGATTTATCAGCAACAATCAGAATTGGAAACAATTAGCGGACTTTCGGTTGACAATATAATTGAGTTGTTCAAGAAAGGGTATCGACTGGAAGAACCATCTGACGTGAGTAGGGAATTTGAAACCCAGATGGAAATTATCGCGTTGCAACAGGAAAATGCTGTTTTGAGGAGAAAGAACAAAAAGCTACGCCGCCGAATTTCCAGAATGTTATTTGGAGGAAAAAGAAAGTGAAAGATTTACATACTTTGGACAAATACCGACTGACCGATGATGAACGAACATATATCGGAAAGTGCGGCGATTCTGGAAACGGGATTTTCAAAGTATTTGTGAACGGTAAATCATTTCTGGTAATTGCGTCGGACGGCGGTGGTTGGGAGCATGTCAGCGTTAGCAGAAAAGACCGCTGTCCGACATGGGATGAAATGTGCGCAATCAAGGATATGTTCTTTGATGCAGAGGAATGTGTGGTGCAGTACCACCCGCCAAAAAGCGAATATGTAAACCAACATCCGTACTGTCTGCATCTTTGGAAACCGACGTTTGCAGAAGTACCGCGACCGCCTAAAATTTTTGTTGGATTGTGAGATGATCGGAAAATGGCTGAAATCCTTGTTGATGAACAATATGTAAACCGATTGAAAGATAAGATTTCGATGCTGTGCAGGAAAGTATCGGAGTTGGAAGGACAAGTACGAAGCGTTGAGGAAGAACGAGATCATGCGCAGTTTCGTATAACGCATGAGTTAGAACCTCGAATACAACAGGAAAAGCGCAGTTATGATGCCTATGTCTCCCAATCCACCGGAAAGAGGGAATGCGAATGGTTTGAGAACAGAATCGAAGAAATATGCGATTTTGTAAAAGAACACCGAGAATGCTTTGAATGGGAAGAAAGCGACGGAGATTTTCTGCAAATGATGCTTTATCTCATTCTGAATAAGGCGGATATCGATTTGCTTTACATAGAGGAAAAGGAAATCTTATAAGAAAGAGTGTTGATTCACTTGGGAAAGCGGCAGAAAACATACAAGGAGTATTTGGAACCGCAGTCTGAGTTCAGCCATCGTTTTTCTTCTTGGGCGCGAAATCACAGAGGCTGGGCGAAGATGAAAGCATTTAACCGGAGACTGGCAAAGCGTCGGTTGCGCAGAACAGTAAGAAAGGAAATAGAGGTTGATGTAAATGAATAAGACCACAATCGAATATATTGACCGAGATCTTGCAGAACTGGCTTTATTGGAAGCGGAAATAGAATGCGTTGAAATGGATAAAAAGACGGTCGAAAATATTTTTGCGTTAGCAAAAAATAAACTTGATTCTGTGAAGAAAGCAGACGTAGCACCGGTGGCGCGCGGAAATTGGGAAATTTCAGAAATTGACCTTGGATTCTGTGAAGCTATTGGAAGAAACTACAAAATGAAAAAATATAAGTGCCCAGTTTGCGGATATGAGACAGGAACGCAAGCGGAGAAGTTTGTTTGTTGCCCAGTATGCGCAACAAGAATGGGCGGTGCTTCTGATGCCTGAATACATCGAGCGAGAGCCGCTTTTGGAAAACGCCGTATGTGGAAATAGCCGTGCAGTCGGATTTGTACCTGTGAGATATATCTTGGATGCCCCCGCAACGAAAATGGTTCCAGAAAGAAAAGCGAAATGGATAAACGTAAAGATGAAGAAAAACGGGTCATTGAAAATCGGAATTGCGTGTTCTGCGTGCTATCGTCAGCCGAAAGACAGGGTTACAGAGTCGCTTTTCTGTCCAAGCTGCGGAGCGTCAATGACAAACGGGCATTTGGGTTACAATCCAACGCTGGATTATGCAGAATTTGCAATGTCATTCCCTGATGAAAAAGCGAGAGAAAAGATTCTTGAAGAACGGCAATACAAAATCGACTGCGAGGGTTTGAACGGTAAAGTACCCAGTAATGATGAAATCAGAAGAAGAATAACAGGACAGGGGCGATGATTTGTGAACAGAGAGGATAAAACCGAATACAAAGGATTCATGCACCTACGATGCGAACATTGCGGCGCGGTTCGGACACTGAACATTAACAAGTATGTTTCCGATTACAAATGCCAAGTTTGTGGGGAGACAATGCTTTTGAAGAATCTACATAGAGCATATTTTCGTTGTGAGTGCGGCGGTTCGTGGGCGTACAACACGAACTTAGATTGCAAGATGATCGAACTGAATTGCGTTCGGTGTTCCGCACCAATGACAGCGGAACGGGACAAGTCAGGAACATACCAACCAATCGTGAGATAGGAGAGGACGATATGCGCATAAAGCCAATTCTTTTTAATACTGAAATGGTAAAAGCCATTTTGGACGGTCGGAAAACGGTAACGCGGCGGGTGGTGAAGTTTAACAAAGGTCAGAACCCAGAATGGACAGGATATGTTCCAGATGGGGATGTTCTGTACGGGAGCAACAATATACCCGCCGCAAAATGCCAGTTGCGAAAAGATGATGTGCTGTGGGTGCGTGAAACATGGGGGATACAATCGGCACATCGTTTTGAGTACGATGCAAAGATTACATATAAAGCAGGCGGCGATTTGCAAAAAGTTCAGTTTTCCAATCGTGATGATTACGATAGGTTCATTTGGAACAAGCATATCGGGGACGGAAAATGGTATCCGTCCATTCACATGCCGCGCGAAGCTGCCCGCATCTTTCTGCGGGTGACGGGTGTAAGAGCAGAGCGGTTGCATGAAATAGCTACAATTGAAGCGCAACAAGAGGGACAACCGGAATGCACCGTCGATGTTATGGCGTGTGGAAGTCAGGATAGTTGTTTTGACTGCAAATCCAGCTACGAAAACGCAATACGTTGGTTTTCTGACGTGTGGGATAGTACCATTAAACCAGCAGACCTTAACAGTTACGGATGGAATGCAAACCCGTGGGTATGGGTTATCGAGTTTGAGCGATGTGAAAAGCCAAAGGAGTGGGGAAATGTTTGACAATCCGAGCAAGTACCAGTACGAAGATTGCTGCACGCACTACCGTGAAAGCGGATATGAATACGGCTATCTGATGCTTCCGATTTTCAAGGTGCGTGTTTGCCGAAATTGCGGAGACGTGCAAGCGATATGGGGTGCGGTCGCTGATGTGCTGTTCATGCTGTTCTTCCGTTGGTTTTGGAATGGAAAGGTACATATTACGGATGAAGGATTGGAGGAAGAATAATATGAAAACCGTAAACGATATTGTGCAAGCATACAAAAACGGGGAGAAAATGGATTTTCTTTTCTTTTGGGGGCATCAGCCGTCAAAAACCGGAGAGATAACAAAAAGCTGCCTTAGTCAATGGTGAATGCAGGATTTTTCGGAAGGACGGAATGTATATTGCTGTGCCGAGCAATATATGATGGCTAAAAAGGCGGCTCTATTTGGAGATTATCAAACGGAGAAATCTATCATGGAAAGCCAAAATCCAAAGGTGATAAAGTCGCTTGGAAGAACGGTTCGAGGATTCAATCAAAAAACGTGGGATGAAAACAAACGCAACATTGTATTTAACGGAAATTGGTTAAAATTTAGCCAAAACAAAAACCTGAAGGATTATCTTCTTTCTACCGGTGATAAAGTGATTGTAGAAGCAAGTCCGTACGATTGCGTTTATGGAATCGGAATTAGCGAACAGAATAAGAACGCGACACGACCCGAACTTTGGAAAGGTGAAAATTTGCTTGGATTTGTTCTCATGGATGTAAGAACAATGTTGCGTGATAAATAAAGGAGAAAATATGAATCAGGAAATCACAGTAAACGTGATGGAACTTTTCTCGAAAGAGGAATTGAAAGAGATTGCAGAGAAGGAACTACGTGCGGCGTTTCGGGCGCAGTTTCGGACGGAATCGGATGTTGAGCGAGTTATCACTAATCTTGCAATTGAATTTGTCCATGCTCTTGTAGAAGAACAGTGGGACGGGGATTTTGACGAACTGCTGCGCAAAAAAGTTCGTGAAGCGATTGAAAATGGAGTTGGATTTCATGTTTTTCGTCGCAAGGACGCATGGGAAAGTTCAGAAAGTCCGGCGGTTAAAATCATGGACGAAGAACTGAAAAACAGCCGCCCACTGATTAGAGCGGCAATCGAAAAGCACATTGCAGAATATCCGTTCCATGAGTTGGACAAGACCGAAATCGGAGAAACGATTTGGGAGGTTATCATGGAAAAGATTCTTTCGCCGAGACAAGAAAAAGAAAACGGTATAACGGAATAAGGAGAAATTTCATGTGCTACGATGCAGAATTTTACAATGAACCGAGCGAATATGACCAGATGGTTGAGGATTTTCGTTTGTCACTCATGCAGTCAGTCAAGAAAGAATTTCTGGACAAGATGCAACGGCTTGAAAACGAAAATGCGGAACTGCGTGAAGTGAAGAAGAATTGGGAACGTCTCAAAGCGGAATACGAAGAAAATCAAAGAGAACTAAGATGCCTAATTCAGCAGGAACGAAGAAATGTTCAGCGCGAACGGCTTGCAGAACTGTTCAAACAATGTGGGATGAATGTTGCGCTTTTCAAGCCGAAAGGAAGTTTGTTCAAACTTGATAAATGCGAAAAATGCGATGAAAACAGAATGATTCATTTCAAGTCACCGTCTGGTATAGATTTGCAAGAGAAATGCGAGTGCGCGCGCGGTTATTATCCTGTATCTCCAGTTTTGTACAGGATGGTGAAGTTCCATAGGTACATAAAAAACCAAGATTGTGATGTGTTCGCATTTTTTCAAGACGAAAGCGACGATGATTATGATTGTTACCGAGCTGACCCGATTGCATGTAGCAATCTGTATCATGGTCAAGATTTTTCAGAGTTGTATGCGGAACTCGAAGGGAACGTATTCTTTGAGGATGAAGCGCAATGCCGCTTGTACTGCGATTACATAAACGAGGTGCGAGAAATTCCGCAAGAGATTTTGAAAAAGATGGGGACAGAATAAAATGAACCGGGAAACAGGATATAAAACGAGGTAAAAATGAAAACGAAAGTAAAAATGGCGTATAAGTGTCCGCTTTGCGGGATGCTCATTTTAAGCACAAGCGTAAGAGAGGTCGAATACAACGATTTACCGTCTATGTGCGGGAAAATGGTTGCAAACCAACGGTTTGTAGGAACGACTATTTATAACGAACCGTTGCAAATTCCGCATAAGTGCAAAGATGGAAGCTGTGGTATGGCTTATTTTGCAGGATTCAAGAGGGAGGGATAAATGTGGAAAAATATTATATTGCCGACTCAGATTCTTCTTTGAAAAAAGATTACTTCGATTGGAAGAAAAACGAAAAAGACTGTGTCAAGTTTATAAAAGAACTGCTTAAAAAATACGGAGTTGAAACCGAGAAATTTAGCGCAGGAAAGACGTTTCTTTCCATAAAGGCGACGGAAAATGATTTGATTAACTTTTCTGATAAATTTCTAAAGAAATCAAACAATGGTTACTTTTCATTCAAAAAAACCACTCATATTATGAAGGAATGGATTGCAAAAGCGGGGGAATATGAAACGCTTCACAAGCCATATGTTCCGTTTTATTTCAAGAATTGCTACGGAAGAATGACCACAAGACTTTTTGAAATTGATGGAATGGTCTATTGTTCGATCGAATGTGATTCTGATTTTGAACCATGCGACAATCTGATTGAAATGAAAGCCAGTGAATTTTTTAAAGTCATAGAGGAATACGAAGAACGCAAAAGAAAGGCTGATTGAAAAATGGCAAGCAGTATGGAGCGAGAAAATGGTTAAACGCAGGAAATTAACAAAAGAAGAAAGAATAGAAGTATACAAAAAGATGGAAGGCCATTGCGCATACTGCGGATGTGTGCTGGAATACAAGGATATGCAGGTTGACCATGTTGTTCCGCTCAACGGATGGAAGGTACAGGGAGCGGATGAAATTGAGAACATGCTTCCTGCATGTAGAAGTTGCAACCATTACAAGAATCGAATGCCTTTGGAAAGTTTTCGAAAAATGGTTGAGAACATGCCAGCGGTGCTTATGCGCGATAGCGTTACATACAAAAACGCGGTTCGATTTGGACTGGTGAATCCTACACCGCACAAAGTTGTATTCTATTTCGAGAAGATTAAGAACGGAAAAGGTGAGTAGGAAAAATGAAATGTGAAAAATGCAAAAAGTATGAAGATTGCAAAAGCGGTTCCGGTTTAACATGGCCGTGCGGGGCGTATCGACCTATTCACATAACAAACTTTGAAATGATAAAGTCATTGAACGATATGGACGAAATGGCAGATTTGTTTGTTTTGGAAATCGATGGCGCGTTGCCGTGTAAGATGTTCGTCTCGGTGCCAACGGAAGAAAGTTTCATCGCAAGGAACGCCGCGAAGAACGCAGTAAAGAAGTGGTTGGAAAAGGAAGTGGATTGATATGAAAAGAATTGCAATGTGACTTTTATTTTTGCTTATTGCATCTACTTTTAGTGGATGTTCAGAGACGGAAGTAGAGAACAATAATCAAGGAGAAAGATTTTATCTTGCGATTGATGGATTGTACAACGACGTGTATGTAGATAAAGAAACGGGTGTTATGTATTTCTATCGGAAGAAAGGATATAGCGGAGGTTTAACCGTGATGGTAGACGAAGATGGAAAGACTTTGATTTGGGAGGGGAATTAAATGGATTACAACGAAGTAGACGTTAACGCAGTATGTTTCGGTATTCTTTGCAACTTCCAACAGTTTTGCGGAGAGGAACGAGCAAAGGAAGCGGCGGCGTTGGTTCGAAAAATTTATGAGGACAACAAAAATCTTATCGACCGCGCCAAATCAGCCGAAGTCCGCGCCGAAACGCTTGAAAAGATGGTAAAGGAATATCAGGATGAAATCGTCCCGGGGTATCGTGAACAAGCGGAAAAGGCTGAACGTGAGAGGGACGAAGAAAAACTGAAAGTGGATGAATATGCGGAATCAGCACGGGCTATTGCATTGTGGCTGTCTGCATTTTGTGATAAGTCACTTTCCTATCCGCAGATGATAAGCAATGCGGCAAGAAAGATTTCTGTTGCATACGAAGTTATGGAGAAGCGTGCGGAGAAAGCAGAGAAAGAGCGGGATGCGGCAGTCAATGATCTGAAAAGATTTGGTCAGTGTGGAGTCTGTAAAAACTATTACAGAGAAGATGGTTGTGGAGCTGGACCATATTCATATTGTGATGGAGGTTTTGAGTGGAGAGGTGAGAAAACATGACAGTTGATGAAATCCGAAATACTTTGATGAAGTATAGACCGATGGATTTGGCGGGAAAAACGGATGCGGCTTTTTCTCGTGCTGTGCAATATGCAGTTTCTATATTGTCGAACAAAAAACGAGAAGAATACAAATATTTCATAAAGGCTGCCGAGCATTGCGATATAAAGAACTGCAAAGATTGTCCGTTAAGGAATGATGGGATGTGCAGAGAAGTTGCAATGGAGAAACTTGCGGCTGGATTGGAAAAAGAACTGGCAGAAGCGAAGTGTGCCGAAGATCGCATCCGCGAACTGGAAGCACAGCACAGAACCGAAATGTGCGAAGCGGGTTATGATTGCGTGCAACTGGGGAATGAAAGAAAGCGGTATCAAGAACAGGAAGAAAGCCTAAAGCGCGCGCTTTCGGCTATGTGGTTTGCTTATGAAAACAAAGATGCGGAAATGCCACATGATTTTGAGATCGAAGCGGTTGAAAAGGCGCGGGAACTGCTAGGAGAATGGTCGGCATGTATGCCGAAGTATTTGCGGGAAAGCAGAACGGAGGATTGAAAAGGTGAAGCTAAACCATTTCAGAGTATTTAAGCCGAGCGGAACGGTAGATGTTTTGCTTTTGAAGCACAAGGGGACTGATGAATACAGCTTTGTAAATCTGACAAAAGGGCATATCTGTCCGTGTCGTTTTCAATCGGTGAATGAAGCAATTCTCGACCTCGCAGAGCGGAAGAAAGACGGAAGAATTTTCAATTACTGGATTTTGGAAGCGGAGGAATAAGCATGGAAGATAAAAACCTGATCTGCCCATACTGCGATATGCCGCAGTACACACATGAACCGGATTCTATTTCAGCGTTCCTCTGCCTGACCGAGTGTGAGCATTGCGCAAAGAAGTTTTGGTATTCAGTTTCGGTGAGGAGAGAATACGATGCGACAAAGTATGAGGAATTGGAGGATTAAGAATGGGTAGAGAATATATCACACCGAAGTATGAAATAATCACCGCCGCAGAAAAGAGAAAGTTATTAGAGTTATTTAATTCTTCTCTTATCCATGCGTTTTCTCGGCAGGATTTTTTCGATGTAATGGCTGTGTTCAAAAGGATTGTAGAAAGGCTTGAAAGGGATGGGGACAAATGAAACGACTGACAAAAGAAATCTGCGGTCGGCCGCACGGCGCAGAGGGCAAGTCAGAAGAAAAACTGACCGGCGCATATTGCAGAGGTGAGTTTGAAGCAACCGCGATTGTGGAACGTCTATTTGCCATTGAAGAAATTCTTGGTGATGATTACGACCTTGAACGATTGCGCGTGATCGTCAATCAGCGTATGAGCATGAGAGAAGAAGTTCAAGAGCGTTTTTCGATTACGAAGAATATTCCGGTTGATCGGCTGCGGGAGTTAATGAAAGCAGATGAAGAAAAGAGAAACATTACTTTGCCAGAAAAGGTTTATATAGGTCAGGAAATATTTGTTATTGAATCATTTTTGAGAACAGGACTTCTAGTGGACGTATATAGAAATTTTGTTAAAGGGTTTGCGGAAAATGGAATTTTTTATCAACATAGCCCAACAACACCTGTGTATTTTGAAAATTTTGAAAATATCGGTAAAACTATATTTTCAAGAGAAAAAGAAGCAAAAGCGGCGTTGGAAGAAATGAGGAAATAATCATGGAGAAAACATACAAAGAATATCTGGAAGAAATCCTAAGCAGTCCGGTTTCTGATGATCTGACCGGTGCGCAAAAGCAAGCGTTGGACGCAGTAACGGAATTGCTCGGATTCTGCGATTACGAACGGCTGTGCGAGTTGGCGAAAGCGGATAAGGGTGGCAGGTGCGTGGTGCTGCCGTGCAAACCTTCTGATGTAACTGTCTATCAGCTGCGCAGTAAAAAGCATGCGCGAGGGCGTGGAGTCAGTCCTCGCCATGTAAGCTGTGCAACGGTATGGGCAGGAGGCCGCTATCAACTCGAACACCAAGGAGACGAACCTTGCCGTGATCGGGACTTCGGGAAGAAATGGTTTCTTGATGAGGATTCTGCTAAGTCCGCGTTGAAAGGAGAACCGGATGGAATACATTGAGCGAGAAGCAACTGAGAAGATGCTTGAAAATGCACAGATTATTTCAGACGGAGAGAATTGCGGATATTGCACGGATGATATTTCGATCAGTTCAATTCCGTCTGCCGATGTTGCTCTGGTAGTACGGGGTAAATGGATTTTAGATAGAAGAATTGCTGGTGGTGCATATTTTAAGTGTTCTTTATGCGGAAGGAAAATTGAAGTGAATAGATATACAAAAATAGAAAGTTTTCCATATTGCCACTGTGGCGCAAAGATGGATGGTGAGACAAAATGAACAGAATGACAGAGAAAACCGAGAACGGATATTATGTGTCAGCGGAACGAGGTAGTTTGTCCCTCTACATCGGAACATTCAAAGAAGATGCAAAAGATCAACGGTATAAAGGAAGCGTCGTGGACAGGCTGGGCGCGTACG
>UMCH01089348.1_pt1 | contig 11571 bp, 6 predicted proteins | sample 1964201 | NCBI WGS metagenome assembly UMCH01 (sample SAMEA4835965, study PRJEB28245) | human gut metagenome | biome: gut microbiome; material: fecal sample | place: Denmark | collected 2008 | reverse complement strand
GCGGCAGCTTCGGCAGCGCTCTGTGGAGCGGTATCGTGTACGCCCTTTTTCAGCTGGCCTCCATCGGTCTGATGTATCAGCATGTGAAACCGTTAAAGGAAGAAAAGCAGGTGAATCGCTCCATGATTTATATGTTTATCGTTAACACAGCCACCATCATGCTATCCATCGTAGGCATGATGGCCATCGCCTTCCATGAGGATCTGGCGGATGCCTCTGTCCCCATGCTGCTTCTGGTTCAAAACGGCGTAGGCTCCGGTATCCTGACACCGATTATCTCAATTTTAATTATTCTGGGCGCTGTGTCCACAGCGGTTAACATGATCGCCGGTATCGTTACAAGAACTGTCAATCAGCTGGAAAAGAAAGAGGACGAAAAAACCGCTTCCTCCAAAAGAATGCTGCGCAGCACAGTGGCTTCTTTATTCTTTACTATTTTAGCTTTTGGAATCGCTCAGTTTGGCCTGATTCCGCTGGTTAGCGTGGGATACTCCTACCTGGGCTACGCCACCTTAATTGCAGTGGCCATCCCCTTCCTGGTACATTTCTTCGCCCATCTGAAAAAGGCATAAGTTTATGAAAAAATGTTATTTATTTCTGGGCGACAGCATTACCGATGCGGGACGACTCTTTTGTCGCGATCACAATGGCCTTGGCAGCGGATATGTCTGGCAGATCGCAAACACCCTGTCAAAGCAGTCTCCTATCATCCTCAATAAAGGACACGATGGCTTTACCGTGGCCAGGCTGCTTTCCAACCTGGAGACAGATTGTTTTCCCTATCATCCGGACTTTGTCACTGTCCTGATTGGAATAAACAACATCGCAATTGCCCGCAATACAGGACGTTCCCTGCAAGAACAGGGTTTTTATGAAGACTATGCGAGCCTTCTTGATCAAATCACGCAGAGAACCCATGCACAGATTCTGTGCATGGGCCCCTTTGTCTTTCCCTGTCCCAGGGAATACCTGCTTTGGTCAGAGGATGTAGCGGAAATGGAAGCGGGAATTCAACAAGCCGTATCCTCCCGTCCAAACGCTAACTTTCTTCCTCTGAACGCTTCTCTCAATCAGTTGGCAGAAAAACTGGGATACCATCAAGTTACTATCGATGGCATTCACCTGACATCCCTTGGTCACGAGTATCTGAGTAAACTTTGGATCGGATAGTGACTGATCCGGTCCAAATTGCTTCAAGCCAGGCAGAGTTGGGCAAATTCTTCCCGAATTTCCGTAAGTCTCTGTCGTCCCACAGGAAGCTGTATCTGATGGCAAAGCTCCATCGTGTTTGCGCAAAAAGACTGTACACATCGGTAATTTACCACATAACTTCTGTGAATCTGGATAAACCCATAAGGCTTCAAAAACTCCAGCACTTCTTTAAAGGTATCATTGATCTCCAGTTTGTGTTGACTGGTATAAATATATTGCTTTTTTCTCTGGGATTCCACGTAGATAATATCATAGGGATCGATACGGTAAGTCTGTCCCCCGGAACGAAACATTAAAAATTCCCCTTTCCGTTTGTGCAATTCATTCAGCATATCTTTGACCACCGGTACCATCTCCTGATAAAACCGGGACTTGCGGATAAAACGAAAAGGTCGCGCCTGAAAAGACCGGAACACCCTCTGTTCACAGTCTGAAATATAAATCAGCAGATTGTTCCACTGAAGTTTTCTCAGCCAGATCCCCACATCAATGCCGTCCATACCAGACAGCTCCGTATTTAAAAATACTCCGTCAAAGAAACGCTTCTGCAATATGGCATTCCGCAGTGCCTTTCCGGTGGCGAACTCCACAATCTCCACATCCTGCCCCATCTGATGAAATGTCTGTTTCAGTCCATAGGAAATCTTCTTTCTCGCAAACATCTCTTCTTCACAGACTGCAAACCGCAACATATGTCTTCCCCCTTTTCCCACGGTAATCCGGCCTGTTTTCCATACAACAAGGCCGTTCTGAATGACTCCATTATATTCAGAACGGCCCTGAGAATCCATGCGTTTTTTTTCTGTATCTCTTTTCTTCTTTTCCCTGTTTTCCTGTGTTATTTTTCTATTTTCCGGTCCATTTTTCTGCGAAAACGTAAGACTATCTAAAATATTTATAGATCCTTTCAAAAAATCTTTCCCTTTTATTCTTCCATGTAAAATAAAAGTTCCTGATATTCCCTTTCAAACATCTCCTGGTTTCCTATAGTATAATCCTCAAGCAAGACCTCTTTCTGATAGCTCTCTTTATCCAAAATCTTAAAACCATACTGTATGGCTGTCCATCCCATGTAGAAGTCACTGTGAATATTAATTGCCTGGATCTGCCCCTGATCCAGAGCGTAGAGAATATCTGTGGTATACCCAAACCCATACAAAGGCACCCCTTCCTCCTTTTTCTGAACCGCCAGCTCCGTCAGCCTGGGATTCAGGGTCACAACCACTGTTCCACCGGCTGTTTCCACCGGAAACGGACTGTCTCCATTCCAGCTGCAAACCTGTACAGAGTCTTCGGAAAGCTCCTCTTTTATCGCCCTGCAGATCCTCTCATCTCTTCTGGGATTTCTCTCATCTGTCAGGATACAGATCTTCTCCCGGGGATGTTCCTGTACAATTCTGACTGCCAGATGCCGTGCCCGTTTCCTTTCATCGCTTCGTATACATACGTGAACCGAGTCTGCCTCCATCTTACCGTCTATGCAAACCACCGGAACCGAAAGATTACTTTTCTTTAAAAGCTCCTCCAGTTTTTCCTCATCCAAAGGCTTCACCACAAGCAAATCTGCCCCGTTTTGTGCCTCCTGCAACAGCAAATCCATCTGCTGCCTGGCATCTAATGGTTCCTCCATAGTAAAAAAGCGAAATTCTATTTTTTTAATGTCCGTATACCTGGATATATTTTTTTTATAATTCTCCACATAATCCTCGGTGGTATCATCCCAAATAACGGATATTCTATAATAGTCCGACGCACTATCACGTAAAAATAAGTCCGTAGAGGCTGCCAAAAAAAGTAAGATCAATCCTATTCCCCATAAAATCAAAAAGATGCACCGAATCTTTTTCATGTTTTCTCCTCAATCTGTTTATAAGATACTGCCGGCATTCTCAGAATCATCTCTGTACCCTCATCTGGCTCCGTGTGAATCAAAAGTCCGTACTCCTCCCCAAAGTAAAGCTGAATCCTCTGTTGTACATTCTTTACCCCGATTCCAGAACCATTTGACGTGGACACTATTTTCCCCTCCAGGATTGCACATACTTTTTCCTCCGTCATCCCCGGACCGTTGTCCTTTACAGACAGACGCAGTTCCTTTCCATCTTCTTCCAGCCATGCGCGCACTGTAATCTCCCCGTCCCCGTCCATATATTCCATACCGTGATAAATAGCATTTTCCACCAGCGGCTGTAAAACCAGCTTGATCGTGGCCATCCCCTCTGTTCCCTCTCCCAATTCCAGACGATATTCAAACCGGTTCTTAAACCGCATTTTCTGTATAATCAGATAATTTTTCACATGTTCCATTTCATCCCTTACCGTAATGATATTCTTTCCCTTGCTCAGGCTGATGCGAAAAAACCTGGCCAAAGCCATCACGGCCTTTGCTGCCTCCTGCTTCTGTTCGTTGCTGATCATCCAGACAATCACATCCAGGGTATTGTACAGAAAATGGGGATTGATCTGTGCCTGTAAAGTATCCAGCTCGCTTTTTCTCTTCGCCTCATGCTCCTTTTCCATATCTTCCATCAGCTTCTTTAGCTGACTCTCCATATTCTGAAGGGTTCCTCCAAAATGTTGTACTTCATATACACCGCTTACACAAATCCGGGTGTCCAAGTTTCCTTTTTCAATCTCTCCCACTGCCCGTTCCAGACTCTGGAAAGGCTTTGTCACCATCGCTGAGACAAAAGAATTTAGCAAAGCCAAAATCGTGCCAAACAGCAGAAAGATCCCCACGATCAACAGATTTCCCCGATTACCCGGCAACTGCAGATCCGCCGACGAAGAGTTGCCTACCAGATACCAGCCTGTATATCCCACCATTTTAATGACACGCTCCTGCACGCTGTGCCCCCTCCTTTCCAGAAAGGTTCCTACCTTCCCTTCCCTGGCCACAGCCGCCGTAAATTCCATGTCTTGTCGCGTACTCTGCTGTTTGATGGGGTGGTAAATCAATTCTCCGTCTCCGCTCACCACATAAATATGTCCCTTATCCCCGATGGATGCCTCCTGCAGCAGTCGCGTAAACCCAGAATACTTCAAGTCTACCAGAAGTACTCCCTGGCTTACCTCTCCTCCCTTAGTAAGCTGTACGGCCCTGGAAAGAGAGATTACCCACTCATAGTCCGGCTCCTGTGTCTCAAACAGATTCTGCACATGGGGAGTGGAAAAATGCTGATTTTCACTGTGCTTTAAGCTTTCTTGAAACCACTCCTGTCCTTCTGGGGCGGCATCTTCCTTCAAAACCTCATTGGGTCCTGCACAGATCACTTCCCCTTCTGAGGTAAAAAGGGCAATACTTTTGATATTGCTTTTATTGGAGTTGTATAACAAACGAAATGCCTCACGAAAATCCGTACTCTCAAGATCCTGATCTTTAATGACGTGATAGTAAAGCACATCCGATACTTCCATCATATTCTGGATATAAGAACTAATATTGGTATTAATCTGTGAAATCAACAGCTCTCTGGTCTGTTCATTCTGCTTGATACTCTGGTCAGAAAACAACTGATAAAAGGTCCGTCCCATCAGGCATATCGCAATCACGGAAGCCAGCGTAAAGGACAGCCAAATTAGATTTCTCAAAGTGATCTGTCTGCTTCTTAGCTTCTCAGACCAAAATGTTTTATTTCCGTTCATATTTTGTCTTTTCCTTCAACCTATACTTGTTGGGTGAAAGCCCAAATTTCTTCTTGAATACATGGCTAAAATAATTAGGTTCCGGATATCCCACTCTGGCTGCAATCATGTAGGTCTTATCTTCGGTCTCCAGCAAAAGCCTAGCTGCCTTTTCCAGTCTCAAATCCGTAAGCCAGGCAATATAGTTGACTCCTGTTTCTTTCTTAAAAATTGTGGAAAAATAAGCGCTGCTGATATGCAGATACTTACATATGCTCTCCGCAGAAAGATCCGGTTCTGCATAGTGAAGCTCTATGTATTTTTTAGCCTTTTCCACAACCCCGGTAATTGACTCCTTTCTTCCCTGACTGATTTGTTCATGGATGGAGAGGCAGGTGTTTGTTAGAAAATTACGGATATTGTGGGCGGTAATCAACCGGTCTAAAATATTGTAATACGTCTTCTCTCCTCCCCAGATGTCCGATGCCTCCAGCTCATACTGCTGAATCAGCTTTGTCAGGCTGTGGAAAATAGAAATTACATAAATCTGGCACTGACTGCTGTGCACCCTTGCATTTTCCATCTCATCCATCAGCCAAGCCACCTCTGTTTCAATCTCTTCTCTCCCGGCAAATTTCACCTTATCCAAAAGCCGGTGTTCTCTACGCTCATCAAAGGTCAGAGTGTCACCCTCCACGTTCTCCACATCCTTGATATAGATAGGAACCAGACTTCCCAGAATCGCCCGATAACCAATGGCTTCTCTGGACTCCCGGTAAGACCTGGCAATCTGCTCCATCTGCCCATAGGCCCTTCCAATCCCAATGGTGGTCTCAAGTCCCAGAATTCTTCTGCAGTCATATCCGATCTGCTTCATCCGGTGAAGTAACCGGTCTATTGGAAAATGTTTCTTTAATCCAAACAAAATCTGCACTCTGGGAGCCGCTCCGCTTAAGAATACGGTATACTTATATTCTCCTTGAAGCCGCTCGTCCATCAGCTTCCAGACGGAAACCGGGAGCAACTCTTTCTCCCTGTGCAAAGGTAAAGCCTGCTCGTCTCCCTCCCGAACTTGAATATCCACAGACACGATAGCCCACAAATCCGCATCAGCTACCGGAATCTGATAAGTGACAAACCCCTCCCGGATCTCCTCTTCTGATAGCTCGCCTCTGACCAGTTCATTGAGAAAGTACTCCCTCAAGATCGGCAGCGTCTTCTGATAATTCTCCCGCAACATGGAAATATCTCTGGACTGCTCCATTTTTTCATCCATTCTGCGTTTTAATCGGCTCAATACCTGAGTCAGCTCATCCTGATCAATAGGCTTTAATATATATTCCATAGCATTTAGTTGAATGGCCTTCTGAGCATATTCAAATTCGTCAAATCCGGAAAAAAACACCACCTCCACGCTATCCCTCTCTGCTTTTATCCGTTCAGCCAATTCCAGTCCACTCATGTAGGGCATCTTAATATCCGTCAGAAGCAAGTCCGGTTCCAGAGATGTGGCCTTCTCCAATGCTTCCTCCCCGTTTTCCGCATCTCCAACCAGGCAAAAGCCAAGCCCTTCCCAATCGATCTTTCTCATAATGCTAGTGCGAATCTCTTCCTCATCATCCACCAGTAGTACCTTATAATGCTCCATATCCCGTCACATCCTTACTCCCTGTTCTGTATCCGGCTGTACCATTGTACAAAACCTGACCGAATATTTATCTTCATTATACCCGGTCAGGTTTTGGAAAGTCCATATAAGATTTTTCTCAATGCCTGTAATATCTTTTGATTACAGCGTTTCCTCTATTTCCGTAATCTGAGCGTTCTCCAAAATAATATCCAGTGCACAATAATACTGCACGGTTCTCAGAATATTTTTCTCCTCAATTCCATCCTCCACGGCTTCTTCATAAGAATCATAATAATTTTCCTGGAGAAGCTTTTCCAGCTTTTCCTGATATAAGCTGCTTTCCTCGGTAATGCCTTCCTTTTCGCAGATCGCGGCACTCATCAGCTCATTTTCCACCATTTTTTCTGCGTCTTTCTCAACATCCTCCTGCGTCATTCCATAGCTCTTTAACAATTCGTCATAATCCATCTCATAATAATCAGCGCCCACCTGATAGGATTTTTCCTGCATTTCAATATACTCATCCACCAGTCCGTCCGGATATGTCAAAAACTCCGTGTTATGATAAACCGCCTCCCAGGCGTCACTTTCTAATTGCTCGGTGGCCGCGCTGTCCGCAGAGCTTTTCAATTGATTGCGTATGCTGGTTTCGTAATCCTCCACTGTCTCATAATTGGTATTTTCCAGAACCCATTCCTCATCGATGGATTCCTGAGGTCTTCTCGCCTCTTCAACCGTAACTTCAAAGGTCACGTTCTTGCCTGCCAGATCTTTCTCTGCATAGTCCTCCGGGAAAGTAAGCTCCAGCGTCCGCTGTTCTCCTGCTTTCGCGCCGATTAGTCCCTCTTCGAACCCCTCTATGAATTTACCGGAACCAATTTTCAGGTCATAATCCGTCACCTGACCGTCTTTCAGGATTTCTCCATCTATCATTCCCTCGTAGTCCAGAGTTACCATATCCCCCTCCTGGATCGTCTCATCTTCTCCAAGCTCCCGGGCCGTATCCTCCAGTACCTCCTGAATTTTCTCCTGTACCCGATCGCCAGAGATCGTATAGTTCACCTTTTCCAGTTGGATTCCCTTGTATTCTCCAAGGGACACATAGCCCTCCAGTTCTTCTTTGGTGTACAGGCCTGCCCCATTCTGATCTTCACTCTCCGTGGCTGTCTGTGAGCCGCACCCTGCAAGCAGCAGGCTGCACAGAATTCCCCATGCCAGCAAATTTTTCTTCATACTCTTCACCTTCGCCTTTCTGACAAGCTCTTTGTAATCCGGCGGGGACAAAACGCCCCGCCGGTCCTCCCTTGCTAACAGTATCTCCGTGCTGTTAGAATGAACTTATTTTTTCAGATGCATACTTCAGAATCTCTACCGCATCCTTGGTATCTGAGCTTCCATCTCCATTTACATCCGCTGCCAGTTTCTGAGCGTCATCCAGATCGGATACTTCTGCATTGTACTGAAGCAGCGCAGCCGCATCTGTGGTTGTCACATTTCCGTCTCCGTTTACATCGCCTTTTAGGCGTGCCTTAACCAGCTCGGTCGTCAGGGCCTCTACTGCCTCCTGCACCCGATCCTTGTCCGCATTGTCATCATCGTAAACTGCCTGTGCTGCCTCCACAGCGCTCTCCAGTCCCTCGATGGTGCTTGCTACGTAATCATCGGCATTGCTTAGAATCTCATTTGCCAGATCCAGAACGCTTGCCAAAGCCGCCTTTTCTCCTTTCAGCACCAGTCCTGCAATTGCCGTGGCTACGGCTCTGTAGGAAGTGGTTACCTCCAAATCCGTCGGATTCTCCTTAGCCAGCACTTCTTCGGCCTCCTCAATTGCCGCCTCCAGCTTGGCCAGTGAATCCGTGGTGTACTTGTCGCTGATCAATTCTTTTGCCAGTTCTACCAGATTTGCCAGACGCTGTGCATCTGAGATCTCAGCCATCTGGATCATAGCAGTAATCAAATTGATAGCTGCCTCATTTACTGCATCCTGTGTGGCTTCCTCGTTTTCCATGCAAGCCTGTGCCGCGCTCAGGGCCTCCTTCAAAACTGCCACCTTGTCAGCCTGATACCCTCCTTCTACGCCTTCAATGGACAGAAGGTCTTCTGCTGCGGCAATGGCCACTTCAAGGGCCTGCTTCTGTACGCCATATTCCAGGCCTCCCCATGCTTTTACAAGGTTTGCAAATACTGCATCCACTTCACTCTGGGTAGCGCTGGCATCATCTGCTACCTCCTTAGCCTCTTCCAGTGTTTCCTGTAAATCTCCCCAGGATGCTGCCGTATAGTCGTCTTCGTTCAGAGCTTCTACCGTGCTGATCATTTCCCGTAAGGAAACCTTATCCACACTGCTCTCCTCTTCATCGCTCTTATCGGTCTTTACTACCTGGAAGTCTTCGATTACCAGCGGAAGGTTATCGGATGATCCGCCTGCCATGATGTCTCTGGCTCCCTCTGCGAATACCCATTTTTCCGTGATGTCGTATGCGGGATCATCCTCATCCAGCAGCTCCGTATCCCAATAAGAGAGCATTCTCTCGTTAATGGTCATGGAAACGGTCTTGGACTGTCCAGGTTTCAGATTTTCTACTCTTGCAAATGCCACCAACTGTTTTTCGGCTACTTGTACATGCTCCGGAAGTCCGTCGATGCCGCCTAAGTATACCTGAACGATGTCATCTCCGGTAACATCTCCAGTGTTCGTAACCGTTACCTGTACATCAATCTGATTGTCATCCCTCATCTGAGCCTTTAAGTCTGAGTACTCAAACGTGGTGTAGGATAAACCATGTCCGAAAGCGTACATAGGCTCAATATCCTCATAATCATACCATCTGTAGCCAAAGTTCAGACCCTCTGTGTAGTGCGCGGTAAAGGAATTATCATTTTCAGCTGCGTGCAACTGATCCCCCGCACGCTCAATCTTAGTCTCCTCATCAATAGTCAGCAGCGTATCTTCTGATTTCTTGGGGAAGGTCATAGTGGTCTTTCCACTGGGATTTACCTCACCAGTCAGAATCTCAGCAATAGCCGTTCCATAGGCCTGTCCTGCATAGAAAGCGCTGATCAGAGCATCGGTATCCTCCAGCCAGTCCCCTTCAAAGGTGAAGGCACTTCTGGAATTGACTACCAGGACAAATTTATTGCCGTTTGCTTTAGCTGCTGCCTGTACGTCTTTGATCTGCTCTAGATCATCAATAGAAAGATCCCAATCCGTCTGGAAGACTGGTCCGTGTCCTGTAGCGCCTGTTCTTGTAAACATGATGACGGTATCACACTCTTGGGCTGCCTGGATGGCACTGTTATAGTCCGCTTCAGTCTGTTCTTTCGTAATCCACGCAAGTCGAAGGGCCTGATCTCTGTAAGGAGAGGTCACTTCTGTGGTCACGGTCAGCTTATATAGCCCCGGTTCCACTCCATTCATGTTGATGGTACTATAGTTCAATCCCTCTGTGGTATAATCATCCCAGGATACACCATCGGATGCCCGGCCACTCTTATTTCCATTTGCGGTTTCCAGCGTCACGTTGGCATTACCGCCGTTGGTCTGTACAACCAGAGAAGTCACTCCTTCCGGAATCTGCAGATATCCTGTGATGGTGTGCTTCTCTCCTTTTTCTTCAAAGGCTGTTCCGCCGGCTTCCGGATTGTTGAAGAAGCTTCTCTCACCGGTCAGGAATTCAATCTCATCAATCACCTGCGTTTCCAGGTCCGTGCCGTCTGCTGCGGTTCCGGTCATGGTCAGACCATTTTCAGTTCCAGTCTCATCCAGGAAGAAGCTTTCTGCCGGGATGGTCTCGCCGTGGATGTTCTCCATAATCTCTGAGCGGATATTGATCTGCTGATCTCCGGCCAACTCCTGTGCGATTTCCTGCACAGACTCGGAAGGCGTGGTCATATACTCCAGTACGCCGAAGGATCTCTCACCTCCGGTACCTCCCATGAGCTGCTCTGCGCCGGGTCCGATCAGCGCTACGGAATTGTCGCCGGTATAGTCAGACACTTCCAGCGGAAGGGCTGCCTCACCGTTTTCATCCTCGTCATTCTTCAGCAGGATGATCCCTTTTTCGGCGATCTCCAAAGCAATCTCATTATTTTCTTCATAAAGTCCGTTTTCTCTGTCTTCCTCATAGGTACGCTCAAACTGAATCCGCTCCTGGGTAGGATCTTCCTTAGCCAGCCCGGTATTTTCATCCACTTCCACCAAATTCAGGTAACCGGATACTCCGTAAGCGTAGAGGGCGTTTTGGACTGCCCGGTTTACCCTGGCCCAGGTCAAATTGCCAAGCTTAATCGCTGCCAGAACTCTCTGCTTAATGGTGGCTGCGTTATCCTGGGCAATATCCGTCCCCAACATCATGGAAAACTCTTTATTTGCGCCCCAGTCTGGAACCATGGCACCTGTCCATCCCCACATGTTTCGCAAAATATTAACCTGCAACTGATAATTTGAGGAAGTATAGTATCCGTTCAAACGATTGTATGTGCCCATGATAGAAGCAAGCTGTGCCTCCTCCACTGCTGTTTCGAAGGGATACAAATATGCCGTATGCAGCGTCTGATCATCTACTTCAATAAATAACTGTGTATCTCCGTCTGTACCATAAGCTCCGATGTGCTTTGCCATGGCGATACCGCCGTTTTCCTGCACACCTTTGGTCTCTGCCACGGAAAGACGGCTGGTCAGATAATAATCCTCGCCAAAGGTATCCTTTGCCCTGGCCCAGAAGGGAGACCTGGCCACATCATACTGTACGCCCAGCTGCCAACCAGATCCGGTGGATACATGCTCCTTTCCCAGTGCTTCCCCATACTGATAAATCAAATCCTCGCTCCAGGTTGCCGATGCCAGAAGCTGAATGGGCATGTTTGTGGTCTCCACATAGCCATCGCCGCTGGTGCTAATTCCCGCAGGTCCGTCATGCATTCTGGTCTCCGGGATTCCCAGCCTCGGCACCCCTGTCATGTAACCTACACCACTTCTTCCCTCTGGATCCGTATTCATGGAGAGCATATTGATCTTCTCGTCAAAAGTCATCACTGGAAGAATCGCATCGATTAAATCATAGATTTCATCGTCTGACAATTGCTCCGTTTCACGGGAGAGGAGC
>UMCH01015265.1_pt1 | contig 11600 bp, 10 predicted proteins | sample 1964201 | NCBI WGS metagenome assembly UMCH01 (sample SAMEA4835965, study PRJEB28245) | human gut metagenome | biome: gut microbiome; material: fecal sample | place: Denmark | collected 2008 | reverse complement strand
GATGACGGAGGCAACTGGCTACGAAGCGCGGACAATCCACCGGATGCTTGAGCTGTCCGGGGCGATGCCGGAAAGCGGCAAAAAGGCGAGCTTTGAACGGAATGAGGACAATCCGCTGGAGGCGGACGTGATTATCGTCGATGAGATGTCGATGGTTGATATCCACCTGTTTCAGTCGCTGTTGAAGGCGGTCAGCCCGGGGACGAGGTTGATTTTGGTCGGGGACGTGAATCAGCTGCCGAGCGTGGGTCCCGGACAGGTGCTGGCAGATCTGATTGCCAGCGAGGTGTTCCCTGTCGTCTGCCTGCAGAAAATTTTCCGGCAGGCGCAGGAGAGCGATATTGTTGTCAATGCGCATCGGATTAACAAAGGAGAACAGATTGCGCTGACAAATAAAAGCAGGGATTTCTTTTTTCTGGAGAGGAACAGTGTCCCTGTTATCTACAAGCATATGGTGCAGCTGATTGGAGAGATGCTGCCGAAATATGTAAAGGCTTCACCGTTCGATATCCAGGTGCTGACGCCGATGCGGAAAGGCAGCCTTGGTGTGGAGACGTTAAACGGCGTACTGCAGAGCTGTTTAAATCCTCCGTCGGAGGGCAAAAAGGAGGTTCAGCTGGGCGATACCCTGTTCCGCGAGGGGGATAAGGTGATGCAGATCAAAAACAACTACCAGCTGGAATGGGAGGTCGTCAGCCGTTACGACATCCCGATCGACAAGGGAGTTGGAATTTTTAACGGTGATATGGGGATAATCCGGGAAATTGACGAATATGCACAGACGGTGCTGGTGGAATACGACGAGCAACGCCGCGTGACCTATACCTATCCGCAGATGGAAGAGGTGGAGCTGGCTTACGCGATCACAATTCACAAGTCGCAGGGAAGCGAATATCCTGCTGTGGTTATGCCGCTTTTGGGAGGACCGAGGCTCCTGTTTAACAGAAACCTTCTGTATACAGGTGTCACCCGTGCAAGGGGCTGCGTGACGATTCTGGGAAGCCGCAAGGTGGTGCAGGAGATGATCGCAAACGAAAGCGAAAACCGCAGGTACACCAGTCTGGACGTTCGGATCAGAGAGCTGAAAGGGGAAGCTTGATCGATTTCAAAACGCTATTATTTCCACAAAGATGTCCTGTATGCGACAGACCGGTGAAACCGGCCGGAGCGCTGGTGTGCAGAAGCTGTGCACCGAAACTTGTTTATGTCAGACAGCCGCTTTGCATGAAGTGCGGAAAGGAGCTTTCTGATGAAAATCAGGAATACTGCAGGGACTGTCTGCATAAAAAACATCTGTATGACAGAGGGATCAGCCTGTACCGGTATGCGAGCGTTAAAAAGGCGGTTTACCGGTTCAAATATGCGGGCAGGCAGGAATACGCCGCTTTTTTCGGAAAAGAGATGGCATGGCATTTGGGGCGGCAGATCCTTTCCTGGAAGGTAGACGCATTGGTCCCTGTTCCGCTGCATCCGGCGCGGAAGCGCAAAAGAGGCTACAATCAGGCGGAGCTTCTGGCATTGGAAATTGGAAAACAGTTAGGGCTCCGGGTGGAGAACAACTGGCTGATTCGGACAAAAAATACAGTTCCGCAGAAGCTTTTAAATGGGCAGGAACGCCGAAATAATTTGAAAAAGGCTTTTAAAGCAGGGCAAAATGATGTAAAATTAAATGCAATTGTAATTATTGATGATATCTATACGACAGGAAGTACGATAGATGCGATGGCGGCGGTCTGCAGGCAGCAGGGCGTTTCCAGAATTTATTTTGCGGCGTTGTCTATCGGAAACGGACAGGAGGTCAGATGATCAATCAGGAAAAGGTTCTCAGAATGACCAAGATGGCATCGTATGAAGAGCACGGTGGACGGAAGGATCGCGCAGTGGTGGGATATTTTCGCAGCGATTATATCGGAAAACAGACTATTATTTCACTGATAGTGATAACGGCAGCTTTCCTTGCCGGGCTGGGGGCATATCTTGTATTTCATTTTTCAGAGGTAATGGGAAATATTTATTCCATGGATCTGGTGGGAACGGCGAAGAAGATTTTGACGTTATATCTGATGGCGGCAGTTTTATATGTGGCAGTTACCTATGTGATATACACGATCCGTTATGCAAAAGCGAAGAAGAGGCTGCAGTTATTTTTGGAGTATCTGGACTGCCTGGATCAGGATGGAGAAGAGGAAACCGCAGAGAGGAAATAAAAGATGACACAGCTGCTTGTAATCAGAGAATACATAAAAAATTTTTACACAAAATATGAAGAATTTATCGTTCCCCTGTTGAAATTTGTCTTGGGACTTATTTTGTTTCTGACGATCAACGGCAGAATGGGCTATATGGCAAAAATTGACCACGTTGCGATCGCGCTGGTGGCGGCGCTTCTGTGCTCATTCCTCCCGCTGGGTGTGATGGTATTTTTGAGCGCGATGTTTCTGCTGCTGCATACTTATGCGCTGTCTGCGGAATGCGTTGTGGTTCTGCTGCTTGCCTATATTATCGTGTTGGTGATTTATCTGCGGTTTGCACCGAAAGCGCATTTGCTGCTGCTTTTGACACCGCTTCTGTTTGTGTGGAAGATCCCTTATGCGGCTCCGCTGGCAGCGGGACTGTTCGGGACACCGGGAGCTGCGGCTGCGGTTGCAGGCGGCGTAGTGGTATATTATGTGCTGGCATATATTACCGGCAATGCGCAGGCGTTTGGCGGCGGGGAAAGCGATACCATGCTGCAGCGCTTCAGCGATATGGGAACCGGCGTGATCGAAAATAAAGAAATGCTGATTGTAGTGACGGCGTTTGCCATCACAGCGATTTTGGTTTATGCGATCCGCCGCATGAGCATTAACTATTCCAGAGCGATCGCTGTTTTGGTCGGAACGCTGGCAGATATCGTAATTTTGCTGATCGGGGATCTGATGTATGACGCGAATTTTTCCCTGGCGGGCGTGATTCTTGGCAGTATTGTATGTGCGCTGATCGCACTGGTGATGCAGTTTTTCCAGTTCAATCTGGATTATGCGCGCACTGAAAAAGTGCAGTTTGAAGATGATGAGTATTATTACTATGTAAAAGCGGTTCCCAAAATGGCAGTGGCAGTGCCGGAGAAGCGGGTAAAACGGATCACGACGCAGCGCGCAAACCAGAATGTCCGCCACAGCCATGGGAAGGGCAAAACCAGAAAATAGTGAGATGGAACAATGGAACAGATCAAAGAGTTTGCGGACAGATATCTGACACAGATACAATTTATAGGACCAATGGATATTGTGGAGATTATCCTCATTTCTCTGATGGTCTATTATCTACTGATCTTTATTCGGAATACCAGGGCATGGCAGCTGTTAAAGGGCGTGTTCGTCATTCTGGTATTTCTTGTGATTGCCGAAATCCTGCAGATGGATACGATCCTCTGGATTGCGAGGACGGCGTTTCAGTTTGCAACAATTGCGCTGATCGTCGTGCTGCAGCCGGAGCTGCGCAAGGCGCTGGAACAGCTCGGACAGAAAAATCTGATCCGTTCCGTCATTCCCTTTGAATCCTCCAAGCCGGAGGAGGGACTCTTTTCCGACCGGACGATCCGTGAGATCGTAAAGGGCTGTGTGGAAATGTCCCGGGCAAAGACGGGCGCGCTGATCGTTGTCAGACAGCTGGACTCCCTGGCAGAATATGAACGTACCGGCATTGCAGTGGATGGTATTGTGACCAGCCAGCTGCTGATCAATATTTTCGAAAAAAATACGCCGTTACATGACGGCGCAGTGATCGTACAGGGGAACCGTGTGACCTATGCGACCTGCTATCTGCCGTTGTCGGACAATATGCGTCTGAGCAAGGATCTCGGAACGAGACACCGTGCAGGCGTCGGTATTTCCGAGGTAACGGATTCCATGACAGTGATCGTGTCAGAGGAAAATGGCAAGATCAGCGTCGCTTATGAAGGAACGTTAAGCAGAGGACTGACGGCGGAGGAACTGGAAGAAAAGCTGAGATCTATTCAGAAAAAACCGACCGATGAGAAAGCGCACAAACGCTGGAAGGGGTGGTTCCACAATGAAAAGTAAGCTCATGCACAATCTGGGTCTGAAGATTATGGCGGTGTTGATTTCCGTTGTGCTGTGGATGCTGGCGGTTGACATCAATGATCCGGTGATAAATAAATATATCAATAATGTACAGGTACAGCTGACCAATACGGGGGCACTGACTGGACAGGGGAAAACCTACCGTATAGTGGACAATTCCGATACGATCCGTGTTTCCGTGCGCGCACCGAAGTCTGCAATCAGTGCAATCGATGCGCAGAGCGTGACGGCAAAGGCAGACCTGTCTGAAATTACAGATGACGGGCGCGTACCGATCGAGCTGTCGTTAAGCAGCGGCCTGGATGTGGAAAAGATCACTTCAGACAGACAGTATGTACAGTTACAGGTAGAAAATAAAAAGACAAGACAGTTAAGCATAGAGGTTGCCAAAAACGGGACACTTCCGGATGGATATGCGACCGGCAGGATCGATATGGAAACCAATACACTCAGCATCAGCGGCCCGGAATCAGCGGTGAATGCGGTAAGCCGTGCAGTGGTGGATATTTCTCTGGATAATGTGACAGCGAATGTGGAAATCGATGCGACAATCCGCCTGCTGGATGCAGACGGCAACGAAATCACCAGCAGTGAAATCCGCAAAAATGTGGACAGCGTAAAGGTGACCGTTCCGATTCTGGAGACAAAGGAGGTCACAATCAGTGCTTCCGCTATAGGAGAACCGGCGGATGGTTATGAACAGACTGGAACGGTAACGGTGTCTCCTGAAACGGTGAAAATTGCAGGGCGGGCGGCTGTGCTGGATAAGATCTCGGAGATCACGATCCCGGCAGAGGAACTTGATCTGACGGATGCGACGGCACCGGTGACGAATACGATTGATATCAGAGAATATCTTCCTTCGGACATATCGCTTGCGGATGCTGATTTTGACGGAACAGTAACGGTATCCGCGGATATCGAGCAGATCCGACGCAAGACGATCAGCTTTGATGCGGACAGCGTTCAGCTTTTGAACATTCCGGACGGTTGGCTGGCAGAAGCAGTCAGCGGGCAGAATCTGCAGCTGACAGTCAGAGGTCTGCAGGATAATTTGAATCATGTGGATGCAGGGACAATCACGCCTCACGCGGATTTGTCTGCATTGATAGATGAAAACGGCACTGTGACGGCAGGAGAACAGGAAGTGACGGTGAAATTTTTGCTTCCCGCTTCTGTGGATCAGGTCAATGTGGTTACGGTGCAGGTGCATCTGACTCAGCTTGCTGATTCGAATACAGATGCACAGGGAGCTCAGTAAAAGCCGGGCAGGAGAAAATGTAAACAGCGCCCGGAGCAGGGAATGCAGAACTTGTGGGTTGAATCAGGGCTGCAAACGAAAACCCGAAATCCGGAAGGCTTTGCAGCTTTATAACAGGAGGAAGAGATCATGTCGAGAATGTTCGGAACAGATGGTGTAAGAGGTGTTGCAAATGAAGAGCTGACGCCGCTTTTAGCGATGCAGCTGGGGCAGGCAGGCGCATATGTCCTGACCCGTGAAAACAAGCACAAACCTACAATTATGGTTGGCTGTGACACAAGAATGTCTGGCGATATGCTGGCAAACGCACTGATGGCAGGAATCTGCAGCGTAGGCGCAAATGCGGTTTATGTGGGCGTGATTCCGACTCCGGCGATCGCTTATCTGACCAAGAAATATAAGGTAGAAGCCGGTGTTGTGATTTCTGCATCCCACAACCCGATGGAGTTTAATGGCATTAAATTCTTTGACGGCAATGGCTACAAGCTGCCGGATGCTCTGGAGGATGAGATCGAAGCCCTGATCAAGAACAACATGAATCGTGTGGAATTTCCGACAGGCTCCAGCGTTGGACGGATCAAGTACCGCAAGGACGCAAGAGAGGAATATATCAATCATGCAGTTCGGGCAGTTCCGGTGGATCTGACGAACCTGAAGGTGGTTGTGGACTGTGCAGAGGGTGCATCTCATTATACTTCCATAGAAGCTCTGCGTCAGCTTGGCGCACAGGTTGTTCCGATTCACAATATGCCGGATGGCACGAATATCAATGCAAACTGTGGTTCAACCCATATGGAAGAGCTGCAGGCCCGCGTTGTTTACGAAAAGGCAAACATCGGTCTGGCGTTTGACGGCGATGCAGACCGCCTGCTGGCAGTGGATGAGCTGGGCAACGTCGTGGATGGTGATCAGATCATGGCGATTGTAGGTGCACATATGCGCAACATGGGCAAGCTGAAACAGAACACGATCGTGGCGACTGTCATGAGTAACCTTGGTCTGTTTCTGTTTGGTGAGAAAGAAAAGATCCATATCGAAAAAACCAAGGTCGGTGACCGTTATGTGCTGGAGCGTATGCGGGAAATCGGCGCGAGCCTTGGCGGTGAGCAGTCCGGTCATATTATTTTCCTGGATGAAAATACGACTGGTGATGGTCTGCTGTCTGCGCTGCATCTGTTAGAGGTTATGGTAGTGACCGGAAAACCGCTGTCTGAGCTTTCCAAGATTATGACAGTCCTGCCGCAGGCACTGGTTAATGTTACCGTTCCGAATCACCGCAAAGAGCACTTTATGGAATATCCGGAAATCGCGGCTGCGATCGAAGAGCTGGAAAAAGAGTTCGCAGGAGAAGGCCGCGTATTGATCCGTCCTTCAGGCACGGAGCCGAAGGTGCGTGTCATGATCGAGGGTAAGGACAAAGAACGCATTGATAAGGAAGCACATAGAATTGCAGATCTGATTCAGCAGCTGATGCTGTAATCCAGATGTAACTTGTGTTCCGGCTGCAGATGGGGCTTTTGGAACGGGTTGGTGCTTGCCAGATGGGTGCGATAATGGTATGATAATCATGTAAAGATCCGCATTGGGCGGAAAGGGGAGAACAGATATGGTACGCCAGAAGGTAGTAATCAAAAACCCGACAGGACTTCACCTAAGACCGGCTGGAAATCTATGCAAGGAAGCAATCAAATATAAATCGCTGATTACGTTTACGTTTCGGGACAGCACGGCGAACGCGAAGAGCGTTCTAAGTGTTCTGGGCGCATGTGTAAAATGTGGCGATGAAATTGAACTGATATGCGACGGACCGGACGAAGAAGAAGCGCTGACAGCCCTGACCGAGGCAATTGAAGGCGGACTGGGGGAGTAAGCTGCAAGTGCAGCAGAAGAACTTTGTTGAGCAGGATTGTTTCCTTGAGTGGAACAGGACTGTTTCGTGAAGAGATCAGAAGAGGAGGTCAGACCTGGAGCAGATTTTCAGGCTGGGTTCCTCTTTTTCATAACAATAGAATTCTCGCAGAGCGTGCATTCTATTGTTTGATACCAGGGTCAAAAGGGCGTTTCGTAGTCTCACAACCCGGTATCTTATAGCAAAGTGACAGCTACATTGCTCATAAATACAGTCAGAATGGCAGGACACGAAGGGAGAGAAAAAGCAATGATGAATTATCAGAAATACCGCCGTAATCCGGTAATTGACTATCCGGAGCGCCAGTGGCCAGGCAAAGAGATTGAGAAAGCACCCATATGGTGCAGCGTAGACCTGCGCGACGGCAACCAGGCACTGGTAGATCCGATGGTAGTAGAAGAAAAGATCGAAATGTTCCAGTATCTGATAAGGCTGGGCTTTAAGGAAATCGAAGTTGGTTTCCCGGCAGCAAGTCAGATTGAATTCGATTTTCTGCGCCACCTGATTGAGCATGATATGATTCCGGATGACGTATATGTTCAGGTGCTGACACAGTGCCGGGAAGAGCTGATCGCGCGTACCTTTGAATCGATTCAGGGCTGTAAGCAGGCGATCGTACATATTTATAACTCTACGTCCACATTGCAGAGAGATGTCGTGTTCCACATGGATCGTTCGCATATCGTGGACATTGCGGTAAAGGGAACCGAGCTGGTAAAAAAATATGCCGCAGACTTCCCGGGCAAGATCGTCCTGGAATATTCCCCGGAAAGCTTTACCGGAACAGAGTTGGACTTTGCGCTTGAAATCTGTACCGCAGTTCAGAAAACCTGGGGCGCAACGAAAGAAAATCCAATCATTATCAATTTGCCGTCTACTGTAGAGATGAATACGCCGAACGTTTATGCAGATCAGATCGAGTGGATGAACCGTCATTTTGAAAACAGAGAGAGCATTATTTTAAGTATCCATCCTCACAACGACAGAGGAACCGGTGTTGCGAGCGCGGAGCTGGCACTGCTTGCAGGCGCAGAGCGTGTCGAGGGAACTCTGTTTGGAAACGGCGAGCGTACCGGTAACGTAGATGTTTTAAATATCGCCTACAACATGTTCTCCCAGGGCATCAACCCTGAGCTGGAAATCGGACATGTCAACGATATTATCGGTATTTACGAAAGATGCTGCAAGATCCCGATCCATCCGAGACATCCTTATGCCGGCAAACTGGTATTTACCGCATTCTCCGGTTCCCATCAGGATGCGATCAACAAGGGCGTGCAGGCAATGAAGGAGAGAAAGAGCGAAATCTGGCAGGTTCCTTATCTGCCGATCGATCCTGCCGATATCGGAAGGGAGTACGAGCCCATCGTGCGTATCAATTCCCAGTCCGGCAAGGGCGGTGTCGCTTTCGTTATGGATACTTATTTTGGCTTCAAGCTGCCCAAGGCGATGCACAAAGAGTTTGCAAATGTTATCCAGAAGATATCCGAGAAGCAGGGCGAGGTTTCCCCGCAGCAGATCATGGACAATTTCAAGCGCGAGTACCTGGATCAGAAGGAACCTCTGCACTTCAAGAAGCTGAGAATCGAGGATCTGAGCGGAGATGTGGAATCCGGCGAATTCGATACAAAGGTTATCGTGGACTACACGCTGGCAGGCAAGCCCGGTACATTCGATGCAGTCGGCAACGGCCCGATCGATGCGGTCAAGAGAGGACTGCAGGTTACCTTCGGCATGAATATCAGAGTGCTTGATTACGAGGAGCATGCGCTGCAGAACGGTTCCAACGCGCAGGCAGCAGCATATATCCATATGATGGATGCAGAGAGCGGACGCGTTACTTATGGTGTCGGCGTAAGCTCCAACATCACAAGAGCATCTGTACGCGCAATGTTCTCGGCGGTCAACCGTCTGGAGCTGGTAACGGGCGTATAAGAGACGCATACAACAAAAGAAGAGCTGCGATAAAAGCAGAAAACCGAACCGTTTTGTCGTTTTGGCAGAACGGTTCCTTCATAAGGAGAAAAGTATGGCATATCAGACTCCCTATTTTGTGATCGATGAAAATCAGCTGACGAAAGATTTTCAGATGCTGAAAAGCTCCCTGGAAACATCCTGGGGCAATTACCGGATCGGATATTCCTTTAAAACGAATTCCCTGCCGTGGCTGGTGACCTTTTTAAAGGCGGGCGGCGTGATGGCGGAGGTTGTATCCGACGATGAATATTCGCTGGCTGGTGCACTTGGTTTTTCAGATTCTGAAATTGTATACAATGGACCGGTCAAAAAACGTCCGTCGTTTGAACGGGTGCTGCTTGCAGGTGGCATCCTGAATATGGACGGCAGACGGGAGCTGGACTGGATGGAAGAGCTGGCAGCAGCGCATCCGACACAGACGTTTCGGGTCGGAATCCGGGTCAATTTTGATCTGGAAAAAATGTGCCCGGGGCAGACAACGATGGGCGAAGCCGGAGGAAGATTTGGATTCAGCTATGAAAACGGGACATTTGCAGCCGTTTTAGAGCGCGTGCGGCGCATTCCGAATGTTGAGGTCACGGGCTTACATCTGCATTCCAGCAGTAAGTCCAGAAGTGTCGCGGTATTCGAAGCAATTGCTTCGATGGCATGTAAATTAAAGCGGGAATTTTCCCTGAACCTGTCTTATGTGGATCTGGGCGGCGGTTATTGCGGCGGTCTGGAAGGGCGTCCGCAGTATCCGGATTATTTTCCGGCTGTGGCGAAGGTTTTACAAGAAGAATTTACGCCAGAACAAACAACGCTAATCGTTGAACCGGGCATTTCTCTTTTGTCAAAGGCAAGTACGTTTGTGACAGGCGTTGTGGATGTGCGTGATATCGGAAACGAGCGGTATTTGATCACGGACGGAAGCCGTTTCAATATCGACCCGACGATGATTAAGAGCAGCTACCTGTTCCATCTGGAATTGAATGAGGCAAATCCGGGTGCAGAGCAGCGAAAAACGATGGCGCACCAGTGCGTATCGGGCTATTCCTGCATGGAAGTGGATCGGATTTTTGAATACCGCGACGGAATCGAGCTGATGGAGGGCGACCGGATTGTTTACGAAAATGTGGGCGGCTATACGATGAGCCTGAATCCGTTGTTTATCCAGTATTTCCCGGACGTTTATATCCGCCGGGACGGGAAGCTTTATAAGATCAGAAACCGCTGGACGCCGAAGGAATATATGCAGAACAGCATGTTGTATGGAGAAGAACAAAAATGACGACGATCTTGATTTTGAGCTGCGGAACGCGCAATAAGCTGGTACGTTTTTTTAAAGAAGCCTTTCATAGTCTGCCGGGCGGCGGAAGGGTGATCGTGACGGACTGCAGCCCGTGGGCACCTGCGCTGTACGAGGCGGATGCATTTTATCTGGTACCGCCGATGAAGGATCCCGGATACGAAGACAGGATTCTGGAAATCTGCATGCGGGAACAGGTCAATGCCCTGCTTCCACTGTTTGAGGATGAGCTGGATCTGCTGGCGCAGAACCGGAAGAAGTTTGAGGAAAAAGGGATCACAGCGATTGTATCGGACGCAGAAAGCGTTGCAATCTGCCGGGATAAGTACGGCTTTTTCTCCCTGCTGCAGAAAAACGGACTGCCGGTGCTGTATACGAGCGCATCTCTGGAAGAGTTTGACTCGGATTACGCGGAAGGAAAGATTGCGTTCCCGGTATTTGTAAAGCCTGTTCGGGGCTGCGGAAGCGTCGGCATCAGCCGGGTGGACAACCGCGAGCTTCTTGGTGTGCTGTGCCGTTATAGCAAAGAGCCGCTGTTGATCCAGCAGTATGCGGACGGTGAGGAATTCGGCGCGGATATTTACGTCGATTTGATTTCCAAAAAACCTGTAGCTATTTTTACGAAGAAAAAAGTGCGGATGCGGGCGGGCGAAACCGAAAAATCGATTTCCGTCAAAGATCCTGCGCTGTTTGAAGTGATTGAAAAGACGGTTTCCGCGCTTTCGCTGGCAGGTCCGATCGACATGGATATTTTCCGGATTGACGGCAAATATTATATTTCCGAAATCAATCCGCGGTTTGGCGGCGGCTATCCCCACGCATGGCACTGCAACGTGAGGTTCCCGGAGCTGATTGCGAAAAATCTGCTCGGCGAGGAAAATGAGCCGCAGATCGGCGCATACGAAGCGGACATGTGTATGATGAAATATTCCGACGAGATCGTGCGGAAGCTGTGAGACGCAGTGAAATAAAAATCCATGCTTCTGAGTCAAAATAGCATGGATATAAATAAAAAAGACATGTTAGAATGAAGGGAGAAATGGAGCAGATGACGGAACTTGAAGCTGAGTGTCGGCATAG
>UMCH01028065.1_pt1 | contig 11698 bp, 10 predicted proteins | sample 1964201 | NCBI WGS metagenome assembly UMCH01 (sample SAMEA4835965, study PRJEB28245) | human gut metagenome | biome: gut microbiome; material: fecal sample | place: Denmark | collected 2008 | reverse complement strand
TACAATCGAAAAGCACTCGATATAAGAAACTCCGATCTTGGTCAGTAAAAAATTGACCTACTTGTCAAAATCCGTGTAATCAAAACTCCATTTATTCTCTTGTCTTTTCCATTTTATCATAGAAGAATAGTCGCACCAGGTCTGATGATACCAGGGTTCTTTGACAATGGAGGCAGTTCCCTTCTTTTCACCAGCCTTTCTGTATAGTTTCATAAGGTTTACCACAATCGCCACATGTTCCGGTAAAAAGGGCGGAAGACCGTAATATCCAGCACTGGCATACGGATACTGCCATAAATCCAAGTAATAATCATCCCTCTCATCCAGCTTCAGATTAAGAACCCGGATGTGCAGAACAAGCCTTACTTCTTCCCATCGCCAAGAATCACCTTAATCTCTCCCACATAATTCCCTGGAATAACCTTTTCAAACACTGAGACAGCAATCCAGAATGGTTATAGCAATATCTCTTCTGTCCCAACCATGAAATCTTCTTCTATATCAGCACCCCAAATCACATCAGCACTGAAACTGCGGCTGCCAGCCGGCGGTTTCGAAGGATAAAACGGACTCGACTCAGATATCCAGTTACTACCCGTGTAGGTACTGACAAATTTGGGGAATTCCACTTTAACCGAAATCCCTGCTGTCGGATTTCCTCTTTCATCCACAGCCTCCGCTGTCACATGCGCGGCTTTTCCCACTCCTCGCTCTGTAATCAACATTGCCGCCACACTGCCTTCATCGTTTTTCCACAATATATCCCATTTTCTGTAGTTTTATTCCGTTCTGTATTGATCGACACATATCCTCCGCCCTTTGGAAATAAAAGTACAATATGCTTTCATTTCCCCCCGCATTCTGTTCCCATTGTACCACAGATATGCGACACAGACAGCAGTCAACAAAAAAATGCCGCGTACCTTTTGTACGCGGCGCTCTCACACCTTTGTTCACGTTCACGGTCCCCAGATGAAAGCCTCTCCACCCTGACAGTATTTCTGGTTGTCTGCCATATACTCTTGCTCTGTCGTCTGTTTGCCGTTTTTAAAATAATAGTGGGGCACTGAGCCGTCAGCTTCCATCTGGCCCACTGAATCATGCAGAGTCGTCACCTGCTCACAAACTCCGTCTTTCAACTTTAAAACCATCATGCCGCTGGTTCTGGCCTCCAACATCTGACTCACGGTAAAAGTACCGGTGGATTCCTGATACGAAACCTCAGGCGGCATATCAAAGTCCACGGCGCCCCGAATCACTGCGGCCGTTTTAACTTTGTTATCATGCACTGTAAATACATAGATATAACTGCCATCAAACAGCATCCAGTCCAAAGTTCCATCTCCGTTTAAATCCGCAGCAATATACCGAATTCCTTCTTCCGTATACAGAGGCATCATGGAACAGGTCTGCCCTACCTCTGTCTCTCTCCAGCTCCATTCGTAATCATTCAGGTCTTCCGTGATCCCCGCCTGTTCTCCTTCCTGGGCCATCTTGGAAATCCAATAATTGTAAGTCTTCTCCGTCACCTTTACTACCGTGACCTTACAGGAATATTCTTGATTTCCCACTTTTGCCGTCACTGTAGTCTTTCCAGGCTTTTTTCCGTAGACTGTGCCTTTTTTAGATACTGTCGCTACACTGGTATCTTCACTAGAATAGGAAACCTTCTTCTTTGTCCCTTCCATTTTTAATGTCACCGTCTGATCTACATAGACAGTTGCCCGCTTCGCGTTTAGTCCGATTTTCGCAGCTTCCACCTTTTGCGGTCCGCACAGAATGAGTGCCAACACAAAAAGCAGACCAATCATTCCCATCCAATAACTTTTCTCTCTAGCCATTTTTATAACCTCCCTTGTTCTGATGGATACATTCTAGCACGCTGCATCTGCAATTTTGTTTTCACAACTCAACTTTTTCCAATTCTGCTAGATTTTTTTTCAACTCAATCATCTTATCACGAAGCTGTGCCGCCTGTTCAAAGTTCAAGTCCGCCGCCGCTACCTTCATCTGCTTCTCCACTTTCTGAATCAGTTTTTCCAGCTCTTTTTTACTCATGGACTCCGGATCTTTCTCCAACTGACTCTCCGTCTGAGCTACCGCCTTAGAGATGCTGATCAGATCTCTCACTGATTTCTGAATCGTCTTAGGCGTAATTCCATGTTCTTGATTGTACGCCTCCTGCAGCGCACGGCGCCGCTCTGTCTCGTCAATAGCCATCCGCATAGAATCCGTCATCACATCCGCGTACATCAGCACCCGTCCTTCGCTATTACGGGCTGCACGGCCTATCGTCTGAATCAAAGAAGTTTCTGATCTAAGAAAGCCCTCCTTGTCCGCATCCAGAATCGCCACTAGGGTGATCTCCGGGATATCTAGTCCTTCCCTCAGCAAATTGATTCCCACCAGCACGTCAAAGACATCCAGGCGCATATCCCGGATAATCTGAGTCCGCTCTAGAGTGTCGATATCGGAGTGAAGGTATTTCACCCGTATTCCCAGATCTCTCATGTAATCAGTGAGGTCCTCCGCCATTCTCTTGGTCAGCGTGGTAATCAAAACTTTATGATGTTTCTCCACTTCCTTGTTCACCTCACTCACCAGGTCGTCAATCTGCCCCTCCACCGGACGCACTTCCACCTTGGGGTCTAAAAGTCCCGTTGGTCTTATGATCTGCTCTGCTCTTAAAAGCTCATGCTCCTCCTCATATTCCCCAGGAGTCGCAGATACAAACAAAATCTGGTCAATCTTGCTCTCGAACTCCTGAAAATTCAACGGCCGGTTGTCTTTCGCTGATGGCAGCCGGAATCCATAATCCACCAATGTCTGTTTTCTGGACTGGTCTCCCGCATACATGCCACGAATCTGCGGCACCGTCTTATGGGACTCGTCGATAATGATCAGAAAGTCATCTCCAAAATAATCTACCAGAGTATAGGGCGGTTCTCCTGGTGCCAATCCCGACAAATGCCTCGAATAGTTCTCAATCCCCGAGCAAAAACCTGTCTCCTTCATCATCTCCACGTCGAAATTCGTTCTCTCTGAAATCCTCTGTGCCTCTAAGAGTTTGTCCTCTCCTTTAAAATAGGAAACTCTCTGTGCCAGCTCTTTCTCAATTTCGTCAGCCGCCTTGAGAATCTGTTCCATGGGAACTACATAGTGGGACGCTGGAAAAACTGCGATGTGATTTAGCTCGCACTTAATCTCCCCCGTTAGGACATCCACTTCTGAGATTCGGTCCACCTCATCCCCGAAAAACTCCACGCGGATCGCAGATTCCGAGTAATCCGCAGGAAAGATCTCCAACACGTCTCCCCGGACTCGGAATGTTCCTCTCTGAAAATCCATCTCATTGCGCGTGTACTGTATGTCAATCAGCTGGCGAATCACCTCATCCCGATCCTTTGTCATTCCCGGTCTGAGAGAGATGACCATGTTCTGATAGTCATCCGGACTTCCCAGTCCGTATATGCAGGAGACACTGGAAATAATAATCACATCCCTGCGCTCACTCAAAGCCGCTGTTGCTGACAGGCGAAGCTTTTCAATCTCATCGTTGATGGAGGAATCCTTAGCGATATACGTATCTGTGGAAGGGACGTAGGCCTCCGGTTGGTAGTAGTCGTAGTAGGAGACGAAATACTCTACAGAATTATCTGGGAAAAATTCTTTAAATTCTCCGTACAACTGAGCTGCCAGTGTCTTATTGTGTGCAATGATCAACGTCGGCTTTTGTAACTGCTCAATCACATTTGCCATCGTAAATGTCTTGCCAGAACCCGTAACCCCTAGTAAAGTCTGGCATTGATTACCTTCCTTGAATCCTTTTACAAGTTTTTTTATCGCCTCCGGTTGATCACCTGTGGGCTTATATTCTGATACTAAATGAAATAATTTTTCTTTTTTTTCCACGCTACCCGCTCCTTACTATGACTACTATCAGCCCGATTTTCACAAAAAATTCGTACAATAAAATCCAAAAAACAAGGCTAATATGACCATTGTACGAATTAAGTCACTAAAAAACGCTTTTTGACTGCGCGATACTCTCCAATATTGCATGATATTTACTGGTTCAGTATAGCACAATATTTCATATTTGCATAGGTAAAATCGAACAAATATTCTGCTTTCTTTTTATATATTTATTCAATTTATTTTATATTATTCACCGCAAATTCCTTGCATTTTATCCTCTTTTATATACATATTTTATGCATAATTTATCTTATTTTTTTATCTATTGTTTATCAGTGTCTCTCTCTTTTCCGCTACTATAAGGATACCGGAGCTGTTGATTCAAAAAAGCGCCGGACACAGGAAACATCTCCTCCTGTATCCGGCGCTTCTGTCTGTTTTTGTCCTCTGCTCTGCCGCTATCAGCTTTGGCTTTGCTGTATTTTCCATTCTTTCGTTTTCGCCTGCTCGGCTATGACACGGGCGTACCATCCGCCGCATTTGAAAAGTTCACAGTGCGTACCTCTTTCTGATAGGTTTCCGTCCTGTAAAACCAGGATCTGATCTGCATTGACGATGGTATTCAGCTGGCGCGCGATAACGATGACGTTTTTGTCTCTCATAAGGTATCCAGAGTCCTGTTGATTTTCCTTCCACCTGGCGCGTATATCTGTAAAAAGAGAGTCTTTAACTGCAGACACAGTTTAACAATGAATTTATACTGTCAACAACCAGTATGTCCCAATTATATCAGACTGAATCAAGGTATATTCTCTTCTCGTTGCCCGTATACCTGTTCTGCGTAACCAGCACCAGATCACCGTCTGAGGAACGGTTCGCTTTCTCTGAAACAGATACAATATTATATGTATACACCTCTCCCCAGATATCTGTAAATCTCACCTCCATGCCTTCATTCAGCACGGATATGCTTCGGAACAGGCCACCGCGGAGCGAATCTTTGATGACAAGGTTCCCGCTCTCCGCTGATCCCGATTCGCACTTAGGCATATATTTTCCGTCCTCATACTCTGATTGTACTGGCCAGGCCTCTTCAATGAGCGGGATCTCGAGTATTCCGATGCACGAAATCTCCTTGACCTCCAGATATGCCCCCTCCTGATTCGTACTTCTTTCCTGCACAAAGCCTTTCGTCTGCTCGGGAAGAAGAGAAATAAGCCTCTCAAGAATCTCATTGCACTGCTTATGCGCCTGATTTTCCTGGTATTTAGAATTACACATCAGAGCAGAGGCCAACAAAAGAACAACAGCTCCTGCATAAAGGAAAATCCGACCGGAAGCCCAGCCAGATCCTCTGTTATCTTTTCTGTCTCTACTTTCTACATCTTTATCTTTTATGAACCTGCTTTGCATCTCTCTTCCTTCTCCAAATCGTCAGTCCCGCGATAATAAGTATGAGTCCGCTGAGGAAAAGAAGAATAGCGGTATATAACAGAGCTGTCCCATCTCCTGTCTTCGGAGGTTCTTTGCCCTCTTCCCTGTATGTGTTGGAGATCATAAAGGCAGTCTGGTTTTTCTCGACCATGACCGTATACCCTTCCGGTATATTCCGCTCTACAACCTGCCATACACTTCCGTCGTCCTCTGTTTTCCACACGTACGACCAGTCGTTCTCCTCCGACAGAGTCTGAACACTGTGCCGCTCTCCGTCCTTTAAAATTTCAACAGTAATATCCTTTGGTCTGACTGAGCCGTCCCCATCGTTGCTCCAGTACTTTACAATCCTATACTCCTTCTTCTCGCCGGTCGGTATAAATGTCTCGTATTTTGTCTCTACTTCAGTCTCATATACCCACTCTCCAGCTTCGTTCATAGAAGGAACTGTCACAAGCACAGGTACCGGATCATATCGAACGCCTTCATGAATAATACTTTCTCCGTCAATCAGATACACGCCCTTTGCAAGACCGCTGAAATACAGATCTCCATTCATATCTGTACGCCCTGAATGATCCGCTTCGATTCTGTCTGCTTTCACATAGGAGGCCAGAGTCTGCGCTGCCGCTGCCATACTTTCAGTATCAAGAGCATTTAAATCCATCTGGAACTCCTTAAATTCACCTGTAAGCTCAAACTCCCAACTGTCGGTGATATCGCCCACGCGGTATACCCAGAACTGCGCCTCCTGCACAGGAGTATATTTCAGATGTATTTCTCCCGTCTGCTCCGCTTCCCCGGCACAGACCGGCTGTGTTGTAAATACCATACAGGACATAAGAATTGCCGCCAGAATGCCTCCTCTTTTGCATAACACTTTTACTCTATTTATCATACACTACCGCCCTCCTTTTCTTTCATATATCCTCCGTACCAGAAACCAGAGAATCCCCCCTGCTAAAAGGATAACTACAGCCACTGCCAGCACTACAATAACTATATCAATCTGAACCGCATCGGCCGGAATCCGTTGGGCAGATACAGCATTGGCGATACGATACCCCCGTACTAGAAGTCTATGACTGTTGATTCCGTAGGGCGTACAGGTCAGAAGAGTACAGTAATCTTTTCCCTCCTCGATCTCCAGATCCTCAACCTCCCGGGGCTCTACAATTCGTATCTGATCCACCTGATATGTAAGTGTCCTGTCGAGAACATGGATGGAGAAGGTGTCCCCCTCTTCCATCTCATCGAGATTGCTGAAAAGCTTTGCCGAGGGCAGCCCCCTGTGTCCTGTCAGAACACAGTGAGTCCCGCTTCCGCCGACCGGAAGAGAGCTTCCCTCCAGATGTCCCACAGCGATCTGCAACACGGTATCCTCTGTCCCATGATATATTGGAAGGGACATTTTAAGTTTCGGTATCTCTACATACCCCATAATGCCTGTCCCTGTCACATCAAGAAGAGAATTATATTCTTCCTCTTCTGCTTCTGTCAGACGATACCTGTTCTCCTTTTTCTCCAGGAGTCTGCTGTTATACGCCTCCGCATCCTCCATCATGCTGCCATACTCCGCCGCATCCATCTGAGATACCCCCTCAGTGTAGGCGGCAATAGCTCTGGATTGATGATATGAATTCCAATAATCACTGACTGTCGGATACAGCAGTAAGGAAAGTCCGGTAAACATTACAAGAAGCAGCAAAACAGTTGTCAATTTCTTCCTCATACTGGATTCTCCTTACTGCTGTATAGAAGGGAAAGAAAATCCCTCTATACAGCAAATGATTATTCAGCCTGTAAGCTGTTTATTATTTTTTACCTAAACGTTTTTCTCAGCACGAGAACAGTGCCCGCACCTAGAACGATAGCTGCGCCCAGAACATAGAATACAGTTGTACCCATACCGCCTGTTGACGGAAGTATGGAGCCTTTAGTATTCCGAATTTCTATACTGACTAATCCCTCTTCAATATTTCCCGTCATCCGTTCATTATTCACGTCGACACTAATCTCCTTTAATGCATTGCTCGCAACACCTGCCCAGTTCTGGTCATTAACTGTAACTGCAGTAATTTGGACGGGAATTGGACCAACAATTTTATTATATCCGTCAGGCGCCTGTATTTCTTCCAGATAATATGTACCATCATCTAGACCTGTTATATGAAAGCTCCCTTCTGAATCTGACGTAAAGATTGTGCCCTCGTTTTCCTCACCTGTCCAGCCGGTTACAATTCCGCTCTCAACTTTGACATATTCGCCCTCGCCACGATACAATTTAAATGTCGCATTTTCCAGACCTGCCTTATCTTCAGCGTCAATTTTTGTGACAGTTAACATATAAGTAAATACAATGACCTTGTCTTCTGGAGTCTGTCCTGTGGAATCCTCCCCGCCAGGGTTAGGATTATTGGAAAACTCAAGATAAGCATCAGTCGGGTTACCCGGCAGACCAACCTCTGCGTTCTCCTTAAGTGTAGCATCATATTCTACAATAATGTATTTATCCGAGTCGATTCCAGGAATATCTTTTAAATTGTCAAAAGAAAGCGTATACCCGTTTTCTGTAGGAGTCAGATTCCATAAACTTCCATCTATCTCCGCCTTATCTGTTCCGCTTTTATCAGAAGCAATGTAAACCTTTACTGAATCTCCAATCAATGTAAACTTATCTGTAAGATTATCATGAAATGCATAATAATACTCATCATATGCATCCATTGCCTCTTCATCTGGTATTGTACCAATCAGTTTGTAAGGTACGGTGTCGCCGATATTCCAGTCAGCCACATCGTTGTATCCTTCACCATAACCACCGTCTTTCGCATATTTGTCATCTTCTCGAACCTTTTTCTCCATAGCCGGCACGTCAGATTTTGGAGTAACCTTTACATCGCTTACTACCTTAAGGATAAAATCTGTGTAAGCATCTGTTTTATCCACACTATCATCTTTATCTTTTACCAGATAATATCCGGCTCCAAAAACTGATATGACATATAAACCATTTTCATCTTCTGAAGTCCCAGCCACATCGGTAAGATATTTTTCTGCAATATCTGCAAATTTTTCTGCATTTGCCGAAAACTGCTCCAATACTTTCGCCACATCAGCGGCACTCTCACAATCTTCATATTCATCTAATTTGTCTTTAAGTTCTGTCAGCAATGCGTCTGCTTGGCTTTTTACCGCTGATCCCCATTCAATATTGGAGAGAGTCGTTCCATCCTCTGACAGATCTCCCGTAAATACTTGATAAGCCTCATAGACGTGGTCAGCCTTGGCATTAGTAATAGTAATCGTATAGCTTTGCTCATTATTTTGGGCAAATGCTGTGAGATTCATGGCAAATGTCATAATTACTACTAACAGAAGACTGACAATTTTCTTCATTCTCTTCATTTTTTATCTCCTCCATTTTTTATTTTTTCTATACAAAACACAGGCGCCGCCGCAGACGAACACTATCCCTGCAATTGTATACAAACTTGTTCCTGTGGAACCCGTTTCCGGAAGCCGATATTGAATCCTCTGATCCTCAACTTCAATCGGTACTGCTACATCTGTACCGCCGTCAACAGGTCCTTCTGTATCACCGCAATTTATAACTTTAAGCATTTTATCTCCCTCGCGGTAAAGACCAGATTTGGTTGCTGTATCAATCAAACAATCTACCTCTTCTCCGTCGGAATCGTCATAATAGAACCAATATCTTGTATCGCTGAGCTGATAATGGTCCGGCGCTTTTGTCTCCTGAATATAATAGAGCTGGTTACTGCTCAGATAAAATCCATTTGACGGATCCCCTTTATAGGCTATACTTCCCTTCTCATCTGTGGTATCCTCCGTGAGTAACTCGCCGTTTAATGAAAATATACCGTATGTCGCCCCAGGCACCAGATTGCCGAAATCCGTATCCTTTTTGACAACCGTAAGCATATATTGCATTGACTCAAATATGGTATCTCCAATCGTTCCTTCTGAACTGTCTTCAAATTCCTTTCCAAACGCCTCTACGGCAACTTTATTTTCATAGTTCCCGCCTTTGCTGCCGGACTCTGCTGTCACATAATATGTAATGACATATTCGAATGCCCCGGGATGCAAAATCTGTATTTTTACAACATGAAGCTCCTCACTCACTTCCACCACATAATCACTGCCGTAATTCAGCACCTGTTCTATGCCGTCCGCCGCTGTCGCCGTAACCTCAACGGAGCCTTTTCTGTAATAAATGTTATCGCTCATCTTATCTGTAACAACAAGCTTTTCTTGCCTTGATAAATCGATTTTTCCCGAATTGACTATGATTTTAAACTGTCCGCTGCCGCTCATATTCGATTTTTCTACTATATATGGAATTTCATAGCGAATGCGTCTACTATCCTCATCCTTTTCATCTTTTCTCAAATATACATTATTTTCACCTTTATCTCCGGGAGATAAAATCATCTCCTCATTTTCTTCAATATACTTTATCGTTATCGTTGTCTCTCCCGTCAGGTACCAGTCTGTGCACCAGCCTTCGGGAATCCCTTCAACAGCCTTACCGCTGCACCCCTCATGCGAATCTGTTCTTGATACAAAGTACAGCTCTGATTTCATTTTCTCATCATACCAATAATATGCCATTTTATCTGCCACAGCAGCATCCTGCGCAGACGACAAAACTTTTTCAGTATTGCCATTTTTTAATATAATCACCGCTTTGCTGAGATCGGGGTAGTAATCCTTAATCCACCTTCCCTGGTCCTGAATACTCCACGATGCATACTGATTTTCATATCCGGGAATTGTCGCTTTTATAGTCCATTCCATTCTGCCTTCAGCATTAATCTTACCGGATTTCTCCACTTTGCCTTTCTGCCCCGGCTCCGGTTTTGACACAATATCTATATCCGGGCTGACCAGTTCTCCATCCTCGTTCTTATCGAAGCTGACTGAAACACTGAAAATCAACTTGAGCCGAATCTTCGTGTTGTCATACATCTGCAGAACAACTTTGTTGCCTTCCTCCTCAATAATCAGCCTGCCTATAATTGTGCCATCGTTTGCTGCTATATTCTCATTTTTTATCGCCGAAGCTGTAATTCCTTCAGGCATAGTATACACATATCTTCCGGCATCCGGAATCCCCCCCGGAGCATACATCTTGAAATCAAATGTATACCCCTCACCTTCATATATCTGATACTTTTCACCGCCTTTTTCTACTTCATTTCCCTCCGTGTCAACAAGCTTTATCTCAAATACAGGCTCCTCTTTTCCCATCTTACGTCCAAGAACGTACTCTTCCAGGTCAATATCGCCCGTCTCTTTCTCTTCAGACTTGTTCTCTTCCTGTTTTACAGAATCATCCGCACTGCTCTGCTCTTTCTGTGCGCCGTCGCTTGTAGGCTCGTCCACATTATCCTTAGAGCTCTCCGTTCCGCCGGAAGATGGCTCTTTATCCTCTCCGGGATTCTCTGCGTCGCCGGACGGTATCGCCTCATCTCCTGAAGAGGGCTCTACAGTTCCATCTGTATTCTCTTTATCATCAGATGGAACTGCCTCCTCTTGGGAAGGAGTGTTCGTCTCTTCGTCAGTACCTTTGTAAATATTCTCAGCTTTACTCAGGTTTCCGTATCCCGCCGGTTGTACCTGTAATGTCGCCACGCTGCCGTCCACATCTCCTGCAACGACAGTGACCGCTCCGTATGCAGCGTCAGTCACAACTCCCACCTGGTCACCCTGAAGAAATGCAATATCTCCCGTTTGCGGGCTGTAGCTATCTGAATTCTCATATATTCCTTTTTCTTCAAATGCCTCTTTAAAATCCGTGGCAGCATCCTCCTGCGGAACAGCACTCTCCGGTATCTGGGCGTAATACAGGCAGAATGACAGGAACATTCCGTTCCATTCTCCGCACGGATCACCGTACCAGTTTCCGTAATATGTATATCCATCGTCCTCAGTGTCAGTCTCTGTTCCCGTACTCTCTGAGTACCCGATCTGGGACTCTGCCACAGCTGTGAGATCCTCCGCCCACACGCCTGAAAGACTCTGCGGCAGCGCTCTCTCCCACTCAGCCGCATTTGCTCCCGCTGCCTGACCACCCTCCATCGTCGCTGCCGGAAGAATAAGCATATATCTTGTTCCCAACATCACAACAGCAGACAGACAGATTATGATTCGATGCCACAGTGAGCTTCTTTTCCATTCTTTTATGAAGTCTCTTTCCTGTTTGTTTCGTTTCACCTGGTATTCCCTCCCTTTCACTTTCTCTCTGCTTCTATTCAACCGCGCCAACTTCTGTCAATGGCCAGATCCGGAATACAATTTTTCCCACAATCTGTTCCTC
>UMCH01050873.1_pt1 | contig 11716 bp, 6 predicted proteins | sample 1964201 | NCBI WGS metagenome assembly UMCH01 (sample SAMEA4835965, study PRJEB28245) | human gut metagenome | biome: gut microbiome; material: fecal sample | place: Denmark | collected 2008 | reverse complement strand
GGCAGTCGCAGCCATTTACCGGCGTATCCGCCCGGTTTACCGCATAGCTGCTTTGCAGGTCCGGAACATGCAGGGAGAGCGTCAGCTGATTTCCCTCCGCCCGGATAGAGCTGCTTCCATCTTCGGACAAAACCTCATTTCCGCTGCCGTCATCCGGTGCTTCCTCGTCCAGCTGATCCAATCGTTCTCCGAGGGTTGCGTCTCCCGTGGCCGCATAACCGGCTTCCAGGGTCTCCCGTGCGGCGTCCCAATCCCCTTGTTTGATGTACACATCTGCCAGTCCCAACCAGACCCCGGGCAGCATTTCATCCAGGGCGAGGGCGGCCTCATAGTCTTCCTGTGCTGCGTTCAGATGTTCCGCCGTATCCCCGGACCGCACATATGCGTCGCCGCGCCCCACAAAGGCCTCCGGCCGCCTGGGGTCGATCTCAATGGCCGCCGTAAAGGCCAGAATAGCCTCCTCATAATTGCCCTCCGACAAGTACCGCACCCCCAGGTCGTACTGCTCCTGCCAAGCCCCCTGCGCGCTTTGCCCGCAGGCGGCCAGGCAGCCCACGATCACGAAAATCAGCCATAGCCTTCCGATCTTTCTCATTGCCGTCTCTCCCAAATAAATTCAGTTCCAAATACAGGATGGAGCCAGGCAGCCCGGTATATCCCCTGCTGCTCCCGACAGTTCCGGCTCATCCGCCACTTCTTTTAAATACGCCGTCCCCCGGAAACGGCTCTCCGCCGGAATCCGGCAGCAGCTCTGTGGACGCATCCGGCAGCATCGTTTGCCCGGCATACACCGTATCCGGTGTTTCCCTGTCCGGCGGGTCCACTTCCTCAAAAACCGTGCGGGGATCATCCGGGGCGGTCTCCCCTTTTCGCTTGCCCGGGTCCGTGTCCGCACCGTGAAACCGGCTTCCGGGCACGTCGCGGGGCCGCTTCAGCCAAAAGAAACCCGCCAGCAAAACTGTCATGCCCAACAGCGCGATCCCCCCATAAAACAGCCATTGTCCGGCAGTCATGATATCGTCCTCCTCGTTTTCGTTCATAGCCAGCCGTTTCGCCGCAGGCTCTCGATCAGGCTCCCAAGCTGCTGGTAATAGGTCGTCTCATCCGAGCTGCGGAGCATCCGGCCCGCTGTCTCATACTCCTCCAATACCGGCGTATAATCCCGGCTGGCCTGAGGCTTCTCATTTTCCACAGTGACCAGCAGCATTCCCCTCAGAGCGTGCGGCATGTAATCCTCAGGGAACTTGTCCTCATAGGCAGCCAGTGCCTGCTCCGCCCGGTCATAGTCTTTCAGCTCATAGTAGATCGTATAAAGATTGGAATAGAGATACTCCTTCGTCACGCCCAGCTCGATGACCCGGCTGAAGCAGTCAGCCGCCTTGGACGCATACGCCGCCGGAACCGAGGGGTCCGTATGCCAGGCCTCAAAATAGGCCAGTGCCAGCATCTCCCACAGTACGCTGTCGTAGCGCAGCCCTTCCTGCACCACGGCGCCGGAGAGCAGCTCGGCGGCTTTGGTAGCCGGATGCGGGATGGGCGATTCATCAACCCGCGCCAGGGCGGCGCAGTCCCGGTACAGATCGCCCAGTGACAGATAGCACCGCCGTGTCAGGGCCGATGTCCGGCTCTGCTCCAGCGCCGACAGGAAAGCGGCCTCTGCCGCAAGATAATCTTTCCGTGCGAAAGAGACCTCCCCCTGCACATATGTCGTGATATCCGGGTGATCCCCCTTGTCGTCCAGGCTTTCCAGCACCTGCTCCGCCCGGTCGATCTGCCCCAGGCGGCCGAGGCACACGGCGTAGTCCCGCAGATTGTCCACAGACAGATCTTTCACCTCGGAAAAGCCCTCTGCTGCCAGTTCATACTCCCCCAGCTCAAACTGCGCCGAGGCGACGGTCAGCTGCGTCTGCGGGTCCTGGCCGTATGCCGCCAGGACGGCTGTGCCATGGTCCACGCAGGCCTGCCACTGTCCGTTCAGATACAGCGCGTAGGTCTCCTGCCGGTCTGCGTCCACGCGCTCCGGAAAGAGATCCCGGGCCTGATCCAACAGTGCCGCAGCCTGGTCCAGGTCCGTTTCATACAGCTCGCTGGCAGCGGAGAGGAGATCGACATACCGCTGCTCCTTCTCCCGCTCCATGACAGTGCGCCCGCTGATGATCAATGCGGCGGACGTCGCCAGCAGTCCCAGAATCAGCGCGGTTTTCGCCCGCCTGACCGCCACGGATTTCCGGTAAGCCTGATCGTACCGGTACCCGTGGTTCAGATCGTCCACCAATTCCGCGACGCTCTGGTAGCGGGCCTCCGGCTCGGACTGGACGCACCTGGAGAGGATGTGCTCAATGCCGCAGGAAAGAGACGGCACCAGCTGCCGGGCCGGGACGAAACCGTAGGGCGGGGCATAGGGACTCTTTCCGGTCAGCAGGTGATACATGGTTACACCCAGGCTGTATATGTCCGTCCTGGCATCTGTCTGGGCTGTCCCGAACTGCTCCGGGGCCGCGTAGCCCTTGGTGCCGATGCAGGCAGTATCGCCGCCGGATTCCTGCTTGTACGCCCGGGCAATGCCAAAGTCGATCAGCTTCAGCATCCCGTCCGGCTGGAGCATGATATTGGCCGGCTTCATATCCCGGTAGATGATGGGGTGCGGCGTCTGCCGGTGCAGGTAGTCCAGCACATCACAAAGGTCCAGAAACCACTGCACCCCCCTGGACTCCTCCACTCTGGTCTCCCGTTCCAAAAATGCCTGGAGCGTGATGCCCTTCACATAGTCCTCCACGATGTAAACGGCGCTCTCATCTTCAAAAATGTCCACGATCCGGGGCAGCATCCGGTGGTCCAGGTTTTTCAAAATATTGGATTCCGCCAGGAAGTCGAACCGGGTCCCCTGGTCCTTGCGCACCTCCTTCACCGCCCAGCAGGTATGGAGGCGCTTGTGCTCAGCCAAGTACACCGTAGACATGCCGCCTCTTCCGATGACGGATCGGATCTCGTATGTATCGTTGAAGGTGATGTTCATAGTGGTCTCTCCCTGTGTCGTAATCGGGCATCCGCTCGCTTCCGGACCGGCAGTTCCAGCAGGCGGGCCATTCTGCCATCTTCCCCCGGACAGTCGGCTGATGATGGCTGCTTTTGTTTGCCGGTCCGCTTCCCGGCAGGAAAGCGGACCGGCGGGATCTCGCGAAGGTGTGTCGCGCTGAAGGCCGTCCTTCCGCAGTCGTCTCCGCCTCACGGTAAAAATAAGCGATACCTGGCCGAAAAACCAAGTATCGCTTATTTTTTGTTGGCGAATCCCTCCTGACGAATACCGTACGTATCACGGGGTCTGCATTACTTTCTTACGGGCACCCGTCCGGGGACCGGCAATCTTCGCTCACACAGTCTGATCCCCGGCAAATACAGACAAGCGGTGCAGCAGGACCGCCAGCTGTGCGCGGGTCGTGGATCCCTGAGGATCCATGTAGTAGTTGCCCACACCCTTGAAGATGCCGAACTGATAGAGCACCTGGAACGCATCGTTCTCCTCCTGGGTCATCAAAGAGGCATCAGCAAAGACTACCGGGTCCCCGGTCAACGTGCAGTCCACACCGCTGTGCCGGAGATACTTCACCAGCATCACAGCAAGTTTGGCACGGGCAATGGGGGGCTGGCCGGTGAAGTGCTCATCGGTCAGCAGACCGCTCTCCATGGCCCAGTTGGCAGCGTTGGTGTACCACTGGCCGGCGTCGATCTGAGGATAGCTGGCAGCCGCATAATCGTCCAGATCCACCTGATCCATCCGGGCCAGCACAGTCACTGCCGTAGCGGGAGAAATGAGTCCGTAAGGAACATACGTATTGCTGGTGACTCCGATCATCAGCTTGTTCTGATAGGCCCAGTTCACATCAGAATAGAACCAGTCATTTGCGGAAATATCGCGGAAAATATCGGCTGCTGTGGCAGGCACCTGAGGCTTGGTTTCAGGCTTGGAGCTGCCGGAACCGCCGCTGGAACCGCCGGAAACGCGATAGTTCTGGGCGGCCTTCTTCACCGTGTTGGTATCGCTCTTGTCGGTACGGAACTCAGCAGCGATGGTGTGTGTCCCCCTGCCGGCATCGCGGAAGGTCTGGGCATAAATGGTGATCTTGGTGCTGCCCTCTTCGGACTTGAAGTCCTCACCTTCCACCAGCTCACGGCCGTCCAGATAGAACTTGCAGAACTCACCGTAGGTGCCCTGAGAACGGAACACCTGATCCTCATAGGAGGTCAGCTCCGCAGGAACACGATCCAGCAGCTCATAGCCCATATCGGTGGAGCCTTCCACGTTGGTATCGCTGTTGGTCAGGATCTCCAAGGTAAATTCCTTTTCTTCATAGCGCCCGGAGCGGGTGAAGTCAGCCCGTACAGTAAAGGTGAAGCTTCCCATTTCCATAGGAACGCCATAGAGCTTTCCGTTTTCAAAAAGGGTGATGCCCTCCGGCAGGCTGCCGGAAACAACCCGGAAGCGTACTGCGTCGGACGCGCCCATGACATTGGTCTGGATCACGCTGGCATAGGGCACATATTTAACACCGCCGACGATCTCGTCCGTGGTGATCTTCTCTGCACCCGCAGTACCCACCAGCTTGATGCGCACTTCCTGATCATCCGAGGGATCGGCGGGGGTTCCCATATCGGCCTTGATGACCAGCGTGCCGCTGACCTCGCCAGCCTGCACCTCGCCGTTTTCGTCCCGGATAGGCTCCAGGCGGATCTTGGCGATGTTGTCCATGTTGTAGACGCTGTCGAATGCCCCCAGCTTGGCCACGGAGTTCTCCCGGATGGTCCAGTACTCGTCCAGCTGCACATTCTGAGCATTCTCCAGCGTAACAGACAGTCCCTGAAGCTCCTCGTCGCCGATATTGGCAAAGAACACATCGTGGTGGTAGTCGTGGAAGCTGTCAAGATACACTTCCCGAACAGGAAGGCCGGTCTCTTCATCCCAGGTCTCCTGCACGTTGGCGGCGTTGACATAGAGCTTTGCGCCGTCCTGAGGCGTGACGAAGGTCACCCAGTAGTTTTTCAGGGTCTGGCTGCCGGAGGTGGCAGAATACTGCACCGCCTGGCCAGAAACGAAGGGAACAGAGCTGACGCGGCTCACCTGCTCCACGCCGCTGGCGCCATTATGTCCGGCATAGGCCTTGACGCCGGCACCCAAGGTGAATTCGGGATAGATCTCCGCATCTACTACAGGATCTCTCATTCCATCTGTCAAAAATACCGTCTGGCAGCCGAAGTTCATCTCACCGTCGGGATAGCCGTAGTAATAGCCGTCCACATCAGCGGGCATGACCCACGCCCGGTATTCGCCGGCAGCATAGTCGGGCTCGCCCTGCTTGGAGGCGCCGTCCACATGGAAGTAGGTATCCTCCTGGCCCGGCTCCGGCTCCTCAGCCACTTCCGGCTCATAGGGCAGCAGAACGATCTTGTTACGGAACGCAATGGATCCGTCTTTCGTGAAGATGGAGAAGGTCACACCGTCTCCGTTATACTTGGCCTTGTATCCGGTGCCGAAGAGCTGGGCGGCAATATCGGTCTGACCGGCCGCTTCCTCCAGGGTACGGTAGAAGCCCACGTAGGCGGAGATATACTCCGCGGCGTCGCTCACCTGCGTGCCGTTGCGGTTATACGTCATGGAGAAGAAGTAGTCACCGTCCACGGCATACCCCTCTCTGGCTTTATATTCGATGACGCTGACTCTCTGGACCTCATCATAATAGCTGTCATCCCAGGTAGAGACGATCATTCCCTCGTCGTCTTTCATGCCGGAATAGCTCCAGCTTTCTCCAACCACAGACAGCTCCACATACATGGGTCGGACTGCTATCGCCTTCCCGTCCCGCAGCCAGCGGGCAGTCAGTTTGCAGCCGTCGTCGCTTGTATAGTCAGCCAGATAGCCCGTACCGTCCACGATCTCGGCCGTCACATTCTGAGTGGTCCCGGCGTCGACAGCAGCGTCCAGTTCCTCCAAGGTGAAGTAACTGCCGGTGTAGACCTCCATCGCCAAATCGCTGAAGTCTGACGTTCCTTTTGCCAGTTTGACCTTGGCTTCGCTCTGTCCGTCCCAGATATTGTCGTCCGTACTCACTTCCATCCGCAGACGGGCAAATTCCCGGCCATCTGCGTAGGTCATCCAAACGGGAGAATAATAGGGATCATCCAGCAGGGGGATCTCCTGCCCATCGGCGGTATAGGCACTGCCCGTCAGAAGATCATACTCCGGAGAAACCTCCACTGTCACGTTGTACAGCGTGTTATTCTCCATGTCCAGCTGGTCCGCGTTGCCCACGATCAGGTCAAAGTAGACATTGTTGTTATAGCTATCAGAGGGTGAAAGATCCAACGTTCCATCCGCCCCCATGATGGAGAAATCGTCGCTGTCATACTCCTTGGCCCAGACCACCAGGTCGTCCGCCTCCAGCGTGGCCTCGCCCGCCAGGACGGTGGTGACCTCCACTTCCTTCAGCTCCTCGGCAAAGTACCCGCGCATGTCCAGGCTGACATACTCCTCCGGCAGAGGCAGCAGGCTGGCCGGGGTGATGGAAGGCAGGTCGGAAAACTCCTTTTCCTCCGGGTAGGCAGGGATGTACTCGCCGCCCACCGTCACGCCGATCTGGGTCAGAACAGACGGATCGGTCTGTTCCGAGGCAACGGAGAACTCATGGCCCCCCACATCCACCGTGTCCGCCGGGTCCATGAACCATTCCGTCCAGGTTTCCCCGTCATAGGTGAACTGCACCTCATAGGGGAAGAAGGCGTTGTCCTCCAGAGGGATGGTGTAGTTGCCCTCCTCATCGAACAGTGCGTAGGCATATTCCTCTGCCCGGGTCTCATCGCTGCCCACAGTAACCGGGCAGTTGAGCAGATTGTAGACGACTTCCTCCTCAGCGGAAGTATCCTCCTCGACCGTAGGCTCCTCCTCTGCGGGAGTGTCCTCCTCGACCGTAGGCTCCTCCTCTGCGGGAGTGTCCCCCTCGACCGTGGGCTCCTCCTCTGCGGGAGTATTTCCCTCGACCGTGGGCTCCTCCAGGGTCAGGATCGGTTCCTGCTGCCCTGTCTCCTCCTCTGCCGCCAGTGCTGTGGCAGGCAGAGCCGAGACCAGCATCATCACAGCCAGGAGCGATGCCAGTCCCTGCTTCCATTTTCTCATATGGGTCCCTCCTTAACGTTGATCTGCAAGAGTCAGCAGCTCCTGCATGGAATAAATGCGGCACTGCCGCAGATTTCCCCGCATATCATCAAACACCAGTGTCCCGTCTGCCAGGATGTCACAAAGGTCCGGCAGCTCCGCCAGTGTCCGGCATTGTCCGTCCAGCAGCAATCCGTAGCGCTGTCCCTGGGCGGAGATGTATTCTGTCACCACATAGTCTCCCACCTGGGTGACATAGGTCAAATATGCGTCCGGCTCCAGCTCCCGCACCAGCTCTCCGGTCTCCCGATCATAAGCCACAGGGGTACCGTGAAGCGGTGAGGTAATTTTCAGATGGTCTGTGAAAAATTCCTCATACAGCGTCCGGTCCGGCTCCGCACCCTGTTCCTCAGAGAGCAGGGTGCCGTCAGCGGCGCTGTAACGGCGGATAGTGCCGTCGTTATAGATGACCTCCAGCCAGCTCTCCTGCCCCTCCCGGCGGAATTGCTGGTCGTAGACCTGCTCCGCGTCCGGGACCTCCACATCCGCTACCACGCTGCCGTCCATCCCACAGATACGGAAGGCATCGTAACGGAAGAGCATCACCGTGGCGCCGTCGGCACTGATGCGGGCCTCATTGTGGGAATAGTCCGGATCATAGGCTGCCAACTGGGCCTCCGGGTGGTTCTCCAGCCGCAGCAGCTCCACGGACTGCCGGTCCCGGCTGGCTGTCATAGCAAAATCTCCCGCCACCTGGACGAAATCCCAGGGGCCGCCCTCCGTCCGCGTCTGGATCCGGCGGGCGCCGCTGTCAAAGATGGTGCAGCAGCCGTCGTCTGTGGCCGTGAGGGTGTAGGCGCCGGAGCGGGCAAAGGAAGAGATGTCCGCGTCGGTATAGGCCACCTCCGTTTGCTCTCCCGTCACCGGGTGGAGCCGCACCAGAATGTTATCGGTACACACGTAGATGCCGCTCTCGTCCGCCTGTACATGGAAGGGCCGTGCGCCGGCAAAGCCGCCGGTCTGAGCCATATTTTCAAGGTCGATCACCGCAAACACCGACTCGGTGTCGCTGGTGGCGGAAAAAGCAAAGTACTGTCCCTGGAACCCTCCCTCAAAGTGGGTATAATCGGAGGTATCAAAGAGCACCAGGTCGTTTTCGCTGTCCTGCAAACTGAACACAGCCAAAGAGCCGTCGGAAAAGCTGGCCGCCAGCCACTGTCCTGTTTCGTCCAGGGCCAGGAGATTGTCTTCCGGATCTGCAAACACATCATTGGGCAGTACCGCCTGATGCTTTTCCCCAAAGGTCACCGCCCGCTCTGCCGTACCGGTGGCCACATCGTAGACCGCAGCCACATTCTCGTCTTTATATACGGCTGCCACCGCAGTTCCGTCTGCGGAAAGGGAAATCGCCGTAGCAGCCTTGCCAGCCCACCGTTCTTTTCCCGCGGCCAAGTCAAAGCACCGCAGGGCGCCGTCTCCGGCGTAGAGGAGCGTATCCTCATCCGCAAATACCAAATCGGCCAGAGCGGAAGTTTCCGCCGGAAGGGCCGCCAGCTGGCTGCCACTTTCACAGTCGAATACGGTTACCTGTCCGCTGGTCAATACCGCCGCCCGCGTGCCCTCCGGCGAGAGCGCCACTTTGATGGGCTCCCCGGGCACAGAAAGCAGACAATGCGCTTTAAAGCCGTCCGAGAGATCATAGACCCCAAGGGCATCCGTCAGTGCCTTCTGTGCCTGAGGTGTCTGGGGCGGGCCAAAGATTCCCGGGTCCTGCGGCAGCGCCTCCAGAGCATAGGCCACAGCCTGATCCACATCTCCCTGTGCCAGGGCATTGGCGGAATATTCTGCCAGCGTATAGGCATTTTGCAGCCGTTCTTGCTGTTTGAGCCCCGTGAAGGCAGCCAGACCGCCCGCCAGAAACGTCACTGTCAGCACCGCAGCCGTCACAGCACAGCGCCGTTTGTGACGCCGCATCCGGGGGTCGTTGTCGTGAAGGTGCTCAAAGGCCTGGAGCATCTCCTGCGCGGTCTGCCATCGGCGGCCCGGATCCGGATCCATGGCCTTGCGGATAATGGCCGCCACGGCGGGGCTGAGTTCATCGGGGCCAATGGGCTCCACCTTTTTGGCGTCCTGTGCGGGGCGCCGGCCAGTGAAGAGATGGTAGAGAGTTGCACCCAGGCTGTAAATGTCCGAGCGCACATCCAGCAGCACGGTCCGCCGTTCTGTGCTGGTACTGCCGGACTGGGACGACGCGCCGGACAGCACAGTCTCCGGCCGCTCAGTGGACACGCGAGTGAGAACGTCGTCCTCCCCCCGCTGCGTGCTGTTCATGCCGGAGTAGTCCACACCGTAGTGCTCCGGAGATGCGTAGCCCCGGCTGAAGCCTACCCGTACGGCTCCCTCCTCCCCCAGGGCCAGGGCGATGTTGAAGTCGATGAGACAGATGTCGTTCTGGGGAGTGCGCATAATGTTGGAGGGTTTGATATCGCTGTGGAGGATGCCGTGGGGCGGGCGGCTGTGAAGATAACACAGCGCCTCCAGCAGCTCCATGGCCCACTGGATCACTTGGGCCTGGGAGAAGCGCTCTCCCCGGCGCAGGGGCTTGTCCAGGCTCTCACCCTCGATGTAGTCCATGACGGTATAGACCGTCTCCCCTTCCACCACGAAGTCGTAGACTTGAGGGATATAGGTATGGGAGAGGTTTTTCAGGGCGTCCACTTCCCGGCGCAGGGTCTCCGGCTTTGCGGAGATGGTACGCCGGTCTGCTTTCAGGACCACCCACTTGCCCAGCCGCAGGTGCCGTCCCAGGTAGACGATCCCCCCGCCGCCGGAGCCGATTTGCTTGATGATCTCATAGGTTGATGCGATGATTTGAGACATGACTTCTCCTTACCGGCTCAATGGCGCCGTTTTCCAAACTCCTCTTCCAGGTGCCTGCGCAGCCGCTTTCCGGTCAGGCGCAGGATCACCATGGCTCCCAGGCCCATCAGGACCGAAGCCGCCATTACGGCCCCTCCGCCCCAAAGCAGGAGCTGACTGGTATCCATTGGCTCATTCCTCCCATACATAGTCGGCCCCGGCGGTGCCGAAGGCCACCCGGGCGCCCCGGTGCAGCACCCTGGGCACGTTGGCGGTCAGGCGCTGGCCGTCCACGAAGGTGCCTGCACTGGAGCTCAGATCCACCAGGGCGTAGCTGCCGTCCTCCTGCCGCTCGATGACTGCGTGACGGCGGCTGACCGCCTTGGTCTTTTTATCAAATTCAAAATCGCTCTGGCGGTGTCCCACCGAGACATCGAACCGGCCGATGGAAAAGACCTGGCCCGGCTGAATGTCCACGGGGATCTCCCGGGGCAGGGCTGGGTCGCCCATCAGGCGCAGGCAGGCGCCGGCGCCCGACTCATCCAGCAGCTGGGTAACGCCGCTCTCCTCCGTTGCGGGGATCCACACCGACGCGTGCTCCACGGGCCGGACCGGCGGCGCGGGCGGCGCCTCCTGGAAGTCCTGGGCGGCCGCACCCAAGAAGATCTCCCGGGGAGGCTCCTTTTTGCCGAACAGACCGCCTTTCTTCTCCGGTTTTTCTTTCTTGCCGCCGAAGAGATGCTTTTTCTCCTTCTTTGGTTTTTTCTCTTTGGCAGCGCCATCGCCGCCGTCCAGGTGGATGACAATGTCGTCCAGCCCGGCGGGAGGCTCCACTGGCGGCATCCGCAGAGGATCCTCCGCAGGCACCGGAGGCGGACTCTGGACCGCAGGGGCGTGAACGGGCTCCGGCTGGCTCTGGGGCTCCCGGGGAACCGGGGCCGCAGGCCGGGCCTGGCGGAGCATCTGCAAAAAGGCCTTGGGCTGGAAATCCTGCATGATGGACTTCAGCACCTGATTTTCCAGGGCCGGGTCGGACACGGAGTTCTGCCGGGACAGCTCCGCGGCCATTTCCCGCAGGGCGCCGAAGTCCTGGCAGTCTTCCAGGGAGGGAACATACAGATAGCTCACCGTGCCGTCTCGGTCTGCATAGAGATAGCGGGTATCCAGCACAAAGGACATGGGCTTTAGGAACCAGTCCGCGCACTCCAGCAGCGGCTGAAGAATGCCGGTCCAAAAGGCCATATATTCCTCAGGGGTATGCCTGCCAAAACGGTACTGGAGCTTGCTGCGGCTGCCCAGCTCATAGGTGCACTCCGCCATGCCGTCCACACTGCGGTAGCGGAAAGGCACCAGGAAGGCCGGAGGATCAGCCTGAATGGTGGAAAGAGCCTTCCGGTCCAGCTCCTCTTCCGGGAAGCGGATCACCAGCATGGCCCCGGAGAGGTCGTTTTTCTGCTCGATTGGGTAGATCATATGGACGCGGCTCCTTTCTTGAACTCCAACAGGGTGATGAACTGCCAGCCATCAGCGGTGCGCACCGGGGCGCTGCCCTCATAAAAGCTGCCGGCCTCCAGGAACACGGGGTCGATGACCACCTCTCCCCCCAGGCTCACATAGCCCCACAGGTCCCCCACCTTCACGGCCGCCAGATGCTGGCCAAAGGACAACGCATCATCAAACTGGAAGTCAATGCACACGTTCCCCTGGGTGTCG
>UMCH01037909.1_pt1 | contig 11867 bp, 6 predicted proteins | sample 1964201 | NCBI WGS metagenome assembly UMCH01 (sample SAMEA4835965, study PRJEB28245) | human gut metagenome | biome: gut microbiome; material: fecal sample | place: Denmark | collected 2008 | reverse complement strand
CTGAACTCCGGGCGAAGCACGTTCCCGCGTATCACGATGACTTTATCCTCGATAGCGTCATCATGAGAAATAGGCTTACAGTCCTTTGCGGTAATCTCGTCGTTCATACCGATCTCGGACGCCACCTTTTCTGTTTCTTTCATGATCTCGTCTGCGGCCTGCGTCACGCGTTCTCCGTAGAGCTTTACGATCTCGGCAAAATCATCACTGACTTGCGCCTCAAGATACTGTTCATAGAACAGTACTCGCTCAGCATAACAGCAGACATATCTCTCTCCGCTGGCTGCTTTCGGGTTCTCGCCAAGGATGATCTCTCTGTGCCCGATATACATGGAGTTGATGACGGTGTAATCACCGACCATTCTTTTTTCATCCATAATCTTTCCTCCTTACGGAATCGGGCGGCACCTTTTGACGGGTGCCGCCCTTGTCCATCACTTTCTGTTCTTCAGGCGAAGAACGATAAGCCCTGCGACAATGAATACCACAAGGCAGATGCCGATAATCATCTTAGCGTTCATGTCCGTTTTCCTCCTTTTTCTTTCTGAAGGTGAAGAACGCCACTACGCCAGCTCCCAGGAGCGAAATACCGGTGAGAGCACCCCACAGCGGGATGTTCGTGGTATCTCCGGTCTTAGGAATATCGGGCGGCGGCGTGATCGTCACCGTCTGATCCTTGTCCTCAATGTCCTTATGCGTGGTAATCTCCACATCATCACGGTACAGGCTCTCGAAGACTACCAGGCTCGTGCTCTTGGTGATACCGGAAGCGTCAAAGACGAACTTCACTTTCACCTCGCCATTTCTGTCCTTCGGCGTAAACTTCACTTCTGCGGTGATCGTCTCGCCGTTCACGGTGAAGACCTCGCCGGTCGCCTTATTCATGAGAGTGCCACGGATGGTGTACTCGGTGCCGGGGATAAGGTTGGTGTAGGACACCACATCCTCAATCGTCACCTTGCCAGCGGTGGTGATCTCCTTCTTGCCGTCGATGGAAGCAGTGGTCTTGATCTCGGGGACATATACCTTCACAGACTGGCCTTCATCCTCGATATCTGCATGAACTGCGATCTCGACTTCCTCACGGTAGAGGCTCTCGAACACCACAACATCGGTCGTTTCGGTGATGACGTAAGAATTGAAAATGAAAGCCACCTTGACTTCGCCGTCCCTATCTTCGGGCGTGAACGCGGTTTCCGCAGTCACAGGCTCGTCATTGACCGTCACGGGCTTACCGGTGGTCTTGTTCATGAGCGTTCCCTTGACAACGTATTCCTTGCCAGGGGTGAGGTTGTGATAGGAAACGATATCCTCGATGGTGATCTCGCCGCCGATGGTCGTTTCTTTCTTTCCGTCGGTAGAAGCCTCGGTCTTGATCTCGGGGACAATGACGGTCACGGTCTGCTCATCGTCCTCAATGTCCGCATGAACAGTCAGCTCTTTGCTGTCGCTGTAGAGGCTCTCGAACACGACGATGTTCGTATCAGCCTTGATGAGCTTGGCATCGAAGGTGAACAGCACCTCCACACTGCCGGATGGAGCTTCGGGAACAAAGGTCACCTCGGAAGTGATCTGCTCTCCGTTCTGGAGGAACGGCTCGCCGGTAGCCTTATCCATGAGAATGCCCTTAACGGTATACTCCTTGCCGGGGACAAGGTGCTTGTATTCAACCGTATCGGTCAGCGTGAAGACCTCAGTGGCGCAGACTTCCTTTTCCTCGTCGATGGTGGCAGTCGTACCGATTTCGGGGATCAGATCGTTCACTACGGTGATCTCAACTACGTCGCCATCCTTATCGACTGTCACGGCATAGACCGTTTCGTTTTCAAGATAGCCAGCCGCAGGGCGCAGCTCGCGCACGGTATAGCTGCCGTACACCACATTCTCAAAGGTGAAGATGCCATCCTCGCCGGATTCAGCAGTCAGCAGAGCGTTGTTCTCGGTGAAGCTGCTTTCGTCTGCGCGGAAGAGTCCGAACAGAGCGCCGGAAATCTTATCGCCGGTTTCACGGTTGACCTTATAACCTTTGATCGTGCCGTAGATCAGCTCATTGGGGATTTCATTGCCGTCGTTCACGGTGATGTGAACAGTGGCGACTTCCTGGCCTGCGTACTCGAATACCACGGGGTACTCCTTATCGGACAGGACATAGTGCTTATCGGTGCTGATTTCCTTGACATAGGTTTTTGCACCAACGGGAAGGTCGGTGCTGAAGGCTGCATAGCCGTTCTCGTCGCACTCAACTACTTCGAGCACCCAGCCGGCTGGGATGCTGCTGCCATCTGCCGCAACGATTTCCTCTGCGGCGAACAGGCCGAAGTTGACAGAGGTGATTTCGCCGTTGTTGCCAACGCCGAAGACCTCGTTCTGCTCCATGACCTTATTCAGATCAATCTCGACCTTCTGACGTTCGTTGTAGAAGCCGGTGGAGGTTTCGGTAATCTCCACCTCCTGGCCAGCGTAGGTCAGTTCCACCGTCTGAACGGTGGGATTAAGGATCATACCATAGGGTGCTTTCGTCTCAACAACATGGTATCTGCCCAGGAAGAGAGGCTCGGTTACGGCCTTGCCGTCTTCCTTGGTAACAAGTGTTGCGACGACCTCATCCTTGCTGTATCGGAGAGTACCGTCCGGCGTGTAGATATCCTCCGCTGCGGTCACGGTGTACTCAGCACCGGCCAAACCGCCGACAGCATAAACCAAACGCTTGCTGTCCTTGGTGTCCACGACGGAAGCGAGATACTCGCCGGTCTTCTCCACATTGATGACGCCCATCTGAGGCGTGTTTTCTTTCTCGACGATCACCACAGTTACGGCGTTTTCCTCGGTGGAGTTATCTTCGGTGATGTCGAAATACACAGGGTCGCTGTTGAGAACGTATCCATAGGGAGCAGATACTTCGACCAGCGAATAGCCCTTTCCGTACTCCAGTTTTTCGGGCGTAATCAGCATGCCGTCGCCGTCCGTGTAGAAGGTGTCGATGGTGGTGACAGTCGGATAGGTGAAGGTCATCTGAATCTGATTACCGGAAGGATCGTAGATGTGGAATCCAATGCCGGAAGCCGGAATGGTCTTACCGGTGGTGCTGTCGATCTTGACCACCTTCACATAGGAGTAGAAGTTGGCGTTGTTGATCAGATAGCGGTAGGTTTCTCCGTTCTCGCTGACAAACACGTCAAAGGGTTTCAGAAGCTCGCGGCCTTCCCAGCCCTTGATCTGCTGGACGGTGTATCTGCCGTAGGGCAGATCCTTCGTCTGAGCGAAGCCGTTCTCGTCGCAGATCAGATAATCGCGCTCGGAGTCCTTGGCGTTGTCATAGGAACCTGCGCTCTTGAGATAGACGGCGAACTCTGCGCCTTCCTCGGGGGTCTCGATCTGTGTCTGGCCGTCATCGGTGTGCTTGATGATGGCGATATTGCCTTTCTTGACCTGTTCGTACTGCTTCATGGCTTCGCTGTTATACTCAGCAGTATAGTTCTTGGGATCGACGCCGATCTGCTCGTTGCCGGAGGTGACGAGATAGCCCTCGCTGCTGTCCAACTCCTTGATCGACCAGTCTGTGCCGCAGACATAGTATTTGGTGGTGAACTTGCCATCCGCGTCGGTGACATAGGTGTCGATCAGCTCGTCGCCCTTGTAGATGCCGTACTTGGCACCAGCCAGATTCGCATCGCCCTGAGCGGAGCCCGTTTCGACGTCCTGCTTGGTAACAGTAAGGTTCCATTTCTTGAGCACGTTATCGAAACTCTTGTTGGTCACCTTGTTCCATTCAATCGCCGCCGTCTGATTGTCGGGGACGACATAGCGGATCGGGGTCTCAACTTCCTCCAGGGTATAGCCGGTGCCAATCAGAATGCTGCTGAAGGTCGCAACGCCGCTGGCATCAGTCACGGCATACTCATCAACGGGAATACCACTGTAGGAAGTACCATACAGGTGGAACTTCAGACCTTCGTTGAGCCCATCCTCCGCAGTCTTAGTGACTTTGAGGTCGCCGCGCTTCAGGTCGTTGTCGAAGCTCTTATTGGTGACTTTGTTCCACTCGATAGCAGCGGTCTGACTGTCGGGAACAATATAGCGGTCGGGAGTACCGACTTCTTCCAGGGTATAGCCGGTCCCGATGAGCACATCATCAAATACCGCGATACCGCTGGCATTAGTGACAGCGTACTCATCTACAGGCAGTCCACAATAGGAGGTGCCGTACAGATGGAACTTCATACCCTCGACGAGGCCATCCTCAGAAGTCTTCGTGACCTTCAGATCTCCACGGCGCAGGGTGTTATTGAACGTGACGGTAGAGGTCTTGCCGCTGACGATAGTGACAGTCTGCGCGGACTGCGTTTCATACTTATCATCGGTCTGCTCAGTAACGGTATAGGTGCCGGGAAGCAGATCCAGATCGACTGTACCGTTCTTACCGGTCGTAACCGTCTCATTGACGGCATTGCCGGAGATATTAAACTTGATACCCTCGACTTTGCCGTCTTCGCTGGTTTTTACAATGTGGCCAACGCCATAGGTCTCTGTGTTCAGTTTGAGGTAGAAGTACACAGGGTCTTCTGCGCCGGAGGCCATCGTCTGCTTGCCGGGACAGCCCCAAATGAGCATCTTGCCCATGCCGAGATTGGTCTTCTTCTGCGCCGAGATCATCACAGCATTGGAAATCATGTTCTTGCTGGTGAAGGTGTACTGGTTTCCGCTGCGAGTCACGGTAATGCCGCTGGCAGAGAAGTTGATATCGGCCAGTGTGTTGTTGGTGTCGGTCAGCGTAATGCTGTAATTGTCCTTCGCAGCATCATAGAGCATCGTGTAGGTCTGGGCGCTGCTCTGATTGCGGGAAGAAAAGCTCGGAACAACATAGTGCTTGGAGGACTGCTCCAGAATCCAGTTATAGCACTTTTCAGCAGGACGATTCTTCAGCGTAGCATAGAACAGATCTGCATCAACGCCATTTGCGGACGCAATATTCGTCGGGCTCGTTCTGATCTGCTGCTGGTATTCCCAAAGAATACACTGGGTAGCGTAGATATAGTCGTCCACATTGGTCCCAGCCACGGGAGAAGACAGGCCGTCATGCCATCCATACATCAGCGTCACCATAATGCCGAACTGTGCAGTCATGGGCAGGTTCTGAAAATACTTGCTGTTTTTACCGTTCAATCCGGTGTAGGTGTCGCTATAGTTGTAAGAAACAGCAGACTCGATACAGTACACATGATTATAATTTTCGTTGGCGTCAATCATCAGGTACTTATATCTGGCCACGCCGCCGTTGTGTGGAGAGACATAGAAACTACCATCATCGTTGTAGAAAAGGGTGTTTCCAGTCTTGCTGTAGTAGTTGTCTCCATCAGAGCCGAGATACAGATCTCCGTAAGTGGAGGTGCATTTTGTGCCTTCCTCGGCAGACCATGCGAATGCCGTTGTGGGAAGCATAGCGACGATCATGAGAACGGCAAGAAGTGCCGAAAGCAGTCTCGTGCTCTTGGATTTGATAATTGCATTCATATCTCTTTTTCATCCTTTCATTTTTTGATAAAGAAAAAGCCCTCCGCTATTTCAGCAGAGGACTTCGTCCTTGTTGTTGTGTTGTGATGTTACGCGAATACAAAGTAGATGGCGTAAGAGCCGCCGCCGATTGATTCACAGCAGATGTTGAACTCCGTGATCTCATCAAGACCATAAGCACTGAGGTTTTCTACGGTGTGGAATCGAATATACTGTTCCAGCCTGGACCGCAGTCCGCTTCCTTGATTGGACTCCGATGCTGTTACCGGATTCCACCATGTTGCGTTCTGCGGAGACAGCGAGGCATTCAGCGTATAGCCCATACCCTGACCGATAGCAATGCAGTCGGCTCGGATCGCATTGATATCGAACTCATAATCGTATGCGGTCTTTGGCTGTGTCTCCACCGGTGGTTCTGTCTCAGCAGGGATCGGAGGTTCGGTTGTCGCAGGCGGCTCCGTAGGTGCCGGAACTTCTGCCGGTGCATCATCGCGTTCAGTTGCAACCGGTTGCTCTGTAGGCTTGGATTGTTCCGTTTCCTTGGGCGGCTCACTCGGTGCTGGCAGTTGAGCCCCAGTTTGCTCCGAAGGCTTATCCGCTTTTACTTCCTCAAAAGAAGGGACAGTGCTTTCTGAGCTTACCGGGTCATTCTTCTCTGCCAGGTCAGCTTTGTTGTCCGTAGAGACAACATCTTCTGTCGGGGTTCCTGATTCTTCTTCGTTCTTTTCAGGTACATCTATTTCAACGCTTGATGTGGTGGTTGCTTCCAGCTTATCTGTGCTTTCTTCTGCGGCAGTCGTTGTCAGCAGCATTTCGCTTGCTTTAGTCGGTTCAAGACTCTCCGGAACCTCTACAACCGCCTCGCATCCGCATAAACACAGCATGACAATGACAACCGTGATGATAAGTGACTTCCTCATAGGATCACCTCCTTGATTTTTCTCACCATCATTGTACGGTCATCCGTTTTGTAAGGCAAAGGTACGCTTATCTCCTTACTCTTCTTCCTTTGAGCTGGTAAGCTGGTGAAACAGGGGGAGAGTGTGAGAGGGGGAAACGACAAAGCTTCTCCAAAAGGGTACACTACTCCCTTGGCGTAAGGGTCATCTTGCTTCACCTCGGTCTTTCTGACGTTCCTGTACCCGGTGATAATACTCAAGCGCTTTCATAATATACTCACCGGTTTTGTTGTACGGAACGCTGTCAGGAATGAACCGTCTCGCATCTTCATACTTAATGCGGATCTTCTCCTTTTGGTTTGGCTTCTCTTCACTCATGATGGACTCAATGACCTCATTGGAGAGCTTGCCTTCCTGGGAGAATCTCTTCATCTTGATTGCCTGGGCAAGGGATGGCGTCGCGTCAGCGTAGGAGATTTCCTCCAGCAAGTCTTCCTGCTCCTCCTTTTTGAGGTAGGACAATTCAACTGCCGGTCTGAACGCAATGCGGCCCTCGTCAACAAGGTCGAGCAGCGGCGGGATGAGCTCCGTGAGACGGATATATCGAGAGACTTGCCTCGCACTCTCGTTTGTACTATCGGCAATAATATCTCTTGATTTCACGCCATCCAACTTGTGGTCCACTGGTCCACAAGTTAAATCTGACCTCTGCCCCTGTCTGTTCATGGCTTCAAGACGCATCTTGTACGAAAATGCCTTTTCGCTCGGAAGGATGGTAGAACGCTGTAGGTTGGATTCAACCATCAAGATAATGGCTTCGTCGCGGCTCATCTCGCGGACCTCTGCCTTTACAGTGTCCAGTCCTGCGAGCTCACAAGCCTTTTTTCGGCGATGGCCAGATACGATCTCGTAGCGTCCGTCTTCCTTCGGGCGAAGTGTGACAGGGGTGATGATCCCGCGCTCTTTGATACTCTGAACAAGCTGGTCCATATCCTCATCAATTTTCACCTTGAAGGGGTGGTCGGGGAAATCGTCGATCTCCGAGATGGGAATATCGAAAATGCGGGGAAGCTTGTTTACCTTGCGTTCCTCGTCATTTGCGAACAACTCATCGTATCCAGTCAGGCCCAGGTCGATTTTTTGCACGTTCTTCAATCTCTGTCACCTCCTTCGTGAGTGCCTCATACGCTGCTGCCACTTTTCCGTTCTTGTCGTGGGAGAAGATGCTTTCTCCGGAAAGACTGCACTCCGCTGCTCTTACCGAAAAAGGAATTTCAGACTCGAACACGCGGATGTTTTCTCCTACCGAAGAACGGAGCGATGTGATAATCGACTTGGCATTGTTCGTGCGGTTATCTACCATCGTCAGCAAAATGCCGTCGATCCTCAGTCTCGGATTGATCTGCCGCTTGATTTTCGCAATCGAGCGCAGAAGCAGGTTAAGACCTTTGGTTGACAGGAAGTTCGGCTGAGATGGAATAATCACACTGTCTGCCGCAGCAAGCGCATTGACCGTCATCATTCCCAGAGAAGGCATACAGTCGATAAGAATATAGTCGTAGTTCTTTCTCATACCCTCGATACAGGATTTCAGAACGTACTCACGGCTCATAACATTAAACAGGCCCGTTTCCATACCGGACAGTTCAATATTAGAAGGAAGCAGATCAACGCCTTCATTATGGGCGATGATCGCGTTGCCGGGAGGCTGCTCTTCTTCTATGACCGATTGCATGAGCGAAGATAGCGATACATCCAGCTCGTCGGGGTTCTTTACACCGAGGCTCACCGTGAGGCTCCCTTGCGGGTCAGCGTCAATCAGCAAAACCTTATTACCGGTGTTTGCAAGACCCACGCCGAGATTAACCGTAGTAGTCGTTTTGCCGACGCCGCCTTTCTGGTTCGTGATAGCGATCACTTTACAGTTTTCCATGCGTTTTCCTCCTTTCTTGGAATTCACAGCGATCCATTTCTGTACCGCTATGTACCTGTGCGTTATTTGTCCTCGACACCCCACGCACATGGGAATACATCAGGCGCTTGTTTGCGAAACAAGTCCATGGGAATCTCACCCCTGCCGGGTTCTCCGCCAGCTCCGTAGAGAAGTATCATTAACCCTGTAGCGTTTCATGGCCATATCCGTAGCAACCGGATATTTCAGAATGGTTCGGAAACGCTCGCCACCTTGCTTTCCGTTATAACCCGGATGGGCAGGAGGGTCTTGGCGCACCTTCATTCGGCTGGGACTTTCGCCCCCGCTCAGGAACGTACCTGATGAATGTGTATTCAGTTGTCAAGTAGCGGTGAGTAGGAATTTCTCCTCTCACCCCCTTACCGCAACATCGAAGGCCAAAAAACGACATCAATTTTTGAAAAATTTCAAAAAAATTTTTCGCGCTCATTCCACACACCTCTAGAAACAAAAAAAGCCCGCTGATTTTACTCAGCGGGCAAACAGATAGGATATGTACAGCAGGTTCGATCTCGAACAGGCTGAAAACAAAAAAGAGACCCACTACCGTATGATAGTGAGTCTCTTGCAGATTAACGATGATTTATGCCATACCATGAGGAATCGCATTTTTTTGCCTTCCGATTTGGAGATCGAAAGGTGATTTTTGGTGACTAAATTGGTGATTCGAGCCGATTTTGGCTTCTCAATCAATACAGCTTAGCACCAGCAGGGATGTGGGGATCAACCATCAGAAGATGGAGCTTCTCCTCCTCGCCTTCCTTATGAACGGCGGAGAGCAGCATGCCGCAGGACTCGATGCCCATCATCGCTCTGGGAGGCAGATTCGTGATGGCGATGCAGGTCTTTCCGACCAGCTCTTCAGGCTCATAATATGCGTGAATACCGCTCAAAATCGTCCTTTTCTCGTCAGAACCGTCATCCAAAGTGAACTTTAAGAGTTTCTTGGACTTGGGTACTGCCTCGCATTCGAGAACCTTCACAGCGCGGAAATCAGACTTGGAGAAGGTCTCAAAATCGACCTGATCTTGGAACAAGGGCTCGATCACGACGTTGGAAAAGTCGATCTTTTCCTCGACGACAGGAGCCGCTTCAACGGGTTTTTCTTCCGCCTTGGTCTCGGCCTTTTCGGTCTTATCCTTGTCCAAAGGTTTCATTGTGGGGAACAGGATCACGTCCCGGATGGAGTCGGTGCCGCAGAGCATCATGGCGCAGCGGTCGATGCCGAAGCCCAGGCCGCCGGTGGGAGGCATGCCGTATTCCAGGGCGAGAACGAAATCCTCGTCCATCATGTCGGCCTCATCGTCGCCGTTGGCGCGCTTTTCGGCCTGGGCCTTGAAGCGCTGATACTGGTCGATGGGGTCGTTGAGCTCGGAGAAGGCGTTGCCCATCTCGCAGCCGCAGATGAACATCTCATATCGCTCGGTAAGCTCCGGCTGGGCGGGGCTGCGCTTGGCCAGGGGGCTGACCTCCACGGGGTACATGGTGATGAAGGTGGGCTGGATCAGGGTCTCCTCCACCTTCTGGTCGAAGGTCTCATACAGGGCGTTGCCCCAGGTGTGGGGCACGCCGTCCATATCCACGCCCACGCTGCGGGCCAGCTCCACGCCCCGGTCGGCGTCGCCGATGCAGGCCATAAAGTCGGCCCCGGTGACGTTCTTCACGGCGTCGGCCATGGTGACGCGCTGCCAGCTGGGGGTCAGGTCGATGTTGTGGCCCATCCAGGTGACCTGATAGGTGCCCAGGATCTCCTTGGCGGCTCCCGTGAGGATGCCCTCCAGAATGTCCATCATGCCGTCCAGATTGGTGAAGGCCTGATACAGCTCGCAGGTGGTGAACTCGGGGTTGTGCTTGGTGTCCATGCCCTCGTTGCGGAAGATGCGGCCCACCTCATACACGCGCTCCATACCGCCCACGATCAGCCGCTTCAGGTGCAGCTCCGTGGCGATGCGCATATACATGTCGATATCCAGGGTGTTGTGGTGGGTGATGAAGGGCCGGGCGTTGGCGCCGCCGGCGATGGGGCTGAGCACGGGGGTCTCCACCTCCATAAAGCCCAGGTTGTCCAGATATCGGCGCAGGAAGGCCACGAACTTGCTGCGGATCTCGAAATTCCGCTTGGATTCGGGGTTCATGATCAGGTCCACATACCGCTGGCGATAGCGCAGCTCCTTGTCGGTGAGGCCGTGGAACTTCTCGGGCAGGGGCTGGAGGGACTTGCTGAGCAGGGTGATCTCGTGGGCGCGGATGCTCATCTCGCCCTTCTGGGTGCGGAACACCTCGCCCCTGACCCCCACAATGTCGCCGATGTCGAACTTCTTGAAGCGGTTATAGGCCTCCTCGTCCATCTCGTCCCTGCGGGCGTAGATCTGGATGCGGCCGGACTTGTCCTGCAGGTCGCAGAAGGACACCTTGCCCATGCCGCGCTTGGACATCAGGCGGCCGCCCAGGGACACGGTCTGCCCCTCCAGGGCGTCGAAGTTGTCCTTGACCTCCTGGGCGTGGTGGGTCACGTCGTAGCGGGTGATCTCAAAGGGGTTCATCCCCGCGTCCTGCAGGGCCTTGAGCTTGTCCCGGCGGATCTGAAGAATTTCCCGCAGGTCCTGCTGTGTATTCTGTTCTGCCATGGTGCAGTTCTCCTCTCTTGTTATCGTTCGATGCTGTCCACCCGGTAGCGGATGACGCCCCGGGGGGCTTCCACGGTGATCTCGTCACCGGCCTTGCGGCCCATCAGGGCCTTGCCGAAGGGGGAATCCTCGGACACCTTGCGGTCCATGACGTTGGCCTCCTGGGAGCCCACGATGGTGTATTCCGGCAGCTGCCTGCCGTTATCCAGATTGGTGACCACCACACGGCAGCCGATGGAAATCTTGTCGGAGTCCATCTCGGACTCGTCCACAATGACGGCGTGGAGCAGAATCTCCTCCAGCTCGGCAATGCGGGAATAGAGCTTGCCCTGCTCGTTTTTCGCCTCGTCATACTCGCTGTTTTCGGACAGGTCGCCGAAGCCCCGGGCCTCTTTGATCAGCTCGGCGATCTCGTCGGCGCGAGTGGTTTTGCTGTAGTCCAGTTCTTTTTTGAGCTCGTCATAGCGCTCCTGGCTCATTCTGAATTCTTTTACGGTTGCCATATGATCCATTCCTTTCAAATATCCGCCAGGGGCGGACATGAGATACCAAATCAAACTGTCAAAAAAGGGCGCCGCAGTCTGCCGCGCACAATATGTCACGTTGCATTATAGAGATTTTCCCGTCTTCTGTCAAGGGTTTCCACGGATTTGACGCAGATCTCCGGCAGGCGGCAGGCCCGGTGCAGCAGGGACAGAAGCCCCTCCGGCGGCGGGGCCTGGGACGGGTCCGGCCAGGCGTACCGTACCTCCTGGCGCAGGGCACAATCGGGGGTCAGGTACAGGGGCAGACCCTCCCGGGGCGGCGGGCCGAAGGTCACGGTGACGGCGGCGGGGCCGCCGCCGGTGGTAAGTCCCA
>UMCH01013053.1_pt1 | contig 11893 bp, 9 predicted proteins | sample 1964201 | NCBI WGS metagenome assembly UMCH01 (sample SAMEA4835965, study PRJEB28245) | human gut metagenome | biome: gut microbiome; material: fecal sample | place: Denmark | collected 2008 | reverse complement strand
CCCTTTTGTTTTAGGACTTGTTTTGCTCATCCCTATATCCTGAGTTTATATTTTATTGTATCGTTGTTTCCTCTATGCCGCAATATCATTCCTGTTCAGCTTCCGCCAAGGATCACCCGCAGAAGCACATGGTCCGGGCCAGGCGCAGGAACATCTCCCCGAAGGTGAGCTTTTCCACGGTTTCCGCCGCCCGGATGGGCACCTCCAGCAGCGTTTCGCCGTTCTGGGTGACGGTCAGGGTCCCCAGAACGTCCCCCTGACGCACCGGGGCCGCTGCGGACTCCGGCAGAGTTACCGTCTGCTCCAGCCCCTGGAGCCGGGCCTTTTCCGCCAGCAGCAGGCCCTCCGCCGGGTCCACCATAGACTGCACCGCATCCCGGGTCCCCAATGTCACCGGCACCGGCGGCAGCGGCTCCTCCGGGGCGGCATGGACCAGGCCATAGGTGGAGAACCCATAGTTGAGCAGGGTCTTGGCGTCCTCGAACCGCTGCTGGCCGGTGGGGGATTTCAGCACCACGGCGATCAGCTCCATGCCCTCCCGCTCCGCCGTGGCGGAAATGCAGTATCTGGCGGAGTCCGTGGACCCGGTTTTCAGCCCCGTGGCCCCCTCATAAAAGCGGATGAGCTTGTTGGTGTTGGACAGCTGGAACTGTCCGTCCCGAAGGGTGTCCATCCAGATGGTGGTAAACCGCCGGATGTCCGGGTGACGGCGGATCAGCTCCCGGGACATCACCGCGATGTCCCAGGCGCTGGTGACGTGGCCCTCCGCCGGCAGGCCCGTGCAGTTGATGAAATGGGTGTCCTGCATCCCCAGCTCCCGGGCCCGGTTGTTCATCTGCTCCACAAACAGCTCCGTGACCCCCGCCGTTTTTTCCGCCAGGGCCACGGCGGCGTCGTTGCCGCTGGACACGCACACCCCCTTCAGCAGGTCCTCCACGGTGATCTGCTCCCCGGGGGACAGAAAAATCTGGCTGCCGCCCATGGAGGCGGCATAGTCGCTGACGGTGACCACGTCGTCATAGGCCAGGGTTCCCCGGTCGATGGCCTCCATCACCAGCAGCAGGGTCATGACCTTGGTGACGCTGGCCGGTTCCAGGGCCTGGTGCTCGTTTTTGGCGTAGAGCACCTGTCCCGTCTCCTTCTCCATCAGCAGCGCCGCCTCCGCCTGCACCGGCAGCTCCACCCCCCAGGCCGGACACAGCGTCAGCAGCAGCACCAGCACCGGCAGTGCCCCCAGCAGCTTTTTCATAGCAAACCCCTCCCCGTTTTTTCTTCACCGTATGCGCCCGGGGGCAAAAAAAGAACGCCCCCGGCAGGAGGCGTTCCGCGTATTCCGATTTGGCCGTTCTATCCCGCCGCCCGGCAACGGACGGCCACCCGGGCCTGCCCGCCTACGGTGCAGGTGAACAGGGTCAGCTCCCAGCCGGAATCGGTCATGTCCTCCACCGCCGTGGGGGCCAGGGTCTCCAGCTCCGCCACCTGATAGCGGAACACGTGGCCGTCCACGTCGGTGAAAACCACCTCATCCCCGGGGCTGAGAGCCTTCAGACGGCCGAAATGCCGGGTATAGTTGTGGGCAGCGATGACCAGGTTCCCGGCGTATGCCGTGCCGCTGTAGCGGCAGGGAGTCTGCCGCAGCTGAGGATAGCTCCACTCCGCCGCCACCGGCAACGTCAGCTCCAGGGCCGGGACAGACACCGTGCCCACATACCGCTGACCGTCCACCAGGCAGGTGGGCATCTCCATGCCCGGGGTCAGCAGATAATCCGGCACCGGGCTGTCTGCCCGGGGGGCGGCGGCGATCCCCGACAAAACCGCCTGGGCAGACCGTCCCGCCCGCAGGTCCGACGCCAGGTTGTACCCCGTCAGCAGCAGGGCCGCCGCCAGCAGGACGATCCCCGCCAGGGTCCAGCCCCGTCCGCGTTTTTTCTCAGTCATGGCGGCGTCTCCGTGCCCCCAGGGCCAGGCAGATCAAGCCGCAGGCCGCCAGCAGCGGCACCGGCCACCACAAGGAGCCGGTCTGGGGCAGGGTAGGCTCCCCGGGGTTCTGGGGCCCGTGGCCGGTATTGGTCACCAGGAAGGTCTCCCCCTCCCGGGACACCGTCACGGTATAGCCCCCCGGCGTCAGCTCCGTCACCTGCCAGTCCACGGACTGTCCATTCTCCATGGCGGGCAGGTCCGTCCAGCCATACCGCCAGCTGTTCTCCTCCGATAGCTTCACTGTGTCATACACCGCGCCGTTTTTCAGCAGCTGGACGATGACGAAGGCCGGACGGGCGGCGCTGCCGCCGTCGTTCCAGATCTTCACCACCTGCCGGTCCACCGGCTCCGGCGGCACCGGCTCCACCGTGAACTTGGGGGCCGCCTGGACCTGATAGTTCCAGGTGTTGCTGGCAGCATCCTGCTCCGGCAGTGCCGCCAGGAACGGCTCGGCGGTGAAAATCTCACCGTTTTCCGTCATCGGCTCCGCCAGCGCCAGGTACAGCCCCGGCCGCAGGCCGCCGAACTCCACCCGGCCGTTTTCGTCCGTTGTGCCGGTAGTCTGGGGCGTCAGGCCGTCCCGGCGGACATAGCCCGCCAGAGTCCGGGCCAGCAGACGCCAGCTCTCCGCCGTCTGCCCGTCCAGCAGGACGGGATAGTCCCGGAAGTCCCCGGTCAGGGTATAGGCCCCGTAGGGGTCCACGTCCGCCGCCCGGTACAGGGCAAACGTCACCCCGGTGACGGCCCGCCCCTCCTGGCGGCAGGTCAGGGTCAGACCGGCCTCCCGGTCCGTTTCAATGACCCCGGCGCCCCACGCGGTGGTCACCACCAGCGCGCACACCAGCACCAGAGCCGCTATATCACGAATTTTCCGCATTGTCATTCCCTCCGGAAGATTTCTTTTTGCGTCCCGGCAGCATCAGCACCAGCACCAGGACCAGCAGCACCGGCAGCGCCGCAATGGGCGCCACGATCAGCGGCTCGATCCGGATGGCGTCGGAGGTGACGCGGATGGCCTCGGACTGATTTTCCACCCGGTGTCCCCGGACCAGCAGCCGGTGGGTATTGATGCCGTAGGGGGTGCAGGTCACCAGGGTGCACAGGTCCTGCCCCGGCTCGATCTGCAGGGCGGACACGTCCTCCGGCTCCACGATCAGGATCTGGTCCACCTCGTAGGTCATCACCTCGTCCAGCACCCGGATCACAAAGGTGTCCCCCTCCGTCAGGCGGTCCAGATTGGTGAACAGCCTGGCGCTGGGCAGGCCCCGGTGGCCGGACAGAACGCAGTGGGTGCCCTCGCCGCCGGTGGGCAGGCTGGACCACTCCAGATGGCCCACGGCCACCTGTAAAACAGACTCCTCCGCCCCGTGATAGATAGGCAGGGACACCTTGATGTTGGGGATCTCGATATATCCCATGATGCCGGTGTCGTCCACGTCCAGCAGGCTGTCATAGGTCCGCTTCTGCTCCGGGGTCAGGGAGGTGCCGCCGCCCCGGGCGGCCAGGTCCCGGTTATAGGCCCGGGCGGCGTCCCACAGGTCCCGGTAGCGGTCCGGGTCCAGCTGGCGGACCGTCGCGTCATAGGCCGCCACCGCCCGGGAGGCGTGGAAGGAGTTCCAGTAGTCGCTGACGGTGGGGTACAGGAGCAAGGACAGACCTGCAAGAAAGACAATGATCAGAAGTATGGTGGTTCCTTTTTTCTTCATTTGCAGGTCTCTCCTTGCCGCTGCGGCAGGCAGGGGGGCGGGGCGGCCCGCTCCCCGCCTGCTCAGTCAGCAGATGGGTTCTTGTTTATTTCAGTCCTCGGACTTGCTCATGCGCTTGCGGGTCACCAGCAGCACGCCCGCAGCCACCACCAGCAGGCCGCCCACCACATAGAAGATGGTGGTGCCGATGCCGCCGGTGGAGGGCAGTTCCGCGCCGGTCTGGTTGATGACCGTGGTATACAGGGTGTTGTCCGCCTCCAGCGTGATCGCAGGATTGCTGGAGGAGAACTTCTTTGTAGCAGCGTCAAAGCTGATGGTGAAGCGAATCGGCTCAATGGTATTGTAGCCGGCAGGGGTGACGGTTTCGGTCAGCACATAGTCGCCGGCTCCCAGGCCGGTAAAGGTGATCTCGCCGGTAGTGGGATTGACAAAGCCCTTGACAACGGTCTCACCCTGATTTGTGCCCTTGGTGGTCACAACGGTCTTTTCGCTGTATCTGGTCTCGGTGGAAGCATACTGCTCCTTGGTAGCATCCGTGGGCTCCGTGGTGGTATAGGAACCGTTGGTGAGCTTCCAGTAGGTGCCGTTCGTATCCTCAACGAAACGGGTTTCGGCGACCAGCACGATATTCACGCCGTTACCGGTCAGGGTAAATTCCGCGCCGGGCAGAATATGCCCCTGCGCGTCCGTCTTTTTAACGGTCAGCTCAGTGGTGTATGTTTTGGTCACGGATTCAGGCGTTTTGCCGGTGGGCTCACCGGGCTTGGGCTCATTATCGCCCTCGTACTTGTAATTGGGATCGTTGGAATATACCAGGTCGATCTTATTGGTGTTGGGGTTAGCGCCGATCTCGGCATTTTCGTTCAGCGTGGCAGAGTAGGTCACAACGATTTCGGCATTCTTCTGATTGGCATACTGGATAAAGTTATTCAGGACGATCTTGATGCTGGTGCTGCCGTCAGCATTGAGAGTGGAAGTGACAGTGTAGTCCGTCTTCGTCAGGGCCTTGCCGCCGATGGTGATTGCCACGTCGTCGTTGAAGGTCAGGCCCTTGGACATGGTATCGTTCAGGACAAAGTAATACTTGTTGTATCCGGTCATATCGGGAACATGGGAGGTGACCACATAGGAAACCTTATCGCCGATAGACGCTTCATTGGTGTCAACCTTCTGATTGTTGTCGTCGATCTTCTTGTCCACGGAAGGCTTATCGCCCTTGGGCTGAGCCTCAACGTTGCCTACCACCTGCATGATATAGGCGGTATAAAAGTCATGTTCGCTGTCCAGCGTGTTGTCCTTATCCTTCACCAGATAGTAACCGGCAGAAAGGCCGGAGATGGTATAGCGGCCAGCCGCTTCGGTGCTGGACGCGGGACTCTGCAGGTAGGGAGCCACTTCTTTTGCAAACGCCTCGGCAGCGGCAGTATCCACCAGTGCAGCGGCCTTTTCGGCAGCATTTCCCAATGCGGCCTGACCCTCGGCGCTGACGCCGCTGCCCCAACGGATGTTGGACAGTGTCTTTACGCCATCTTTAATTGCAAGGTCACCGGCAAAAATCTGATACGCCTCATAAGTGTGTCCGGCAGCATCATTCTTGATGGTGATGCTGTATGTTTCCCCCGCGGCGAAGGCTGTGGTGATCAGGCTCAGGGCCATGACCAGTGCCAGCAGGACGCTGGCGATTCTCTTTGTGCGTTTCATGTTTCGGATCCTTTCTTTTTCTTTCATCTTCTGCTAAATTTCCGGTTCTCAGGAAAGTAAGCGGCCCCCTTTCCTTCGACTGCGGTTTTTATACAGCAGGAGGCCCCCTGCCGCCGCCATCAGCAACAGGCCCCCGGTAGTACACCAGACAGCTCCCGGGCCGCCGGTGTCCGGCAGCTCGTAGCCCGCCGTGTTCACGGCGATGATGGTCACGTCATCCGTTATGACGAATTGATAGGAATTTTTGTCCAGGTTTGTCACCAGCATGTCCCCCTGCCGGAAGGACAGACTGTAGCCCGGGTGGCTGGGCTCCGAAATGGTCACCGTGGCCCCGTAGGGGATTTTCAGCTCGCCTTTCTCGCCGTCGGCCAGCTTCAGCTCCTGGGTGATGGATTCCTTGGTAACTGCGTCCACATATGTCACGGTAAACCCGAACTTCTGGTTCCCGGTGGCCGCCCCCACTACCTGCTTCGTCAGGGTCAGGGTCTTGTCGGTGGGCCGGTTTTTCACCGTTATCTGGGACTGATCGGCGCTGACCAGCGGACTGCCGCCGGTCCATGTGACATGGCCATCGGCGTCCACCTTGACGGTCGCGTCCTCCATGGTCTGATAGCCGCCGGGCGCGGTGACCTCTTGCAGGGTATAGGTCCCGGGCAGCAGGCCCCGGATGGTCAGGAGGCCGTTCTCGTCCACCGTCAGGATGTCCGTGGTGGTCACTGCCGCCGCCGGGTTCACCGGCACCAGCTTCCACCGCTGGGCCTTGCTGTTGTTGTCCTCCCAGACCTGGATTTTTTCACCCGGGGTCAGGGTACCGTCGTTCAGGTCCAGCACTGCCGTGGATTTTTTCAAAACCGCCTGCCGGGGCTTGATTTTCAGCCCGGTTTCCGTCACCGTGATGTACCATTTCTGGTTGTCGTGGGTGGTGGGATGAACCTCGTTGGTCCAGAAGTGGACCAGCGTTCCGTTGGTCAATCCTGCGTTGTCCAAATCCAGCCACCTTTGGTTTGCCTCGCAATAGAAGCTATAGGAGCCGTCCGACTGCCGGTATACCCGGAACTTCTGATAGGCGCTGTCCGTCTCCTTTTTCTGCAACTGGGCCGGGAACCTACTATCCGTTGTATTCTGTTCAATCACCCACTGCCCGGCATCATCAGCGGCGCTGGCGATGTAATACAGCTCCCCGTCTTTGATCAGGTCATCGGCGGTGGAAGGGACGGTATAGCCGTTGCCGTCCTGCACAAAGCTGACGGTTTTGCCATTGCCGTCCGCCAGCTGGAACCTTGCGCCGGACAGGCTGTGGCCGTCCAGGTCTTGCTTCTGCAGGGTGATGGCATTGGGATAAGTCATGGTGTTGGTAAACAGGACGGTGTTCATCTGGCCGGTGTTCAGGATGGTGCCATAGGCCGTGGAGCTGTCATCCGTTATCCCGCCGTTGATGGTGCTGCTGACGGTGTAGCCATCCCGCGAGACCTCCGTGATGGTGTACCGCAGGAAGAAGGGCAGGTATTTGATACGGATATACTGGCCGTCCTTCAGGGTGAAGGTGTCGCCGTCGTGGACCACCAGGTCGCCGTTCAGCTCCCTGCCGTCCTTGTCATACTTGGTGTAGGCGTAGTCGTCCAGCACCGTGTTTCCGTTCTGGTCATAAAACCGGATGTTGAACTCGAACTCCCGGTTGGATTCATCCTGGCCCACCACCTGCTTGCGGACCTCCAGGTCGCTGGTTTTCTGCTCAATGTTCACCCCGGACACGGAGGGCAGGGTGAAGTTCATGTAGCAGGTGGAGCCGGAGGCGCCGCGCTCGGTATAGAAGAAGGTCAGGGTATGGGTCTCGGATTCGGTGCGTCCGTCCTTCCGCAGGTAGTCCCACAGATTCACATACTCGCCCACGGAGGAGTGGACGCCGCCGATGTCGCACACCAGCTTGTCGTCCAGGAACACCCACATATCATCGTCGCCGAAGAAGTAGTATTCCAGGGGCCCCACATAGTCCGCCGTCAGGGTGAACTTCACGGCGTACTGCATCCCGAAGAAGCAGTTGTGGTTGTTGCCGTCATCGCTGGTGGGGAAGGTGCTTCTTAAATCCCTCCAGCTGCCGTCTGTAGTAGCTCCGTCGTAGGTCCAGGGTGTGAAGCCCTGGAAGTACACCGAGGAGCCGTATTTTCCGAACAAAGGGTCTGTTTTCGCGGTGGCGCTGTCCAGAGGCCAGAAGTCGTTGGTGAAAATTTTGTTCTGCCAGCTAAGGCCGCTATGCTCACCATCCCAGATATGGCCGGGAGCGGGAGAGGGATGGAAGAAATATTGCAGGTTCTCGATGGTTCCCAAGCTGTCGCCGGTTCCCGTATTACCCACTGTGGCCGCAGACAGCGTATAGGTATCCCCCACCCGGGAGAAGGTCAGGCTGCTGCCGTTTTCCGCGGTGTAGCTGGTCTTCCCGCTGGCGGTGCCCTCGTTGAACAGGTTGGGCGCAACAAGCCACTCATCGTAGACGATCTTCCCGTCCTTGAGGCTGTCTGCCAGGCCAAAGGTGCAGCCAAACTGATTGACATCCGTCAATGCTACGGCATCTTTAGACGATGTCTTTCCTTCGGGCAGATAAGTGGTGCTGTATTTGTTCAGGAACAGGTCGGCAAACCTGTACCGGGACATACCGGTGCCGCAGTTGTCGTTGCCGAAGGCCAGCACATCGCAATAGGACCCCCAGGTCCTCTGCTCATTCCGGCTTTTTTTGTAGTTGGACGCCGCATTGATGCCCGCAATGCCGGTCCGCCACGTTCCATTGTCGTTCTGCCCACTGGAGATATCATAGTCATAGAAGTTGGCGGGGAAGTTCTGCCGGGCCTCCTTGGTGTTGTACACCAGGCGGATCACGGTGCCGTCCCGGATATAGACCACCTTATCCGGGTTGGTGTCCGCCACCTCTTTCCGGTTGGTGAAGTGAACGCTCCCGGGATCGTTGTAGACGGTCCAGTCATTGGTATCGCCGCTGTCAGAGCTTTTCCCGTCCTTCAGCACCCACAGCTGCGTCAGCGTGTAGCTGGGGCTGTCCATGAGCTTGTTGATATAGGAGGGGTTGGGGGACTTGATGTACTCAAACTGGTTGTCGGTATACATCCGGGTCAGCTACTTGGACTCGGCCACACGGTACTGCTGGGTCGCATTGCCGTTGTTTTTGTTGGTGGTTCCGTTGGCCTGCGTCAGGTAGATTTCCTTTGTTGTAAGAGTCTGTCTGTTTTGCGGCAGCTTTCTGCCGCTGGTGTCGATCACCGTCAGCGGGTTGCTGCCGCTTTCGTTGAACCGGGGGATGTTAGCGTAATACTGCACCGTATATTGGGGGTTGGCGGTCCCGGCGGCCTGGACGCTGATCACGCCGCTGCGCACATCGGCGGTGACGGCGGGGATCTCGCCGCCGGGGAGCATCAGCTCCTCCGCCAGCTGCTCCTCCTGCCGGCCGGTGGTCTGGCTCAGAGTCAGGGAAATGCCGGTGTCCGACTCCGGGGCCTCCTGCCGCAGCTGTTCCAGAGCCGCCTCCAGCGGCTCCAGGGCCTGGGGCTTCACCTGCACCGTGGCCGTCATGTCATAGGACGAGGTGTCCACCTGTTGTCCCTGGGACAGAAGGGTCAGCCGCCGGGTGAAGGTCTGCCCGCTGCCGTCTGCGGCGGACTGCACCGCCGCCTGCGGTTCCTCCACGGACAGGGTCAGGTCCTCCGGCAGGGGATCCATGCTCTCCACCCGCAGGCAGATGGTCAGCTGGCCGTCCTCATAGGTCAGCTCCCGCACCGCCAGCAGGCACGCGTCCGTGTGGGTATGCTCCTCCCTGCCGCAGATCAGCGCGCCATTCTCGTCATAGCACGCCTCCGTATGGGTGTGCTCCTCCTTGCCGCAGGCCGTGTCCCGGGACATGGTCACTGCCGGTATGATCAGTGCGTAGGTGGTGCAGAACACCACGATACACGACAGGATCGTCACGATCCTGCGCCATTTCATTTTGCGAATATGCCGCTCATTATAGCCGTCTGCGGGATTCGGCATCATGCTCTGCACATCCTCACCTCCAATAAGTTATCCCACCCGGCCGAAGTCCTTCAAGGGCCAGATGCGGAACACGACCTTGCCCACGATCTGGTCCCGGGCCACACAGCCCACGGTGGTGTTGCGGGAGTCCACGGAAACCTCCCGGTTGTCTCCCATGAGAAAGTACCGGTCATCCGGCACCTGATACGGCAGGTCAATGTTGGTTTCGCCGTATGCTTTGTCCGTCAGATACGGCTCATCCAGGGCTTTTCCGTCTATGGAAACGTTCCCGAGCCGGTCAATATCAACCCACTGCCCGGGGCCTGCGATATAGCGCTTGATCAGCAGCTTATTGCCGTGGTAGAACGCGGCAATATCTCCTGACCGGAAGCGCCCGGTTTTGACAGTGATGACCACCTGGCCGTCGGCCAGGGTGGGGAACATGGACGTGCCGTAGATCCGCAGCACCGGCATCCACAGCGTCGCCACCAGTACCGCCAGCGCCGCCACCACCACCAGGATGGCCACGGTGCTGCGCAGGGTGCGGTTGTATCGGTTTTTGCTGCGCAGGCGGTTCCGCTCCGCCTCCAGCTGCTGGATGGTGGGCAGATCCTCCGGCGCGCGGCCGGTTCTTTTCATTGCGGGTCCTCTCCGTTCAGCAGGGCCGAAAGCTCATGATGATCCCGGATCAGCTGCTCCGCCTTTTCCCGGAACAGGTCCCAGTGGTTCCGGGCGTGCTGCTCCGCCTGGTCCGTAACGGTCCGGGCCTGGGCCTGGGCGTCGGACAGGATGGCGTCGGCCTGGGTCTGGGCATCGGCCACCAGGCGCTCCGCCCGGGCCTGGGCGTCGGACAGCTCCGTCCGGGCCTGCTGCCGGTCGGCTTCCGCCGCCTGGACATACTGGTCCGCCGCCGCCTGGGCGGCCTCCATCACGCCGTTGACCTGCAGGGCCGCCTGGGCGATGGACCCGGCCTCCGACAGGCGCAGGGTCCGGTCCTGCAGCCGGGCCTGCAGCCGGGCGATCTCCTGCCGGCTCTCCTCCTGGCTCTTTTCCAGCTGGTATATGATCTCGATCAGCTCCGGACGGCCCAGCCGTCTGAGTTCCTTATCCGTCATAGGTGATTCCACGCCTTTCCCTGAAACTATGCAAAAAAACGCAGATTCGGCCGCCGCATACTGCGGTGTCCTCCGGATATTCCGGCGCGGGGGCGGTTCCGAATCCACGGGTATAGGGTCTTTCTGTATGCACTGCTCTCGCTGGCAGACTTATAGATTTATAGGAGAATATCCCATAATTATGTAAGGATTATCATCTCTGGTGATATCTCCCATCAGATATCGGGGGTATTGTAACACCCTAAATTGCGAAATGCAACTGTTTTTTTAAAAATTTTGGCATATGTCTATACACATTTTCCCACTCTTGTATAGACCGTACAGAACGGCTTCGGCAGTTCTTCCGCCTCCGTTAAAGTGTCTTTATGCATTTTTCTGATTTTTAACGGCAAATTTATGGCTATAAACCTTGAAAAATGCATAATTATTGTACTTTACCAAAATAATTGTTAAAAATTCGGCGAAATATTAATTGTAAACAAGCCCTGACTATTATACAATAGTGTCAGAGACGGTCCGGCCCCGCGCAGAGGCCCGGCCAGGACAGCGGGGGAGGGGACCCCTCCTCCGGACATATTAAAGGAGAGTGAGTCTGTGTTCAAGAAATTCACCAACGGCTGCGTCCGCGTGGTCAACCGGTGGCTGCCGGATGCCTTCCTGTTCGCCATCATCCTGAGCATCATCGTTTTCATCGGCTCCATGTGCGCCACAAAGATGGGGCCGCTGCAGGTGCTCAACGCCTGGGGCGATTCCAAGGGCTTCTGGGGTCTGCTGAGCTTCTCCATGCAGATGGCCCTGGTGCTGGTGTTCGGCTCCGCCATGGCCGCCGCCAAGCCCTGCAAAAAGGCCCTGCGGGCCGCCGCCGGTCTGTGCCACAACAATATGCAGGCCATCGTGGTCACCACCTTCATCTCCACCATCTGCTGCTGGCTGAACTGGGGCTTCGGCCTGATGGTGGGCACCCTGCTGGCCAAGGAAGTGGTGCGCCGGGTCCTCACCGTGGACTATCCCCTGCTGATCGCCTCCGCCTACTCCGGCTTCGTGATCTGGCACGCGGGCCTGTCCGGCTCCATCCCCCTGGACCTGGTGGCCGGTAAGGACTTCGGTGGCGTGCTGTATCAGGCCCCCATCACCGACACGGTGTTCCACCCCATGAACCTGATCATGGTGGGCGTCATTCTGTTTGTCATGCCCCTTGTGAACTACGCCATGCATCCCGATAAGGCCCACACCGTGTGCATTGACCCCACCCTGCTGGAGGATGAGGCCGAGCGCACCTATGAGGTCAAGACTCCCGCCGACAAGATGGAGCACTCCAAGCTCCTGTGGGCCATCACCCTGGTGGGCGGCTTTGTGTACATCGTCTATTACTTCGTT
>UMCH01054160.1_pt1 | contig 11964 bp, 11 predicted proteins | sample 1964201 | NCBI WGS metagenome assembly UMCH01 (sample SAMEA4835965, study PRJEB28245) | human gut metagenome | biome: gut microbiome; material: fecal sample | place: Denmark | collected 2008 | reverse complement strand
AGATCCTCTCCCGCCGGCAGGGCTCCCCCGCCCCCTTCTTCCAGAAGCCCCTCTTCTTCCCGGAGGTTCTCCAGAAGCCGCCGGGCGATATCCCGGATATCCGCTTCCCTTGCCCGGAAGTATTCATCCTCCATCCGGGCGAACATCCGGGCATAATGCTCTCCCGCGGCAGCCACCGCATACTCTGTGTTAACCTTCTCTTTCTCGATCATTTCCGTGATAAAGGCATGAAAGTCCTCATCCTGCAGGATCGTCACATGGGCCGCAAAAATCTGGGCGCCGGACGCTCCCACTTCCTGCGCCGCTCTCCCGGCCAGTTCTTCCAATTGCCCGGCAGCCGCTTCCTTCGCCTGGCAGAACCGGGCCAGCTCCGCCGCCGGGTCCTTTCCCTCCTCCCGCCGCACTTCCTGTGCTTTCCGGGAGTAGAAGAAGACCTTTCCCGCCGCGGTCTTATTTAAGACGGATCTTCCGGTGTACTGCTCCATGTTCCTTTCCCCTTTCCCCAGGCCAGCAGAAGAAGCCCTGCCACCAGTATAAAGATGGAGATAAACTGAGAGGTACTAAGCGCTCCCACGCTCCCACGCTCCAGGTCGCCCCGGAAGAATTCCAGGATAAACCGACCGATGCTGTAGAACACCAAATAGCACCCGGCCACGATCTTCTCCTTCTTCACATGTCGGGCGATCAGGCACAACACGGCAAAGTTCAGGAAATCCAGCAGGCTGGAATAGATCTGAGTTGGGATCAGCGCCACCCCGTTGGGGGCGAAATCCGAGTTCTGGAAGGTAATGGACAGCGCCGACGTGGTCTCCCGCCCGTAGCAGCACCCCGCCAGCAGGCAGCCGATCCGGCCAAAGCCCTGGGCAAGGGCGATGGCAGGCGCCACCAGATCAAAATATTTCCAGAAATCCTGCTTTTTGATCCGGCAGGCCACATATCCCGCCAGTATGCCGCCGATGATGCCGCCGTACACCACGAACCCCTCGGAGAGCAGCAGGCTGAAATCCTTGAGAAGCTGATCCAGAATGGTCAGATAGTAACAGAGCTTGGCTCCCAGAAGCCCGAAGATGATCGAACTGAAGAACAGGATATAGACCATGTCCGTATTCATCCCCCGCTTCCTGGCCCGGTACTCCGTCACAAGGTAGGCCAGTACAAACCCGATCCCGATCATCAATCCGTAGCCGTGTATGGTAAATTTCCCAATGGTAAGCAAATCATTGTGCATATCATTTCTCCCTGCGTTTTTATTGCTTTCCTAACTATAGCATACTTGAGAAGGATTATAAACCCCTCTGCATCTTACGAATCTGCTACCGCAGCAGACAGCTCATCTCATACCACTCTTCCCCGCCCCAGGTAGACTGGGAGATCCCGTCATTGTGGAATCCCATCTTCTCATACATCTTCACCTTCTCCTCCAGGCAGGTGAGGATCACCCGGGCTCTCCCCCGGGCTCTCTCCCGGGCAAGATACCGGCTCATCAGCTCCCTGGCAAGTCCCTGGCGCCGGTACTGGGGCAGCACGTCCAGGCCAAGGAGCATTACGTTCTTCCCGGCAGGATCATGAAGACCCGCGTCTTTAAAAAATTCATCCCTAAGCTGTTCCTCATCGGTTGCCAGGCCATTTAAGAATCCGGCGATCCGGCCCGTCTCCCGGTCCACCGCCACCAGGAAGAACTCCGGCGCCGCTTTCACCCGCTCCTTCATCATCACCAGGGAACAGGCCTCGTTGGGCGGAAAACAGATTGCTTCGATCTTGGCCGTCTGGGAAGCTTCCTCCGGACGGATGTCCCGGAATTCATAACGTTCGTTCAGTTCTCTATTGTCCATGCTTCTATGTCCTCCATCCAGATATTTCTCAAGACAAACTAACTGCACGTCCGGGATCCCGTTAAATATACAGGGGACAATTCCCCGCTCCTTATACCCCAGCTTCCGGTACATAGCCCGGGCTTTCTGGTTGATGGCGTTGGTGTCGATCCGCAGTTCCCTGCAGCCCTGCCCCCTGGCATAGGCCTCATAAAAGGAGACGAAAGCCTTCCCGTATCCTTTGCCTTTCTCCAGCGGATCCACCGCCAGGGTGTGGAGCACCATAACCTCCTCATCCGGCACCTTGTATTCCCAGTCAATATCTTGATAAACATCCACCTGAATCTGATTTATGATCCCGGTGGCCACTACTTTTCCTTCCGCCTTCAGCACAAAAAGGTCGTCCCGCTTAAGGGCCTGCTCCGCCGTTTTTCTGATGGGATAGACGCCCCGGATCCAGCCGGTAGTAGCAAGGCCTTTTTCTTCATCGTCGTGGACGCGGGTGTAGATCTGTTCGATAGCGTCAAGGTCTGATTGTTGTGGGCGTAATATTTCTGTCATGGGAGCCTCCTTTTGCAATTTGACATACACAAAAAGCTGTAAAATTCAGCAGGGGATTTTACAGCTTTTCATAGAGTTGTTTCATAAAAACTAAGACTTTACTCGAATTCGCTCCTGCCAGAAGTTTTCTAAACAGATTTGCTTATGGGATTTAGCTCAGAGTATTGACATTATTTCCATTATTCAGATAGTGACGGCTATCTGATTTTTTGTTGCCATGGTGTTGCCACAACTTAAGCAATAATAAATGCTTCAGCTAATCTATCAAAAACAGCATTTTCTAATTTGGTTTTCAAAATTCGGATATTATCATATCGCTCCGCGTTTTTGAGAAACCAATCTAATATATCGGTTTTCTGGATCTCCTCTTTTTCGTCTTCTTTAAGTGATGAGAGAATAGCGTTATACCAATTTCGAACAATAGCTTTTTTCTGTTCTGTAGAGAGTTCTTCGTATTCAACGCAACATCCTATTCTTGAAAACATGGCAGGACCAAGCTTTTTTTTGATTTCTTCTTCACTGCCAAAATTACAGGTAAGAAGAAATATAGCTTGTCCCAAGTTCACATCATAATTTGTATCAACATAGTGTCCTTCGTCAAACAGCTCATAAAAAGCATTATAAAAAGCAGGATTAACTTTGTCGAATTCGTCGATCAAAATAACATTTGACTCCCTTGCCATCATATCCCTTGCAAAACTTCCTTTAGAATGTTCTGCTCCAAAAACATAATTGTACGCCTCGGTAGTCTGCATCATTGAAAATTGAATTCTTAAAAGTTCACCACCCATTGTTTTGCTTATACTCTTGGCACTTTCGGTTTTACCGACTCCCGACGGGCCATATAACATCAAAACAACAGGTTTACTATTTGTCTTTGTAATTAAGCGGTACATCCCACTAATAATTTGCTTTTTACAATTACTCTGACCCAAAATATCCGCTTCAATATTTGCATAAACTTCTTTTAGTTTTTCTCTCGTCAGATCTGGATACTCAGTACTAAAATACTCTATTTCATCGCCATAGGCAGAGCGCAAAGAATCTCTAACTTTTCTTGGCGGATTGTGAACAAACAAAGTCCCTATATCATGATTTAGCGTAACTATATTAACAAAATTAGACAGAACATGTTCTAAAACAGAACCATAATCATCAGCTCTAACTATACAGTTATCGACTACAATATTGCGACTAAGAGCAGATTCGCGCACACCAGATTCGTTTGGGCGTAAACGAGCATTATAGTGCTGGATCAGTTCCATAAATGGGATGGTAACCTGACCTTCATCGGTTTCTCTCGCAACTAATTCCTCAAAATCTTTCTTTGAACCATAAAAAACAACTATTCTATCAGTCATCAGCCTCAACTCCCGCAAGCAAAACATCGAATACATCTAATACCGGACTATTCGATACTGCATTATCTGTTTCTTCACTTGGTTCGTAAGAGGGATTGTCTTTAGGGAGTATCGACACTTTCATTCCTAACTCTTTGTTAACATTTAAATTTTCTAAGGAAGTTCGCCCTACTTTTATGGCATAGATACTCAAATCCATTTTGAGCAAATCGCTAATTGTATAGCTATTTCTAAATGAATTTATGTTGAAACGAAGAATAACGCGACTTCTTCCTTTAGTGCCAACAAATTCGTAGTAGCCTTTTGCATGTCGTAATGCATTATCAAGCTTATCTACAGCGATATTAAATTCTCCCGCTGGAATAGAGCTACCATTTTTCAGCATACTTAAGTATGGAGAAACCATAACCATATAGGATAAAGAATCCTCTTCCGCACTTATTTTATATCCTTTAAACTGCTTTATTGTTCCTTTAGGTAATTTGGACGCACTTTTACCTGTATCCACATCCTCTATCGTCTTCAAAAAATCTGTCAATATTGTATTCTTTACAATATTTTTAACCATCTTGCTGCTATTGAAAGATAGTCCAGCCGATACATCTGCAGAAGTACTAGCTTCCCAGCCTAACAAAGCTTTAAATACACCACTAATTCCAATTTTTCCACCAGCTTGAACAGACTGCGCCTCTTGAGCATCTCTTGATTTCAATAGTTCCGTTGTATTTTGCAATTCACCTCCAGCAACAATTTGAACATAATCTGTAACTGATTCTTCGTCAAAATAAACTATTTTACATATCTTCTCCAAAATTTCATCCTCTCTACAATTTCAAGATCCACATGTTTCAAATATAAGACTTTCAGTTTATAATGGTATTTACAAATCATTATCCATATTGTCAAATTTTTGTTGCAACGCAGCAATCCCTTGGAAATAATCTTTATAATCATAGACTAATACCATCCTTTATAACTGAAACAAAATATTTAAGTGATAGTACATCAAAATCTAAGCAACGCCCAATGATTAGCTTATCTAATTTCCTATACAGTTCTTCAACTTTATCCGTAGGATTTTCTAAAATCGTTTGATATATATTTTCAAATAATTTCCAAAAATCTTCTTGGCAGTTTGTATTAAAAAGCGCCCTTGATAAATCTAGCTGGCAGTCTTCCAATAAGTTTTTTCTTTTTTCCTCTGGAAATTGAACATAAATATCTATAAAAGAATGAGGCACTTTAGCGCCTATAACGTCCTGGTTTAAAATTCGATTCAAAACCAATAACCGGATTTCTGTAGTAGTTAGGTGCCTACCATAATTTAATGCCTCATCAGGTGCAACTAATGTCACTCCCTCAACAACACTTGCATTTTTCTTTCCCGACTGAGCATCTCGAATTTCATTAAAAATAGCGACTAATGTATCTTCTGATGGAATAATGGTTGGATTCAGTTTTATAATCTTCTTTACATATTCGCTTTTGCTCTGATCATCAATAACAAAATAAACCTTTTTGAGAAATTGATCAATCTTCGTATCATCTATATCATTATCGTCTATATATGTCTTTTTCTTACATTCATCTCTGAGTCCATTTATTAGTTTTGGTTTTGCTGTTGATTTTATATTATCAATTCCAAAGCGTGTAAGTGTATCATCTATTCTTAACGAACTACTAACGCCACCCAAAAAAACTATGTAATATGCAAACTCAAATTCGCTTACAAAATTTTTATATAAAGTCACTAACTCCGTTCCTATAATATACGGTGATGGCTGTTTATCTCCCTTAGATTGCAAATCCCATAGTTTATCACCCATCTTATTCATTCCAGTCAGATCATTAAAAAAGTCCACAACAAAGAAGAATATTTCATCGCTATCGTCCCTGAAATTCATAAGATATAGTAGTGCTTTAGTTTCCGTGTCCGCTGCCGATGGTCGCAAACGTTCAGAAGATTTAACAGTATAGGCCATACTGATCTCCTCCTACAACTTTAACTTTCGTTATTATAAAGCAATCAGCTTTAAAGATGGATCGTCCAATATCCTTTTCTCCGTGATCCTTCTCGTATAATTATACCATCTTCTGTTAATTTCCTCATCATTCTTTGGACCTTACTTCTTGATAAATCCAATCTTTCTCTAATCTCCGACTGCGTCAGTTCAGGATACTCTAAAAGCAGGTTACACAGCCTTTCTTCTAATTCTGTCAGTCTGTAATTTTCAGCTTCATTTTTTGCCTCACTTTTAGCTTCATTTTCTGAGGCTGAAAAATTCAGATTTTTCAATGTAACAGTAAACTCCACCCGGTCAGAATAGAACACCGGCTCCTTATCTGGTGTGTAGTTCTCTGCACTCCGATAAGCATTTCTTATTTTATTCAACCCACTGCCCTGTCTTTCCATATATCCCAGTCGGCTAAATATATCTGCCAATACCGGATTACGCCTTGTGGATGGAACAGTATCAATATTCCGTTCCTGGATTTTCGTACCGTCCGGCATTCCACCCGGAGAATATACTACAAGCCGATCATCAAATATATCTATATGAACTTCACTTCCATTGATCAGGTAATCTCGATGAATAAGGGCATTGACAATACTTTCAAAAACACTTCTCTCACAATAGTCCGGCAATTCAATCCTTGAGTTAGCTGTCTTTTTCCACGCTGTTTTCATATTCCTTTTTACGAAGCTAAATCCTTCATTCAGAAGTATAATCAGACTTCCAGTAAACTCCGCACTGTCCAAAGCGTCAATCCGCCCTCCACTTTTATCCAGCCCATTCCATCTGGTACAAAATAGCCTTGAATGGCGAATTGGACAGTTATCAGCCAAAAGAGCTCCAGCATTTGTCAATTTTCCATTACCGTCGACAATACCAAACGATTCAAAATTTTTCTCCTCCATGCTACTGCTATTCCATTCATAGTAACGTTCCCGTAATTTAGAGAAAGAATAGTCCTTGAAATTATATGATGAAATAAGTGAATCGTAAGATGAATTTCTTCCCCTGAGTACAAGTCTTTTTAATTCAGCCGCATTTGCAGTAACGGTTTCATTCCCTATCCGGACGAAAGCCTCCATAGTTCCGTCTCCCTTGTAATAATAAGGCGTCTCTTCTCCTTCCATGACCTTTACTGTTAATATATCCTTATCCCCATCTACCTTATGCAATTCCATAAAAATTTCTGGCAAGGGATCAATTCTCTCTTTTATTTTCTGGCTGACAAACTCTGATGCGCTTTTTATATCCGTAAGGCCAATAATGTCATCATTATCTGCTACGCCGAAAACCAATATACCTCCTGAGCCATTTGCAAATGCGCTGACTGTCTTCAGCCAGCTTTTAGGTTTTTTAGTTTCAACTGCTTGCTTTTTATCATATTCTGTTGCTTCTCCTAACAACTCTGTTATTTTCATAATATAAAGAATCTCCCTTATTATTTATCTACTCATTTTTAGGATGAAATTATTTGCTTTTCTAATTCATTTTTCATATCTCATTCAAGCCATTACGCACTGTGTATTATTTCTGATATTGGCTTACAAAGCGTAAGCCAATTCGAGAAAAAATCCTCTTGCAAATTTCTCACTAAAGGTAATGATTCATGATTATTTTTAAGATAGAATGCCCGAACCGACCATTACAATTTCCTCAGCGAGTGAGCCTGCACCTTTCATTCAGTATAACATACTAAATCCACATTACAACAGCCTTTTATAACTGTTCTATGTATCCTTCACACCAAAGAATGACCGTACCATGCCTCTGCACAATACGGTCACTCTCTTATTCCTCTACCGCCCGGAACAACTCAATTAGCGATTTCAGTCCGACCAGCTTTTCCATATCCACTGCGTCTGCGGATACTACTCTTTTCAGTTCTGTCTCGATCTCATCCATTCTATGCTGAATATCCATCAACATCTTCCTATTGGCAACAATCTCCAGTTTTTGTTCCAGACTGCTCTGGATCATGTAATCCTGTTTTTTCTTCCCACTTATCAAAATTCTCTGCTCCAATTCTGCCCGTTCTTCCGGAGACATACGAAAATTAACGATTATATCTCTCTTCCGATTATGTTCGTCTTTCTTTTTCTTTGGCTGCGCTTTTTGCCTTGGTCTTTTATACATACTCTTTACCCTACCCTTTCCATATTCAGTTTTTCAGCCATATCCTTCTGTGCGGACGGGAACATATGAGCATAGTGCAATGTAATATCAATACTTTCATGCCCCATTCTCCCGGCAATATCCACCGCTGAAAATCCCATATCAATCAGCATAGAAACATGGGAATGTCATGCATAATGGATCTATTCTCACGCAAAATTGTTGGCTGGAAACTATCCCGTGACTTATCAACAGATGCTATAGTGGCAGCAGTAAAGGAAAGTATCAGAAAGTGTCGGGGTGCGAAACCTAAATTAATACATACTGACAGAGGTGTGCAATATACATCCGAAGCATATATAAAAGCGACGGAGGGAATCCAGCGAAGCTATTCTAAGAAAGCTTATCCATGGGACAATGCGTGCATAGAGTCCTTCCATGCGCTAATAAAACGAGAATGGTTGAACCGCTTTTCAATAAAGAGCTTCGAACATGCTTACCGTCTGGTATTTGAATATATCGAGACTTTTTACAATACGCGCCGTATCCATAGTCATTGTGGATACCTTTCACCGGACAAATATGAAGAAGCCTATTTCAAGAAAATACATCAGAACATTGCGTAAACATCGGGATTTTTCAAAAAATATTGTCCAAAATCTTGACAGAGGACCAAGGCGGAGGGCAGAACGCAAAAGCCAAAGCGCAAAACCCACGACATGGAACGATAGCTTAACATTGAAAACAACACCGCAGGCTTCCTGCGGTGCATACATAAAGAATGCGCCCTGTGGAATAAAACCACAGGGCGCAGGTTATATGGATTTATCTGCTGTATTTTCTCTTGCGGCTGTAAAGGACGGTGCCGGTCAGAGCAGTACCCGCAGCCAGCATTACCGCAATCCACAGCATCACATTGCTGTTGTCGCCGGTTTCAGGGGAAGTGGTTTCGCCGGTTGCCGAGGAGTCAGAATTTCCATTGTCTGATTCCGTCGGCTTGTAATTGAGATCAGCTGCGCCGCAGACGATGCATTTGCCATCTTCATAGCTGTGGCCGATAGCCGGAATATCCGCCACATCTTTCGTGGCTATATAGGTCTTGCCGTTAAATTCGACGGTTGCCGTATAAGTGGTTACGCCGTTTTCCGTACAGGTGGCGGGCGTCTTGATCTTCGATGTAACAGTCACTTTCGGGCTTTCCTTATGGGTTTCATCGTTTGCACAGGTAAAGGTCACCGTACAGGTTTTGCCGTCCTCTGACCAGTTCCACACGGGTTCTTCGTAGCTGTGGCCGGTGGCATCTCCATCGTCAAAAGTTTCCGTTCCCTTTGCCCCGCATATACAGGAATAATAGTACCTGGCCGGCTCGGTACAGGTGGCATCACTGGCTTTGTAATTATCGGAAACAACCTTCTGATCGTAGGTGTGCGCTGCATACCCGTCCTTCTGGCTGTTGTCCGTTACCGGGCAGCTTTCTGCGGTACATTCGTGCCAGTGGTGGGTATTATCAGAACTCCATGCGGAAGACCAACTGTGTGTATGTGTGTGTGTATGTGTTCTATACAATTCAAGATATCCGTTATCATTTGCGCGGATGCCATGTCCTTCATCCGATGAAAAATACTGCGCTGCCGTTTTGTAATACTCAGTATCCGTTTCGGTCGCACTGATCTGAATAGTTTTTTCATCGGTAGGCTGATAGAATTGCGTCGTTTTATACCCTATCTTCGAGTTTCCTGTCAGATTTCCTGTAAAAACGCAATTATTCGCATTACTTCCTGCGTAAAGATTGTCTGGTGTTCCGTCAGTTACATTACTATTGTTGTAAATAATCACTTCACCGGATATTTTTACTTTAGCTGAATATACATATATACCGCCGCCAAAAGTGTCTGTCTTATTGCCCGTAATGCTGACGTCCTTCAGCTCAAAAGTACTACGACTGCTATAAACGCCGCCTCCCTGGCCGTCTGCAGTATTGTCTGTGATTTTACCGCTGTTTACAGTAAAATGACCATTGCTTCCCACATACACTCCGCCGCCCTGACGTTTTGACACATTGTTAGAAACCTGAGCGCTTTCTGACATTGTGAAATAGCCGCCCTCTACACATACTCCGCCGCCGTTATTCGTGCTCTCATTGAGGGAAATTTCTCCGCCGGACATGTTAAACTTAGAAGAAACGCTGGCAAATACTCCGCCGCCAGAGTGAGAAGACGTATTATTGGATACAGAACCGCCTTCCATAGTAAAGCTGACATACCGGTCCAGGTATACACCTGCTCCCTTTACAGCTGTGTTCTCTGAAATTTCTCCGTTCTTCAAAGTAAAACTGGCGTTGCGCATTTCCAGATAGACTCCGCCGCCATATTGCGAGGCTTGATTGTTCGATATCTTACCTCCATTCATTTCAACTTTACCATATTCTCCAATATAAATTCCTCCGCCATATTCCGCATTGCCGCCCGTGATCTCTCCGGCACCGGACGTACTGGAGTCATTAATGAATAATGTTCCTTCTACCGTAATTACGCTTCCAGTCCCGTTACCCTGCAGGGTGAAACCGTTCAGATCCAGCGTTACTGTGGCGTTCTCCGGAACTGTCAAATTGTCCGTAAGGGTTACATCCTGATCCAGGTAATAGCTGCCATCGGTCAACTCACCGCCGGCGGATGTAAGGGGCGTTCCTTCTACCGCAAACACCGTGATCGGTAAGAAGCTGACGATAAGCATTGCAGAAAGTAAGGCCGCAAATGCTCGATTAAATGGTTTGCATTTCATAGATTTTCCTCCTCCGTTTTGTTTTCTTTTGCGAACAGCTTTGATAAGGTATCTAAGCAAGATTGCAGATATGTTACACGCCTTTTGAGCATGTCTCTTTTATTCACCATAGACCACCTCCCATTCGACTGAATGGTCAGACAGATAATGTATACAAATAATTATGCGTCATCCGTCTACCAATACAAAAAGGCTCACCCCACCCGTTCTAAAACGGGCGAAACACGCCTTGAAAAAATATGCAGTTTTGCTCTTGACACGGGCAGTGACAGTCTTTCGGTCACTGCCCGCTTATCATAATGCTATTTCGGGTTTGTCAATGTTATTTAGTGATCCCTTTCTTTTTTCTCTTGTCTGTAACACCCAACACGGTCAGAACACCACCGCTGGCAAACAGCAGAGCGACACACAGGAACATATTGCTGTTATCGCCGGTCTGGGGGCTTTCTGTTTTCTCAGAAGGCTTGCCAGGCTGTTCGGGCTTGGCTGGGTCAGTCGGGTCTGTAGGGTCTGTAGGAGTAGTGGGGTCGGTGGGCTTTTCGCTGGTTTCAAACGGTGTGTTGGAGCCAAGGATAGCATACTGGCTCAGATGGGTAGTCTCAAATACCAGGAAGTCACCTTCCACCACTGCATCAAAGCGTTCCAGCGGGTCTCCCAGATATACCGCCTGATAGTATTTGTAGCCCTTAAGCTGATCAGTCATCGGGATTTTAACCGTCATAGGGTTATTCTTAACCTCAACGGTCTTGCCGTCGGCATCTTTAACGGTGATTTGGTAAACAGTAAGTAAGCCGGGAAGCTCCTCTTTTAATTCGGGGTTGCTTTCCAAAACGCTTTCTGTTGCCATAGTGTCGGCATAAAGTTTAGCACCCTCGGGTACGCCGTTGGTCAGGGAGATGGAAACCCCGGTATCGGAATTGGTCAGATCCTTAATTTTTCCTTCATCACCGGGCGTCGGAGTCGGCTCTACCGGGTCTTTAACGGGCACTGACTTGATTACATCGTTGGTGCAGAAGTAATCGAATGTACCTGTTTTTTTCATAACCTGGCTGTAGCCCTCGGGGATTGCCTTATGATCCGTGGTAAGATTTCTCATACCCTCAACAGGAGCTGCAATTACAGCTTCTTTTTTATCGCCCCAATGATCCACAATCTCCATCTTGTCGGTAAGTCCCTTGTAAACGGAATACCAAGATGTTCCTACTCCGCCTTCAGGAGGATATTCAATCTTATCCGGACCCCAATAGAAGGTTTCGCCGTCTTTTTGAAGTAAGGTCATGTTCATTGTATTTGAAATTTTTGCGTCAACGGTTTTTCCCTCGG
>UMCH01028116.1_pt1 | contig 11970 bp, 12 predicted proteins | sample 1964201 | NCBI WGS metagenome assembly UMCH01 (sample SAMEA4835965, study PRJEB28245) | human gut metagenome | biome: gut microbiome; material: fecal sample | place: Denmark | collected 2008 | reverse complement strand
CCGCCAAAGCCGGAGCTGTCCGCGCCTCCGGCGGCGTTGAGTCCGTCATCCACGGAGGTGATGGTAAACGTGCCGTCGTCGATGGTCAGGGAAGTACCCTCAATGCCCTCATAGCAATAGGAGATAACAAAGGTACCGCCCTGAATGGTGACGGCCGCATCCGAGTGGATGGCATCATCGCCGCTTTCCAGGTCAAATTCGCCGCCGGCAATGAGAATATCGCCGCCCGCGTGAACGGAATCGTCTGCGGTATCGGTTACGAAGCTGCCGCCTGCAATGGTGATGGTGCTGTCCGATTTGATGCCCTTCTGGCTCACGGAGCTGTCTTCTTCCGTAGATTCCGTTGTGATCACTTTTACCGGCAGAGCGCCTTTCTGACCGGGAGTCGAGGAACTGGACGTCATGGTGACGCTGGCGCTTCCCTCGCCCGTTGTGATGGTGAAGGTCCCGTCCTGGATCTGCAGGTATGCGCCGGCGCTCAAACCGTCACCATCGGCTGCGATAGTGAAGGTGCCGCCTGCGATGTAGAGGAATCCCAGGGAGGAGTCGTCGGTATTTTCGGCATGGATGCCGTCCTTGCCGGCGGTGATGGTATAGCTGCCGCCCGCAATGCGCACGCTGTCTTTTCCGGAGATTCCGTGGCTTGCGGCCGTGATGGAATAGGTCCCGCTGGTGAGGACCAGATCGTCCTTGGAAACGATGCCGTGGCCTGCGGCGGCGGAGATGGTCAGCGTTCCGGCACCGTTGAGAGTCAGATCGGCCTTGGAAAAGATGACAGAATCGATATTGTTGTCGTCGATGGCCACATATTCGCCGCCGTTTGCAAGGGTGTTTTCCGAGCCTGCGGCGGTGGTGAGGAATACCTTGTCCGCCTCCAGAACATAGATAGCGGCGGAGGCGGAGCTTGTGATCTGGACATTGTCCAGCACCAGCTGGACCTTATCCGTATCCGCTGCGCTGACTACGATCATTCCGTCATCCAGCGTGCCGGAGAGGATGTAGGTGCCCTCTTCCACGATCGTGACTGTGCTGCCGGAGATCTGCACGGCGTCGGAGTCGCTGGAGGCGCCGTCGCCGGACAGCGTGATATGGGCGCTGGATTCCTCGTCGTAGCCGATCTCCAGGTCCCGTTCTGTAAACATCTCGTCAGCGCTCACAGCTGCGGTGGATCCCGTGTTTTCGGCCGTGTCATCTCCGGCGGTGGTGCCAGAGCCGGTGGAGGCACATCCGGAGACGGTGAAAAGAACTGCCAGGGCCAGCGGCAGGATGGGGTGCTTATGCATGTGCAGACCTCCTTTCATAATTCGCTGATGGCTGTTTCCTGACGGGAGATGGAGATCTCCAGGTTCCCGTTCCGGCAGCGCAGCTGGTCAATCATTTCCTTTTCCTTGCCGGTGCTGCGCAAGGTCAGGTCATAGGTGAGCTTGAAGAGACTTCCCATGTTGGCCGTTTTGACCTGCGTCAGCTCACAGGCGGAGGTATATGCTTGCAAAATGGGCTCAAAGACGTCCGTGTAGTCCAGATCCTCCGGGATTGTGATGTGCAGGGTCTTATATAGGACGGCCCGCTTCCGGGCGCCGAAATCCAGATGGGCATAGAGTGCGCTTGCAAAGCCCAGCACGATGGCGCAGAGGAAGGCGTATCCGAGATACCCCATGCCCACGATCAGTCCCGTTCCCATGGCCAGAAAAATGGCGCCGATCTCCTTGGCGGAGCCCGGTACGGAACGAAACCGGACCAGGCTGAAGGCACCGGCCACGGCTACGCCCGTCCCCACATTTCCGTTGACCATCATGATGACCACGCATACCACCGCAGGAAGCAGCGCCAGCGTTGCCACAAAGCTCTTGGTATACCGGGTGCGGTACATGTAAAACGCCGCCAGGATCAGCCCGATGACCAGTGCGCAGAATACGCACAGCAAAAAGTCGGACGGGGCGATCACACTGGTCATATCCGTGTCAAAAAGTCCCTGAAAGAAATCAGCAGGCATGGGAATTCCTCCTTTGTGTTGTCATGGCAGGACTGGTCATCATGCGCTGATACGCCAGTCCGTATTTTGAAAATGAGCTCTGGTAGACGCCCAGACGGCACAGGGTATGACTCATCCAAAGGGGCAGAGCCCCGGCCGTTTTGATTTCCATCAGGGTTTGGCCGTCATCCAGAAGGGGTGTTCCATAGGCCTCGCTGCCCAGGGAAAGATCAAAAGTTCGGTAGAGAATGTTTTCATCAAAGGTGACGCGGAACTCTCCGCCGTCCAGAGCGCGGAACGCCTCCCGCTCATAGGAGAGAAACACCGCCGGATGCAGGCTTCCGTAATAGGCGCGGAAGTATTCGATCTCGTCGGCGATCTGGGAGTGAACGGGGAGCGGAAGTCCCTGCTGAAAGCTGGCCATGGCCTGCGTTTGCGGCAGCACGAGCCTGCGCTTGTATACCACCGCGAGATACTTCTTTTTCAGTTCCACGAACACAGGGTCCTCCGCAGAGGCTGCCTGGTAGCTGCGGATGCGCAGCTTTTCCTTGTATACCGGTTTTTCCAGTGAACGCCGGATCAGCCGGTAGGTATCTGTGTCGTAGTAGAGGTTGCGGATGGTGGTGCGCCCGTATCCGTCAAGCTCCATGTAAGGCTGCATCGCCTGCAGCACGGCGTCCTTTTGCCGGCTGGTCAGCAGATACTTGATTTCGTACCGCTTGAATGTGGCTTGATATGACATGATCTCCCTCCTTGTCCTGCCGTCGGGAAATCCCGCTGCGGCATCTTTGTGTTGGTGTTGAAAGGATACCGTCCGTTTCTTAGATAAACTTAAAACGCAGCCTTAACTGGACTTAAAATTCCAATTTTCAAGCATATACAGAAAAAAGGTACCGTTCTCTCATGAGAATGGTACCTTTAAATAAGTATGTCCCGTTTCAGGCGGGGAAGGCGGCCACGATCAGCAGAGACTTTTCGTCCTGGGTGGTTGCCCAGATCTTCCCCTTGTGGGCGCTCACCACGGCGGAGGCAATGGAAAGCCCGAGACCGTAGCCGCCTGTGCGGGAATTTCGCGACTGATCTGTCCGGTAGAAGCGGTCAAACAGACGGGGCAGGCTCTCCCGCGGGACGGATCGCGCCGTATTGAATACGCTCAGCCGGATCATATTTTTTTGCTTTTCCAGAGTAAGTTCGATCCGGCCGCCGGAGTCGGAATACTTGATGGCGTTGTCCAGCAGGATGGACACCAATTGGCGGATGGCCTTTTCGTCTCCGACCATGGAGAGCATAGGCTGGATATGGCAGGAGAGCTGTTTGCCCTGGGTCTTTGCCAGCGCCTGAAACGCGGCCGCGGCTTCCTCCACCAGATCGGAAACGGGAAATTCGATCTGTTCTGTCTGGGGCTGTTCCTCCATCCTAGACAGCAGAATGAGGTCGTTGGTCAACTGCGCCAGCCGCTTGGTCTGGTTCTGGATATCGTGCAGCCATTCGTTTTCTCCAATGTCCATGGCCAGGACCTCCGTGTCCGCGTCGATGATGGTCAGCGGCGTCTTCAGCTCATGGCCTGCATCGGTGATAAACTGCTTTTGCTTTTCATAGCTCTGGGAGAAGGGCTTGACGATCCGGCCGGACAGGAAAATCAGCAAAAGCAGGACCGCCAGCAATCCGCCGGTGGAAACGCACACGCTGGTGAACAGAAAGGTCCGGAACGAGCTCATCTCACGGCCGTAGTCCAGGAAGATCATGTGGGTCTCTGTTCCCACCGTGTAGGAGATGAACCGGTAGTCGTCCGAAAAGCCGCGGGAGAGCCCGGCGCGAAAGACCGTCTGGGCATAGTCGATGGCTGTTGCGGTATCCACTGCGGCGATCTTTCCGGTGTTGACAGCGAGAACAGAGCCGTTTTCATCCAAAAATACGGAGAAGTACCGTGATTCATAGGGCAGTTCGGGGGAGAAGCGCCGGTCTTCTTTGGGGCGAGTGTCCGCGGAGACGGCAGTGCCTGCCGTGTGGGTCCACGACGGGAAGCTGCCGTCGTTTTCCTGCAGGATCGCCAGGATGCTGTCCGCGTCAGAAATGATCTTTCTGTAATTCAGAACGCCCGCAATGCCCAGGATCACGGCCAGCACCAGCAGCAGCGACAGCATGGACGCCAGGATGAGCTTGATCCGAAGCTTCCGTATCATACGATCTCCTCCAGGGTGTATCCGGCGTTTCGCATGGCCTTGATCTGGATCGTTGCGTGCAGGGCGGCCAGCTTTTTGCGCAGGTAGGAGATATAGACCCACACCACATTGATCTCCGCTTCGCTGTCATATCCCCAGATTTTCTCCATGAACCGCTCGGAGGAGATCAGATTTTTGGGATTGCTCATCAAAAGCTCCATCATCTGAAATTCCTTGTTTGCCAGCCGGTAGGTCCCGGATGGGGTGGAGAGCTCATAGGTGGCCCGGTCCAGCGTGACATTTCCTATTTGCAGCTGCGAGTTTGCCTGGGCGATCTGTGTGCGGGTCATGGCCCGGATCCTGGCCAGCAGCTCCCGGGAATGAAAGGGCTTTGTCAAATAGTCGTTTGCGCCGGCGTCCAGCCCCAGCACCTTGTCATCGATCTCGGATTTTGCCGTCAGCAGCAGCACGGGGATCAGGTTTCCTCTTTTCCGGATCTCTTTCAGCACGGTGATCCCGTCGGCTTTGGGCATCATCACGTCCAGGATGACACCGTCATAATTGTCCGCCTCCAGGTATTCCAGGGCCGCCTGCCCGTCATAGGCGGCGTCCACGGAATAGTTGTTCCGCTCCAGAATGGCCGTAAGCGCCTTGGAAAGCGCCAATTCATCCTCAGCCAGTAAAAGTCGCATGGTGCATTCTCCTTCCATGTCCAAAATCAGTGAAAAGCGGTGGCTCCGCTTGCCCTTTTTCGATGGATACATCTTAAAGGATTCACCTTAAATGGAAATAAAAGACTGCAAATAAACGGAAAGCGGATTCAGACTGCGGGGCAGCGGGCTGATCGGTTATTCCACCTCTTTGTGCAGGGTGGTCAGGTTTTCCTGAAGCTGGTCCTGGAACAGCTCCATGGCCCTGGAGAAGGTCTGGGATTTTTTCCATACCAGATACATTCCCAGTTCCAGTCTGGGCTTCAGAGGCCGAAAGCACAGGCTGCTGCCGGTGGTGTTCACCAGCTTGTCCAGAGTGAATGCGTAGCCCATCCCCTCGTCCACCATCAGCGAGGCATTGTAGATGAGATTGTAGGTGGCGACGGTATGAAGCTCTGACGGCTCTTTTTTCAGCCACCGGTAAAGGCCGCTCTTGTTGTCCACCTGCCGGGAGAGAATCAGGGGTTTATCCCACAGATCCTGTGGGGAGACGGCGTCTTTTTCCGCCAGAGGGCTGCTGCGCTGCATCAAAACGCCCCAGGTGTCTTTCATGGGCAGCTCCATGTAATGGTATTTGACTTTATCGATGTCGCCCAGCAAAATGCCAAAATCCAGCAACCCCTTGTCCAGACGCTCGCATACGTCCACCGCATCGCCGCTGACGATGTGGAAGAGGATACCCGGATAGCTCTTTTGGAGCTGCCGGGCCGTTTTGACGATCTGCCGTATACCGTCGGTTTCTCCGGTGCCGATATAAATGTCACCGCTGATGCTCTCATCAGACTGAGCGATCTCTTTTTCCGTCCGGCCCACCAGATCCAAAATCTCCTCCGCCCGCTTCCGCAGCAGCATGCCGTCCTCGGTCAGGGTGATCTTCCGGCTGCCCCGCATCATCAGCTGCTTGCCCAGCTCTTCCTCCAGATCCCGCAGCTGCCGGGAGAGGGTGGGCTGGGTCAGATGCAGAGCCTGGGCCGCCGCAGAGATGTTCTGCTCTCTTGCTACTGCAAGGAAATATTGAAGGACCCGCAATTCCATAGGAAGAACCTCCGAAAATATTATTTGCCGCGCAGCTTCTTCTGAAAGAAAAGAAGGGAAATCAGGCTGGGTACCCCGATCCAGACTGCCATGGCGCAGAGGGTTACCGCCTCAAAATCAGAGATCGTCAGCGCGCAGGCCACATAGAGCAAAACCGTGGGAAAAGAAAGGATCCCCAAAACCCGGTGGGCCAGATTCCAGGTGTCCTTGTCCTGCACTGTCCATGGAAGGCGGAGGCCTGTGTGCCGGTTATAGGGCAGCTTTGGTGCGATGATCCCGGTAAAGAGCATAACACAGGATACCAGTGCCAGGGCCAGCAGTTTTTCACCCTCCTCTGAGAACGTAATCTTTCGGGCGGCTTCCAGTCCGGAGACAGCCATTGCCAAGACGAAAATGCCCAAATTGAACCAGGTGGCGGCGCGAAGGACATCGAGCCTCAGATCGTCTGTGGTCACGCTGGTCAACAGCGCCAGATTCCGCAGCAGCACCACAACTGCGGCCAGTGTGCAGCTTCCTGCCAGCAGGATCGACACGACTTCGTCTTCCAGGCCCAGCGCCAGCAACATGGCCAAAAAGGAAAAAAGCAGAATCATTCCGAGCTTGCTGTTTGCCTGCCGCAGCAGGTTTTCCCGACGGGTTTTCTCTGCCAGCAGCGCGTTGGCTTTTTCCAGTTCTGCGGCCAGATCCGCATGGGCGGCAGCGTCCGGCTCCAGTTCCAGAAGCTGGCTGACCGACACGTTCAGCAGCTGTGCCATGCGGATGAGAATGTCCGCATCGGGAACGGACCGCCCGGTTTCCCACTTGGATACGGTCTGCCTGACTACATTCAATTTTACTGCCAGCTCTTCCTGGCTCATGCCTTTTGCCTTTCGGAACCGCTTGATGGTCTCACCAATCATGGCCTTGAGACTCCTTTCCGCCTTGTTCGGCAGGATCAGGATACGTACAGACCGCCCTGTATGCAAGCAACGAAAATTAACAAAGGCGCATACGGAGAAAAGACCCGTCTGACGGCGGGGCATACTGTGGGCGGTTCTGCTCTGCGTATATCTACGATTATAGCGCAGTGAAAGTATAGCTTTCAAGCATAATGAAACATTCTTTATAGGTATTTGTTATTATATTTTGCGGGTGCTAAAATAAATCCATCAAAATCAATCATCAGGAGTACAAGATGGATTTACAAGCATTTTTGGAGCATCTGGACAGCGGCAGGCCGGTTCCGGGCGGCAGTGAAGCCCACCTTTGCATGCACAGCGTCAGCCAGGAGGCACTGCGGATCACAGCGCAGATCAACGGCAGCTACCATGAGCCGGAGCAGCTGCGCGCACTCTTTTCAGAGCTGATCGGCAGGCCGGTGGATGAGAGCTTTGCCCTGTTTCCGCCCTTCCACACGGACTGCGGAAAGAACATCCACGTGGGCAAGCACGTATTCATCAATATGGGCTGCAAATTCCAGGACCAGGGCGGCATCTACATCGGGGACGGCACCCTGATCGGCCATAATGTGGTGCTGGCCACGCTCAACCACGCCAAGTCGCCCAACGACCGGGGCACCATGATCCCCGCGCCTATTCATATCGGGAAAAATGTCTGGATCGGGGCCAACGCCACCATCTTGCCCGGCGTGACCATCGGGGACGGCGCCATTGTGGCGGCCGGTGCCGTGGTGACCCGGGATGTGCCGGAAAACACCATTGTGGGCGGTGTGCCCGCCAGCGTCATGCGAAAGCTCAGTGAGGAGGAACTGCAATGAGCAAAAAGATTTTAGTCATCTCCACCAGCCCCCGGAAAGGGGGAAACTCCGATGCTCTGGCGGATGAATTTATCCGCGGCGCCCAGGAGACCGGCAACCAGGTAGAGAAGGTCACCCTGTACGATAAAAACATCGGCTTTTGCAGGGGGTGCCTCACCTGCCAGAGCACCGGGCGCTGTGTCATCCGGGACGATGCGGCCACCATCGCCCAAAAGATGGAGGAGGCCGATGTGATCGCATTTGCCACGCCCATTTACTACTACGGCATGTGCGGACAGATGAAGACCATGCTGGACCGGGGCAATCCCCTGTTTTCCGCCGACTATCGGTTCCGGGACATCTATCTGCTCTCCGCGGCGGCGGAAGAAGATGAGCACACGGCGGATGGAGCCGTCACGGGCCTGATGGGGTGGATCGACTGCTTTGAAAAGGCCCGCCTGGCCGGAACGGTCTTTGCCGGCGGCGTGACGGCCGTGGGAGAGATCCAGGGCCACCCTGCACTGAAAAATGCCTATGAAATGGGCAAGCGTGTTTGATCATTCAGGAGGATAAAGCCTATGAATTCCAAATATCACGGATATTCCTTCCCACTGCGGGACACGGTCACCCGGGAGAAGGTATACTTTCATAACCGCTACGGGATCGAGCTTTGCGGGGATCTGTACCTGCCCAAGGGCGCTGCCGGAAAGCTGGCTGCCGTGGCGGTGTCCGGCCCCTTCGGCGCCGTGAAGGAGCAGTGCTCCGGACTGTATGCCGAGGAGCTGGCCTCCCGTGGTTTTGCCGCCCTGGCGTTTGATCCCTCGTTCACCGGAGAGAGCGGCGGCGCGGTGCGGAACGTGGCCTCGCCTGACATCAATACGGAGGACTTCTCCGCTGCGGTGGATTTTCTCTCCACCCGGGACTTTGTGGACATGGAGAAGGTGGGGATCCTCGGCATCTGCGGCTGGGGCGGCATGGCCCTGAATGCCGCCGCCATGGATACCCGCATCAAGGCTACCGTTACAGCGACCATGTACGACATGACCCGGGTGAACGCCAAGGGCTACTTTGACGCTGCCGACAGCGCCGATGCCCGGTATGAGACGAAAAAAGCCCTTAACGCCCAGCGGACGGAGGACTACAAAAACGGGACCTATGCCCGGGCGGGCGGCGTGGTGGACCCCTTGCCGGAGGACGCGCCGTTCTTTGTGAAGGATTATTACGACTACTACAAGACGGAGCGGGGCTATACGGAGCGGTCTTTGAACTCCAATGACGGCTGGAACGTGACGTCGTCGCTGTCCTTCCTCAATATGCCCATCCTGCATTACAGCAGCGAGATCCGCAGCGCCGTGCTGATGATCCACGGGGACAAGGCCCACTCCTGTTACTTCAGCCGGGACGCCTTCGCCGACATGGTGAAGGACAGCCCCTATGCCGCCAACAAGGAGCTGGTCATCATCCCCGGCGCGGTCCACACCGATCTCTACGATCAAAAGGACATCATCCCCTTTGACAAGATCCAGCAGTTCTTCCTGGAACATTTGAAGTAAATGCCGCGGCAGCAAAGGAGGGCGCCCATGGTGAAATTATTCTGCATGCTCCTTGCAGCGTTCAGCCTCTCGGCCTGCGTGCCGGGAGAGACGGCCGTCTCGTCCGACGGGGCCCAGACCGCAGAGCCTTCGGAGGAGACTGCCGGAGTCCAGCAGTCCCAGGAAGTGCCGGCCGAACAGGAGGGAACCGCGTTGAAGATCACCGTTGGAGACTGCGAGCTGCTGGCTACTTTTGAGGACAACAGCTCCGCCGAGGAATTCCGGGAGCTGCTTGAAGAGGGGCCGCTGACCGTTGAGATGGAGGACTACGGGGGATTTGAAAAGGTGGGGCCCCTGGGCACGTCGCTGAGTCGGAATGATGCCCAGATCACCACGCAGCCCGGAGATGTGATCCTCTATCAGGGCAATCAGATCACCATTTATTACGGGACCAATTCCTGGAGCTTTACCAGGCTTGCCAGGATCGATGACCCCACCGGCTTGCAGGAAAAGCTGGGAGAGGGGACCGTTTCCGTTACGTTTTCTCTAGCATAGGAGGTAGATACAACATGGCAGTAAAGCAGACGGCGGGCCGGGAGGCCCTGGGGGAGTTCGCGCCCAAGTTCGCGGAATTGAATGACGATGTGCTCTTTGGGCAGGTCTGGAGCCGGGAGGATAAGCTCTCCCTGCGGGACCGCTCCCTGGTCACGGTAGTGGCCCTGATGTCCCAGGGACTGGTGGACAGCTCTTTCCAGTACCATCTGGCGACTGCCCGGCAAAACGGCATCACTCGGCTGGAGATCGCGGAGATCCTGACCCACGCGGCCTTTTATGCCGGCTGGCCCAAGGCCTGGGCGGCGTTCCGCATGGCAAAGGATGTCTGGGCCGATGAGGCTGCCGCCGAGGACGGCAAAGAGCAGCACCAGGCGCAGATGGTGTTCCCCATCGGGGCACCCAATGACGGCTTTGCGCAGTATTTCACGGGCCGGAGCTATCTGCAGCCACTTTCCACCAGTCAGGTGGGCACCTACAATGTGACCTTTGAACCTGGCTGCCGGAACAACTGGCACATCCACCACGCCTCCAAGGGCGGCGGGCAGATCCTCCTCTGCGTGGCCGGCCGCGGCTGGTATCAGGAGTGGGGCCAGGAGGCCCGGGAGCTGCATCCTGGGGATGTGGTCAATATCCCGCCGGAGGTGAAGCACTGGCACGGCGCCGCAGCGGACAGCTGGTTTTCCCATCTGGCGCTGGAGGTACCCGGAGAGGACTGCGCCAACGAGTGGCTGGAGCCGGTCTCCGACGCGGAGTATGGCAAGCTGGGCTGAAGCCCATTACTGCACAAACCGCCCCTGTCGATCAATCGACAGGGGCGGTTTTAGGGTCGGAAAGAAGATACGAACAGAGATAGCTGCCGCTTGTAAGAGCACGGGGGATGGAGTACAATCAATCGTGTATCAGGCGGCCATGAAGTCAGGAAGGGAGCGTCGGAGCCATTGGCCACGCTGCTTTGTGACTTTTGCGCCGGAATGAAATCAGTTTCCGGGAAACAGGAGGTATTTGCAATGCGTAAGAATTTTGGAGCCAAGCCCTGGACCTATCCGCAGCCGGTGTTCATCCTGGCCACTTATGGAGAAGACGGCACGGCGGACGCCATGAATGCAGCTTGGGGCGGCATCAGCGATGACAAGGAGCTGTCCATGTGCATCAGCGCCGAGCACAAGACCACCGCCAATATTCTGGCCCGGAAGGCGTTCACCGTCAGCATGGCGACGGCGGAGCAGATGGTCCCCTGCGATTACGTGGGCATCGAGTCCGGCAACCGTGTGGCCAACAAGCTGGAAAAGGCGGGCTGGCACACCACGAAATCGGAATTTGTGGATGCGCCTTTGATCGACGAGCTGCCCATGGCCGTGGAGTGCCGCCTGGTGAGCTACGATCCGGAGAGCTGCCGCCTGGTGGGCGAGATCGTCAATGTCAGCGCGGACGAGTCTGTGCTGGATAAAGACGGCAAGATCGACCCGGACAAGCTCCGGCCTATCGTCTTTGACCCCGTGCACAATGCCTATCGCGTTCTGGGCGAAAAGGTGGGCAACGCCTTCCGGGATGGCGCGAAGCTGAAGTAAAAACAGAAGAGACGCCATAAAACACCGGATGGACTTTCCAAATTGCAGGAAAGTCCATCCGGTGTTTTTTCAGTTCCGGCGGCGCTGCCGGAATGCTTGGGTGCGATTGGTCAGGGCTGCACCGCGGTGTGTTCCATAAGACGGATCAGTGCCCGGATGCCCTGGGTATAGGCCCGGACGGAGATGCGCTCGTCGGTGCCGTGGACGCCCCTGGCCGCATCCTCCGGAGAAGCCAGGAAGGGACTATAACGCAGGCAGGTGTCGCAGACGATCTCGTAGCAGTGGGCATCCGTGGCGCCTGCGGTCAGCGACGGCAAAAACACCACGTCCCGGAAGTAGCGGCGCATAGTCTCCACCAGTCGGGCATAGCCATATCCGTCGGAGCGGGCGGTGGCGGAGGGATCGTTTGCCTGGAGGAACCGCAGCTCCACGCTCTCATCCGCCACGGCCTGACGCACATGGGACAGTACCTGCTCTGCCGTCTCTCCCTCCGCGATGCGGAAGTTCACCACAGCGCTCATATCCTGGGGCATGACATTGCAGGCGGCGCTGCTGCCGCGGATGACGGTGGGGGCGATGGTGGTGGTGACGAACGGGAACAGCGCCCGGGTCTCATAGCAGTATTGGGCGATAGCGTCGGCGTTTTGGTCCACATCCTGCACCAGGGTCTTCAGGGGCTCCTCGGTCACATAGGGGGCGAT
>UMCH01086630.1_pt1 | contig 12033 bp, 13 predicted proteins | sample 1964201 | NCBI WGS metagenome assembly UMCH01 (sample SAMEA4835965, study PRJEB28245) | human gut metagenome | biome: gut microbiome; material: fecal sample | place: Denmark | collected 2008 | reverse complement strand
CACCCGCAGCCGCTGGCGGGTCTTTCGCAGGGCTCCCTTCAGGGACTGCCACAGATACGGCAGCGCCGACCGGATATCGGCGAAAGTCAGGCCCAGCTTCTTTTTCTCCTTGGGAGCCTCCTGGGGCTTTTCCTCCTGTTTTTCCTTAGGCTTCTTCGGTTTCTTCTCTTTTTTGGGCCTTCTCTGGGGCTTGGGCACGATCTGCAGGCGCAGAGGCCCCGCCACGGCGATGACCCGCAGCTCGTCGCCGAAGGCGATGCGCACCCCCACCCGCAGAAACAGCACCAGCAGTATCAGTGCCAGCAATATGCCCAGTATCCACAGCACGACCATGCAGGGTCCCCCTTCCTGTAATTATTGTTCCGGCTCCTGAACGGCGCCATCGTCATCCAGCCGCAGCTGTCCGTCGGCCTCCAGGCCCGGAATCTCCGGCAGATCGTCCAGCGAGTTCAGATGAAATGCCCGCAGGAACGCCTTGGTGGTGCGGTACAGCCGGGGCCGTCCCGGCACCTGCAACCGCCCGCACTCCTCGATCAGGTGCCGGTCCAGCAGCAGGCCCACGGTGTAGGCGCTGTCCACGCCCCGGATCTGGTCCACATAGGCCCGGGTAGTGGGCTGATAGTAGGCGATGATGGTCAGCACCTCCAGAGCCGGCTGGGACAGCTTCGCGGGCTTGCGGATCTCGAAGGCCCGGCGGATCAGGTCGGCGTACTCCGGGGCGGAGCACAGCTGCCAGGTATCGTCCATCCGCACCAGGCGCATACCCCGGCGCTCGTAGCTGTAGTAGTCCGCCAGGCGGCGCAGCACCTGGTCCACGGTGTCCCGGTCCAGGTTCAGGGCCACGGCGATGCGGTCCGCCGCCACAGGTTCCCCGGAGGCGAAGAGGATCCCCTCCACCGCGGCCTCTATTTCTTTCATTTCCATTGCTTCCATGTTTTATTCCTCGGTGTTTTCCGGGTCCTCCCGGCAGGTAACGGTGCAGTCGGCGGCGGGTCCGGCCAGCCGGATGATCCGGCTACGGCACAGCTCCAGCACCGCCATAAACGTGGCTACCAGCTCGCTGCGGCTGCGGCTGCCCCGGAACAGCAGCAGAAACCGGGTGATGCCGCCCTCCTTCAGCCGCCGGACGATCTCCTTGGCCTTCTGCTCCACGGAATAGGGCTCCCGCCGGACGATCTCGTCAAAGGCCCGCAGAGGCGGCGTTTCCGCCTGGCCCCGGCGGTCTGTGACCTCCTGCATGGCGATGACCAGGTCGGCGGGCTGCTGGTCGTATTCATATACCTTGCCCCGCTCCATAGGCTCGGGGTCCCGGGTCAGGATGCTACGGCCAAACTCGCCCATGGGGCCCAGCAGCTCCGCCAGGCGGCGCACCCGGGCATAGGCCTCGCCCCGCTGGCGCTCCGCTAGGGAGTGGATCAGGGCGTCCATCTCGTTTTTGGCCTCCTCGTCCTCCAGGGACAGGAGCATCCGGGTCTTGATATACATCAGGTGGGCGGCCATGGTCACAAACTCGCTGGCCACCTCCAGGTCCATCTCCTTGCGCCGGTCCAGATAGGCCAGATACTGGTCCAGGATCAGGGCAATGGGGATATCCTGTATCTCGATTTTATTCTTGCTCAGCAGGAACAGGATCAGGTCCAGAGGCCCCTCGAAATCCTGAAGCTCCTCTTTCCCCTGAACCACCTTTTCCAGCTTATAAATGGGACTTTCCAATTGCCTGTACCCTCTTAAAAGCCGACCACGCGGCAGAATAGCTCATAGGTCCACTGGATGGCGGCGCTCATCCATCTGTCCCCCACGCCCAGCAGCACCACCGCCCACAGCAGAAGCATGCCGTATCGCTCGTAGCGCAGCATAGTGTTGTAGGCCCGGTCGGGAAGCAGAGAGAACAGCACCTTGCTACCGTCCAGCGGCGGGATGGGGATCAGGTTGAACAACCCCAGGCCCAGAGACAGGATCGCCGTGGTCAGCAGGAAGGTCAGCAACCGCTGGTTGGCGGCGGAATACGGGGCATAGTCATACACCAGCCGCCCCGCAAACAGCAGCACCAGCGCCAGCAGGAAGTTGGACACCGGCCCCGCCAGGGCTGTCAGGGCCATGCCCTGCTTGGGGCGGCGGAAATACCGGGGGTCCACCGGCACGGGCTTGGCCCAGCCGAAGCCCACGGTGATCATCATCAGCAGGCCGAACCAGTCGATGTGGCGCAGGGGGTTCAGGCTCAGCCGCCGGGCCCGCTTGGCCGTGGGGTCCCCCAGGGCCAGGGCCGCCAGGCCATGGCAGGTCTCATGCACCGTCAGGCACAGGAACACCGACACCAGCCGCAGAACCATATCCCGCAGGGAGCCAAAGTCCAGCGCATTCCACAAATTTTCCAGGTATCCCACAGGACTTCCTCCCCAAACTATCATATAAGCGCATTATATCAGAAACTTCCGCCGATTACAAGCAAAAAAGAACAGCCGCCCGGCGGGGCGGCTGTTCTGCCGATATTTGGCGGTTTTTTTCAGAGCTTCCGCACCGCCACATCGCACAGCTGCACGCCGATGCCCCGGCTGCGGGCGGCCTGATTTCCCTTATCCAGCAGCTTTTCGCGGTTTTTGGTCACCAGCTGCACCAGCAGCTGGTCCTTCTGCTCCTGGCTCATGGCCCCCAGCACCGTCCGGGCCATGGAGGCCGCCATGTCCGGGTTCCCGGCCAGGACGTTTCCCAGAATGCCGCCCTTTTCCTCCCGGCGCAGCTTCTCCGCCACCGCCGGGATCAGATACTCCGCAATGGAGTCATAGTCGATGTCGTCCACCAGAATACGCAGTTCTAACATAGATTCTCCTTTTGTAAAAAAGCAGGGCTGGGCATGAAACCCAGCCCTGCTACTGTTTCGTTACGCCTTGGGGCCTGCGGCCACCACTTCCGCGCTCATGCGGGTATACTTCTTGAAATTCTCCACAAAGCTGGCCGCCAGCTTCCTGCAGCTGGCCTCATAGGCCGCGTGATCCTCCCAGGTGTTGGCGGGGATCAGCAGCTCGCTGGGCACGCCCTCGATAGAGGTGGGCACCTGGACGCCAAAGGTGGGGTCGGTGACGAACTCCGCCTTCTCGATCTCGCCGGTCAGGGCCGCGGTGACCATGGCACGGGTGTAGCGGAGCTTCATGCGCTTGCCGGTGCCGTTCCAGCCGGTGTTCACCAGGTAAACCTTTGCGCCGGACTTTTCCACCTTGTCCGCCAGCATGGCGGCGTATACAGAGGGATCCAGGGGCAGGAAGGGCTCGCCGAAGCAGGTGGAGAAGGTAGGCACCGGCTCGGTGACGCCGATCTCGGTGCCGGCCACCTTGCTGGTGAAGCCGGATACGAAATAGTACATGGCCTGGTTCTTGTCCAGCTTGCTGATGGGAGGCAGCACGCCGTAGGCGTCCGCCGTCAGGAAGATCACCGTCTTGGGCACGCTGGGGCTCATGCCGGAGAGCTCCGCATTGGGGATATACTCCACGGGATAGCCCACCCGGCTGTTCACCGCCAGGGAGTCGTCGTCGAAGTCGAACTCCCGGGTGTCGGGGTCCATGACCACGTTCTCCACCAGCGCGCCGAAGCGGATGGCGTTGTAGATCTCCGGCTCGCCCTCGGGAGAGAGGTTGATGCACTTGGCGTAGCACCCGCCCTCGAAGTTGAACACGGAGTCGTCGGCCCAGCCGTGTTCATCGTCGCCGATGAGCTTGCGGGCGGGATCGGCGGACAGGGTGGTCTTGCCGGTGCCGGACAGGCCGAAGAACACGGCGGAGTCGCCGTCCTTGCCGATGTTGGCGGAGCAGTGCATGGGGAACACCCCCTGCTTGGGCAGGACATAGTTCATCACGGAGAACACGGACTTCTTGATCTCGCCGGCGTACCGGGTGCCGCAGATCACCACCAGATGGGCCTCGTAGTCCACCAGGATGGCGGCCTCGGAGCGGGTGCCGTCCACCTCGGGAATGCACTTGAAGCCGGGGGCGGCGATGATGGTGTAATCCTCATGGAAGCTCTCCAGCTGGTCCGCCGTGGGGCGGCGCAGCAGCTGGTGGATGAACAGATTCTGGCTGGCCAGCTCGTTGACGATGCGGAAGGCCTTGGTATACTTGGGGTCCGCTCCGGCGAAGCCGTCGAAAATGAACACGTCCTTATTCTGCAGATACGCCGTGACCTTGGCATAGATGGCGTCGAACCGGGCCTTGTCCATGGGCCGGTTCACCTTGCCCCAGGCGATGTCGTCATGGACGGCGGGGGTGTCCACAATGAACTTGTCGTTGGCGCTGCGGCCGGTGTACTTCCCGGTCTTGACCACCAGGGCTCCGGTGTTGGACAGGGTGCCCTCCCCCCGGCGCAGAGCGTGCTCCACCAGCTGCGCCGGCGTCAGATTGCGGTACACCGCCCCGGCGTTGATGATGCCCAGCTTTTCCAGTCCGTATGTTTCCATGTGTCGTTCCTCCTCAAATTGTTCCAATTTGTTCCGGTTGTTGTTATTTTCGCAGGGCCTGTACGGCGGCCCGCAGGGCGTCCACGTGCTCCTGGGTGGTGGCCCAGCTGGCGCAGAAGCGCACGCCGGAATGGGTCTTATCCACCCGCTCCCAGTATTCATAGCCGAAGTTCTTCCGCAGCTCCGCCAGCTCATCGTCCGGCATAATGGGGTACTGCTGGTTGGTGGGAGAGTCAAACAGCAGCGGATACCCGGCAGATACGAAGATGTCCCGGATCTGATAGGCCATCTCGTCGGCGTGGCGGGAAATCCTGAAGTACAGGTCGTCGGTGAACAGGGCGTCAAACTGGATGCCCAGCAGACGGCCCTTGGCCATGCGGCCACCCCGCTGCTTCATGATGAAGCGGAAATCCTTCTTCAGCGCCGGGTTCATGATCACCACGGCCTCGCCGAACAGGGCTCCCACCTTGGTGCCGCCGATATAGAACACGTCGCACAGGCGGGCAATCTCCGGTATGGTCAGCTCAGAGCCGTCGGCCATGACGCCGTAGCCCAGCCGGGCCCCGTCGATGAACAGCGGCAGGCCGTATTTCCGGCAGGTGTCGTACAGAGCCGTCAGCTCCGCCTTGGAATACAGGGTGCCGCCCTCGGTGGGGTGAGAGATATACACCATGCCGGGCTGGACAATGTGCTCGGTGGACTCGTCGTTCCGGTGCCACTCCACATAATCCTGCACCTGCTGGGCGGTGATCTTCCCCTCTGCCGCAGGCAGAGTGATGACCTTGTGGCCGGTGGACTCGATGGCCCCCGCCTCGTGGCAGTTGATGTGTCCGCTGTCGGCGGACAGCACACCCTGCCAGGGCCGCAGAATGGAGGCGATCACGGTGGTGTTGGTCTGGGTGCCGCCCACCAGGAAGTGCACGTCAGCCTCCGGCGCCTGGCAGACAGCGCGGATCCTCTCCCGGGCCGCCGCGCAGTATTCGTCCTCGCCGTAGCCCACGGTCTGCTCCATATTGGTCTCATTGAGCCGCGCCATCACACTGGGATGAGCGCCCTCCAGATAGTCGCTGTTGAAATAGATCATGGAAGCCTCTCCTTTATCCTATATACTACTTCCCATCATAGACCAGAGAATCGAATTTGTAAAGCAGGAAAATCGTCTTATTTGAACCCGTTCACCTGGACCCAGGCCCGGACATGGTCCACAAACCGCTGGGTGGAGTTGGACAGGGCCTTCTCGTCCTTGACGCCGATGGCGATGCGCCGGTAAAAGGCCTTGGGCGGCTGGCAGACCACCAGCGGATAGGGACTGTGGCGCACCATCAGCTCCGGCAGCAGGCTGATGCCCAGGCCGTTGGACACCATGGACAGAATGGTCCGGTCCTCCCGTGCGATATATCGCACATGGGGCCGCACGCCCATTTCGTCGAAGGCGGCCCGGATTTCGTAATCGTCTCCCTCCTCCAGCTGGATCACCGGCTCCGTGGCCAGGGCCTCCACCGGAAAAGGATCGCTGTTGGCCAGGGGATGCCCGCAGGGCACGATGACCTTCAGCTGGTCCAGGTGCAGGGGATACACCTGCAGTCCCTTCAGGGACGGCATCCGCAGAAATCCGCAGTCCGCCTGCCCGGTGATGATCAGCTCCTCGATCTGGTCGTAGAAGTCGCAGGTCTGTATTTCGAACTCGATGGCCGGATACAGCTTGCTGAAGGCCTTCAGGATCATGGGCAGCCACTGGGCGGAGACGCTGGAAAACGAGGCCACCTTCACAAGGCCCGAATCCATACCCCGCAGGTCTGCCGCCTGCTGGGCCAGTCGGTGATATTCCGTGCAGAGCTGCTGAATCTGCGGAAGCAGGGCCCGGCCGTCGCCGGTCAGGGTCACGCCGCCCCGGTTCCGGCTCAGCAGGGTCACCCCCAGCTCCTCCTCCAGGGAGCTGATGGCGTGGCTGATCCCGGACTGGGAGAAGTTCAGCTCCTCCGCCGCCTTGGTAAAGCTGCCGCATTCCACGGTTTTCAGGAAAATCTGGTATTTTGTGGCGCTCATGTCCCCCACCTCGTCTTTCTTTGACTGTCTCCCCTATTGCAGCTTGTCAAAAAAGCCTTTTTGACAAGCTGCGTGCGGTTTTTCAGAACTTAAAAAGTTCTGAAAAACCTGTAATTGCAAACGAAAGACACCCCTGATGGGTTTCTTTCGTAACGATCTTTCTTTCCCATGGCGGAAGATTTCCGGGTTTTTCGACAGTCTCCCCTATTGTACACCTTTTTTTTCATGACTTCAATCGAAAATATGCGTTTTACAAATGTAAAATTCTATGATATCCTACCCATGGACTTGAGGAAAGAGAGGAAAAATCGAAAATAGCTCTGATTACAAAGATGCATCGCTGTGCCTTCTGCGGCAGCAGCGAGGTGACGGTTTCCGAGAACGGGACCTATACCTGCCGCGACTGCGGCAAGACCGCTGACCACGGTATGCCAGCCGCCGATGTGGAGGCTGTCAACCGGATTCTGATGACCGGCGGCGACGCCGAGACCGCCGAGGAGCTGCGACGGCGCTACCCCCGTCTGAATCTGACCACCTGGTCCAAGGAGAATCGTCTCCAGTTCTGATTTTGCAGCCGAGAGCGGCTATGGTTTACCTCCTTCGCCGCTGAAAATACCTGGCAGCGCCTGCTGCCCATCTTTTCCATGGGGATTTTCCTACCCCAAACATAACAAACAGCCGCGCTTGGGCATGCGCGGCTGTTTGTTATGTTGAGATTTATTTACAATTCCTTCTTGATGGCGCGGATGGCGCCTTTTTCCAGGCGGCTCACCTGGGCCTGGGATATGCCGATCTGCGCCGAAACCTCCATCTGGGTCTTCCCCTGGTTGAAGCGCATCATCAGAATGCTGCGCTCCCGGGGCGTCAGGCGGCTGATGGCATCCTTCAGAGCAATGCGCTGGATCCAGCTCTCGTCGGTGCAGCGGCGGTCGCTGACCTGGTCCATGACGCATACTGTGTCGCCGCCCTCGGAGTAGATCGGCTCGTACAGGGACACCGGGTCCACGATGGCGTCCATGGCCAGCACCACCTCCTCCCGGGGGATGGCCAGCTCCTGGGCCAGCTGCTCCACGGTGGGCTCCCGCTGGCTCTGGCGCTGCAGACGCTCCCGGGCCTGTAGGACCTTATACGCCGTGTCCCGCAGGCTTCGGGACACCCGGATGGCGCTGTTGTCCCGGAGATACCGCCGGATCTCGCCCACGATCATGGGAACGCCGTAGGTGGAAAAGCGCACCGGCTGGTTGATGTCGAAGTTGTCGATGGCCTTGATGAGACCGATACAGCCCACCTGGAACAGGTCGTCCATGTTCTCGCCCCGGCTGGCAAACCGCTGGAGCACCGACAGCACCAGCCGCAGGTTGCCCCGGATGAGCTTTTCCCGGGCGGCCATGTCTCCCTCCTTGGTCCGCCGCAGAAGCTCCGTCATTTCGTCGTTTTTCAGAACCTCCAGCTTGGCGGTGTTGATGCCGCAGATCTCCACTTTTCCCTGCATTCCCCTGTTGCCTCCGTCACTTGGATAAAAACAGTATTCCCGGGGAAAAGTTCCTTATACGGCAGGGGCTGGTTTCTCTTTTTCTTTCCGCCTGCCGGGCGGTCCAAAATTTTTTGATTTTTTTGAAAAAAGGGCTTGCATTTTCTGGGAGACCGTGTTATCATGACAAAGCCGTCGAGAGACATGCGCCGTTAGCTCAGCTGGATAGAGCGTCTGGCTACGGACCAGAAGGCCGGGGGTTCGAATCCCTCACGGCGTGCCAAATCGGGAATCTGTTGGACTGCAACAGATTCCCGATTTTCCTTTTGTTTACAAGGGTTTTCGGCGTTTCGGCGGGGCCGCTGACGTTACGCTTTTGTGGGCAATAATGGGCTATTCCGGATTCAAATTACACATGAATTGTCCATTCCCTGAAAACGCCCAAAAAATGCTTGCAAAACCGGCCCGGATGTGATATCCTATTATGGCGTAAAAAGGGCGGTCCTCTGCCGCCGGGGGTCCGGAACGAGTCGGACGCCGCATACATGACGGCACGAACGCCTATATAAACAGGAGGAAATATCCATGGATCTGATCAAAGCACTGAACAAAGAGCAGCTGGAGAAGGAAGTCCCTCAGGTGCAGGTGGGCGATACCGTCCGCGTGCACCTGAAGGTCAAGGAAGGCGCCCGCGAGCGTATCCAGGTCTTCGAGGGCACCGTCATTGCCAAGAAGCATGGCGGCATTGAGGAGACCTTCACCGTCCGTCGTATCTCCTACGGCGTGGGCGTGGAAAAGGTGTTCCCCGTGCACTCCCCCTCCATCGCCACCATCGAAGTGGTCCGCCACGGCTTCGTGCGCCGCGCCAAGCTGTACTATCTGCGTGACCGCGTTGGTAAGGCTGCCAAGGTCAAGGAGAAGCTGTAAGCTGTATCCCCCTAAAAAAGAACGAACGCCCGCTATGTGCAGGCGTTTTTTCTTTTGCCAAGGGGCCTGGATTATGATATAATCATATGGTTATGAAGTATGCGTAAGAGGTGATGGATATGCAGGTTGATAATCTGAGCTGGTTCCCCGGGCACATGACCAAGACCCGGCGGATGATCACGGCGGAGATCAAAAATATGGACGCCGTGTGTGAGATTCTGGACGCACGCATTCCCCTGTCCAGCCGGAACCCGGATGTGGACGAGCTGACGGCGGGCAAGCCCCGGCTGGTGGTCCTGAACCGGGTGGACCAGGCGGACCCCGGCGAGACCCGGCTCTGGGCGGCTTATTTCCGGGAAAAGGGCTATGCCGTGCTGGAGGCCAACGCCAAGGGCGGCGCAGGCACCACCCAGTTCGCCGCCGCTGTCCGGGAGCTGCTGCGGGACAAGCTGGCCGCCTGGGCCCAGCGGGGCCAGGCGGGCCGCACCGTGCGGGTCATGGTGCTGGGGATCCCCAACGTGGGCAAGTCCACCTTTATTAATAAGGTAGCCCGCCGCAAAACCGCCCGGGCCGAGGACCGGCCCGGCGTCACCCGCAGCAAGCAGTGGGTGCCGGTGGACAGCACCCTGGAGCTGCTGGACACCCCGGGGATCCTATGGCCCCGGTTTGACGACCCGGAGGTGGGCAAGCGCCTGGCCTTCACCGGCGCCATCAAGGACGACGTGGTGGACATGGAGGAGCTGGCCTGCTATCTCATGGACTATCTGGGCCGGCGGTATGCGCCGGTGCTGGAGGAGCGGTACAAGATCGACGTGCAGCCGGAGGACAGCGGGTATGACCTGCTGGAAAAGGCCGGGCGGAAGCGGGGCTTCCTTATGCGGGGGGCCCAGGTGGACACCCAGCGCATGGCCCGGGTGCTGCTGGACGAGTTCCGGGGCGGCAAGCTGGGCCGGTTCACCCTGGAGACGGTGGAGGATGCGCAATGAAGCCGGATGAATCCCTGGAGCAGGCGGCCCGCCAGCGGGGCTATGCCGTTGTGTGCGGCTGCGACGAGGCCGGTGCAGGCCCCCTGATGGGCCCCGTGTGCGCGGGAGCGGTGATCCTGCCGCCGGGCTGCGATATCCCGGGGCTGGACGACTCCAAGAAGCTGACGGAGAAGAAGCGCGAGGCCCTGTATACCCTCATCACCGAGCGGGCCGCGGCCTGGGCGGTGGCCTCCGTCAGTGCGGCGGAGATTGACGCCACGGACATTTTAAGCGCCCGGATCCGGGCCATGGCGCTGGCCATAGAGGCCCTGACCCTCCGCCCGGACTACGTTCTGATCGACGGCAACCGGGATCACGGCAAAACCGCCGCCATTACCCTCCCCCACGAGACGGTCATCGGCGGCGACGGACGCAGCGTATCCATTGCGGCGGCGTCCATCCTGGCCAAGGTCACCCGGGACCGGTACGTGACGCAGGTGCTGGACCGGGAATATCCCCAGTATCTGTTTGCCCAGCACAAGGGCTACGGCACGAAGCTGCACTACGCCATGCTGGACCAATATGGCCCCTGCCCGGAGCACCGGCAGTCGTTTCTGAAAAAGTGGAAGGAGCGGCAGTCATGAGCCGGGCCGAGGGCACCTGGGGCGAGGTGGAGGTGGCCAACTACCTGCGCCGCCGGGGCTACACCCTGCTGGCTCACGGGTTTCACTGCCGGTTCGGGGAGATCGATCTGATCGCCCGGAAGGACGGCGTGCTGTGCTTCGTGGAGGTCAAGACCCGGACGAATCTGTCCTGCGGCCTGCCCCGGGAGTATGTGACCCCAAAAAAGCAGGAGCGGCTGCGGAAAACGGCAGCCTGGTACCTGATGGTGAAGGACCTGGACTGCCCCGCCCGCTTCGACGTGGCGGAGGTGTACGCCGAGGGTCCGCATCCCCAAAAGGCCAGCCGCATAGAGTACATTGAGAACGCATTCTGAGGTGACGGCATGAACCCTATCCCCTATTTCGACGCACATTGCGACACCATCCACCGCTGCAGCATGGCGGGAACGCCCCTCCGGGATCCGGAGCTGCGGGCCTTCTATGACGCCGCAGGCAGTCTGCGGCACAGCGGCGGACACATAGACCTGGAGCGGGCCGGTGCCTTCTCCCGCTATGCCCAGTTTTTTGCCCTGTATCAGGACCCCCGGCTGCTGCCGCAGGGCAGCACCATGGCGAAGCAGGGACAGCTGCTTCATCAGCGGTTTTTGCAGGAGATGGAGCAGAATCGGGACGTGATGGTCCACTGCCGCACCGGCAGGGACGTGGACCGGGCCGCAGCGGAGGGCAAAATGGCGGCGCTGCTGAGCATCGAGGGGGCAGAGCTGCTGGACTGTCAGATCGACCGGCTGGATATGGCCCGGGACTGGGGCGTGCGGCTTCTAAACCCGGTATGGAACCACGCCAACCGCCTGTCCGGCTCCAACGCGGAGCTTCCGGAGCAGGGGCTGACCTCCTATGGCCGGGACTTTGCCCGGCGGATGGAGGATTGCGGCATCTATCCCGACGTGTCCCACATCAGCGACCCCGGCTTCTGGGACCTGGTGCGCCTGGCCCGGGGGCCGGTGGTGGCCTCCCACTCCAACAGCCGGGCCCTGTGCCCCCACCGGCGCAACCTTACCGACGATATGTTCCGGGCCATCCGGGACAGCGGCGGCGTGGTGGGGCTGAATCTGTACCGTCCCTTTGTGGGCCCGGCAGGCACCATGGAGGAGCTGACGGCGCACGTGGAGCACTTTCTGTCCCTGGGCGGGGAGAAAACCCTGTGCCTGGGCGGCGACCTGGACGGCTGCGAGGAGTTGGCCGCCGGGATGGAGGGCATCCAGGATGTGCCGCAACTGTGGCAGGCTCTGGCGGACCGGGGTTATCCCCGGCAGCTGTTGGAGGACCTGTTCTGGAACAATCTGCGGAGGATGGTGTAAAAACCGATAGGAGGTACTATGCAGATCGTATTTGACTTCATCGCCGGAGATATTCCCTTCGATGAATTTTGGGACGCCTATTGTGCCGACCTCAAAATTGGAAAGTGGTTGGACGGTATTGCTGATTTCAGTCAAGAACCGCCTCCGCAAATATGTAAAGAAAGCCATGAGCAAAACTCCAAAAGAGTAGTAATTGCAA
>UMCH01100979.1_pt1 | contig 12063 bp, 9 predicted proteins | sample 1964201 | NCBI WGS metagenome assembly UMCH01 (sample SAMEA4835965, study PRJEB28245) | human gut metagenome | biome: gut microbiome; material: fecal sample | place: Denmark | collected 2008 | reverse complement strand
GGCTACAGCCATTGTGACGACTTCGGCGTAGGGCGAAGCTATGGCTTTGCCCGGAAGCATCTGGGCAATGACCTGATGGGTGCCTTGGGGACACCCATTGTGGCCGTAGAGGCGGGGACCGTGGAGGCCATGGGCTGGAATCAGTATGGCGGCTGGCGGGTGGGAATCCGATCTCTGGACCACCGGCGGTACTATTACTATGCCCACCTGCAAAAGGACACGCCCTTCGCCCCGGGGTTGCAGGAGGGAGATCTGGTCCAGGCTGGGCAGGTCATCGGCTTTATGGGACGCACGGGGTATTCCACACATGAAAACGTCAATAACATAGAGACGGTTCACCTGCATTTCGGTCTGGAGCTGATCTTTGATGAGAGTCAGAAGGAATGCAACAGCGAGATTTGGATTGACGTGTACCAGATCGTCCGGCTACTGAGCCGTCACCGGAGCAGCGTCGTCAAAGCCGCGGACGGAACCTGGCAGCGGGTTTATGCTTACCGGGACCTGGATGCTGAAGATTGGGAGTGCCCTCAAGGCTCATAAACTGTCCCCACAAAGAGGGGCAGACCATCTTCGCCTGTTATGACAAAGAGGAAGGGCCGGTCTAAGGTAAAGTCCACCTCTTCTTCCGGGGGCATGCCCGCTCCCTCTACGGCCAGGACGGTGTAGCTGGCTGCTGTGCAGCCTTCTTCATCCACCATCACCCGGGCGGCATGGTTGGCTTGGCTGATATAAAGTTCTTCCGTCTGGGTAGTGGTGGGGGTAAAGTCGGAAACATGGCTGTCAAATACATCGGTGACGCCCAGACTTTGCAGGCCCTGACTCAAATCCAGATCGGAGGCCATATCAAATTTTGGCATGCGTAGGTGCACCGTCAGGTACTGGCTGTCCTCCCAGGTGTCCTGGGTGAGAAGAAAGCGGACAGCTTCCCCACTGGAGAGGAGGTCCTCCGGTGTGCTACCCGCATCCGGAAGCAGCAGCCACATGCCGCCCCCTCCCTCCAGGGGCTGGTAGACTGCGGAAAAGGCTTCTCCCCGGCAGTACCGTTGGGTGCTGCTGCTTTTCATAAAGTCACAGGTGATATCCTGGGACAGCCCGTGAAAGAGACCGGGTTCTGTGGCGGAAGGGGAGAATTCTGAGGCCCATTTGGCCCGGAAGTATACCGTCGTGGCCAGGGCAAGAACCGTTTCGGCACTCAGCTCCAGTCCCTCCGCCTGCTCCTGAAGAAGCCCACCGGTCTGCTCGTTGATCCAACTCCGCAGGGCCTGGTTGGTCTCCTTTGATCCCATTTTTCCCTGATAGGTGGAGGCATAATAGGTTTTGGACAGGGTGTCCAAGGTGCTTTGGACGAAGGTTACGTCTTGATTCAGCCATAACGAAGAAGCCAGAATGCAGGTGGTGGCCCCATCGTTCACATAGTGGGACTGCCACAGGGCCGTGGCCCGGGTTCGCAGGGTCTCCAGGTCCGGTACATCCAGCAGGTCCAGTACCTGCTGGCGGCTATTGCCGTCTGTGAGCTCGGCCAGCATGGCCAGCGCCATGTAGAGGCTGAGGGGAGAGTATACCCGGTTTTCTTCGGTTTGCCCTGCCAGAAACTGGGGGATGGTGGAGGAGAGGAAGGAGCCCAGAGTCTGGTTGCATTGTTTGCTCCATTCCCTCCGCGCCGCCTGGTCCTGATACCAAGCCTCATAGGAGGCCCCAGCGGCATCGGACGACTCGTCCGGATAGGGTGCAGATGCCGGATATTCCGCCTGGCTGACCGCCTGCACCGTGGGGACCAGAGGGCTTCCACCAGGCCATAACACAACGCCCAGGACGATGGCGGCCACAGCTGCCGCTGCAGTCAGGCCCAGCCAAAGGGGCCGGCGGCGCTTTTTCTGGATTTTAGCGGCTTCCACAATGTGCCGGTCGCTGATTTCCTCCATGGCTTTTGTCCATATTTCGTATTTCATCATACTGCTCCTTCCTGTTCCAGATATTGCTTGAGTCGACTGCGGATGCGGTGCAGCTGCACGGAGACATGGTTTTCCGTTATGCCCATTTGCCTGGCAATCCACGAGACAGAGTCGGAAAACCAATACCGCCGGAGAAACATCACCCGGCTTTTCCTGTCCAGGGTGTCCAGAAAGCAGTCCAGCGTCTGACCCAGTGCCTGCGCCGACCAGGTCTCCTCGGCGGAGGGAGCGGCCAGGCAGCCCTCCAGCTCTACCAGGGGGAGATTCCGGCTTTCATCCCGCCTTTGAGCGTGATTATGGCGGTAGCGGTTCAGGGATACATTCCGGGCAACCCGGCAGACAAAGGCCAGCAGGGGATTGGGCCGGTGGGGCGGGATGGCGTTCCAAAGGCCCAGGTATGTATCGTTGACACACTCCTCCGCGTCCTGGGGGTTTTCCAGGATATTTCGGGAAATCTGAAAAATCAGCCCCTGGTATTTGGCGGCCGTTTCCGGGATGGCCTGTTCTGAACGCTGGAAAAACAGGTCCACAATCTCTGCATCTTCCACGGCAGTACCTCCTTTCTCCTACTGATCAACTACCGATTGGAGCTGGCATCTTACAGGGTATTCAAAAATTTTTTGTTTTGGCATAAAAAAGCTGCTGCAAGCCGGACCGGTCAGATCTGCCCACGGAACCCTGCATGAAATGGAAACCTGCACAGGGGACATCAAGGGAGTTCTGATTCGCTCACGATTTGCAGCAGCTTTGCTATGCTCCTTTAGCCGCAGTGACATGCACCTTCGTGACAAGCGGCGCAGTTTTCGGCAAACTTCTCCTTGTCGTAGGGGATGCCGTTGCGGTCGTAGTAGTCCTTGACAGCAGCCCGGACGGCCTCTTCAGCCAGGACGGAGCAGTGGAGCTTATGGGCAGGCAGCCCGTCCAGGGCCTCCACCACAGCCTTGTTGGACAGCTCCAGGGCTTCGGAAATGGGTTTGCCCTTGATCATCTCCGTGGCCATGGAGGAAGAGGCAATGGCAGAGCCACAGCCAAAGGTGTTGAATTTCACGTCCGTAATGACGTCATTTTCCACCTTGATATAGATCTTCATAATGTCGCCGCACTTGGCGTTGCCCACCTCGCCGACGCCGTCGGCGTCGTCCATTTTACCCAAGTTCCGGGGGTGGGTGAAGTGATCCATGACTTTTTCACTGTACAGCATAATGAATTTCTCCTTTCTCAATTGCCTCCCACACCGGGGAAATGGAACGCAGGTAAGAAACCACCTGAGGAATCTCCTGGAGCATATAATCCACATCCTCCTGGGTGTTGGCTCCGCTGAGGGACAGGCGCAGAGAGCCATGGGCCACCTCATGAGGAAGTCCCAGGGCCAAAAGCACATGGCTGGGGTCCAGAGAACCGGAGGTGCAGGCAGAGCCGGAGGAGGCTTCGATCCCCTTGGCATCCAGGAGCAGCAGGAGAGATTCACCCTCGATGCCTTGGAAGCAGACATTTACGTTGCCGGGGAGCCGGTGCTCCGTGTCGCCATTGACTATAGTGAGGGGAATTTGGCTGAGGCCTTCCAACAGCTGATCCCGAAGCTTGGACACCCGGGCGGCTGTCTCCTCCATGTTCTGGCAGGCCTCGGTGAAAGCGGCGGCCATGGCGGCGATGCCGGGAACATTCTCCGTCCCTGCCCGCTTGCTCCGCTCCTGGGCGCCACCTTCAATGAGGTTGGTGAGCCACACGCCGGTCCGGGCATACAGAGCGCCTACGCCCTTGGGGGCGCCGAATTTGTGGCCGGACAGGGAGAGCAGGTCGATGTGCATGGCCTGGACGTCAATGGGCAGGTGTCCGGCAGCCTGCACGGCGTCGGTATGGAACAGCACGCCGTGCTTCTGGCAGACTGTGCCGATTTCCGCAATGGGCTGAATGGTGCCCACTTCGTTATTGGCAAACATAATAGAGACCAGGCAGGTATCGGGCCGAATGGCAGCTTCCACCTGCTCCGCCGTCACCAGACCTTTGCGGCCCACGTCCAGAAGGGTCACTTGGAAGCCCTCCTTCTCCAGGCGCTTCAGGCTGTGGAGAACGGCGTGATGCTCAAAGGCGGTGGAGATGATGTGCATTTTTCCCTTCTTTTTCCCTAACATGGCGCCGGAGAGCAGAGCCTGATTGTCTGCCTCACTGCCGCCGGAGGTGAAGGTAATCTCCCGCTCCCGGGCGGCATTCAGGCATTTGGCTACATCCTGCCGGGCCTTCAAGAGTACTTCCGCGGCCTCCTGGCCGACGGTGTGCAGAGAGGAGGGGTTGCCCCAGGCCCGGTCCATGGTTTCCAGCAAAACCCGGCGGGCTGTGTCAGAAATCGGGGTGGTGGCTGCATTGTCTACATAAATGCGATTCATATGATCACCCTTTGTATAGTATAAATTGAGATTTATGTCAAAATCGGAAGAATCCCGATTGGATCTCCGTCAATCCGGAAACAGGGCGGTGGACAGGTACCGTTCCCCTCCGTCGGGGAGGATCACCGCCAGAGTTTTCCCCTGGCTTTCCGGACGGGCTGCCACCCGGGCCGCCGCCGCCACAGCTGCGCCGGAGGAGATACCCACCAGGAGGCCCTCCAAGCGGGCCAGATCCCGGACTGCTGTATAGGCCCCCTCCTCCGTCACCGGTACCACCTCGTCATACAGGCGGGTGTCCAGGACGCGGGGAATGAAATTGGCGCCGATACCCTGAATGCCGTGAGGGCCGGGTGCTCCGCCCTCCAGGAGGGGAGAGGCAGCAGGTTCCACAGCGACCAGTTTAATTTTATAATTTTGCTGCTTCAGATACCGGCCCGCGCCAGTGATGGTGCCGCCGGTGCCCACACCGCCCACCAAAATGTCCAGCCGTCCGCCTGTATCTGCCCAAAGCTCCGGGCCGGTGGTGCGAAAATGGGCTCTGGGATTGCAGGGATTTTCAAACTGACCGGCGATCCAAGCGCCGGGGATTTCCTTTTGCAGTTGACGGGCCTTCTCCACAGCCCCGGCCATTCCCGCGGAACCCGGTGTAAGAACCAGCTCTGCGCCGTATGCCCGGATCAGCTTCCGGCGCTCCAGGCTCATAGTCTCTGGCATGATGATGATGACCCGATAGCCTCTGGCTGCGCCGAAGGCGGCAAGGCCGATGCCGGTGTTGCCGGAGGTGGGCTCCAGGATGGTGCCGCCGGGGGAGAGCAATCCGTCTTCTTCTGCCTGGCGGAGCATCTCCAGGGCTACCCGGTCCTTTACGCTACCGCCTGGATTCCGGCTCTCCAGCTTTCCCAGAATCTGCGCCCGCAAGCCGCGGTTGGCGGTAAACCGGCCCAGCCGCACCAGGGGCGTCCGGCCCACCAGTCCTTCTACCGATTGATAAATTGCCATGGTCTTTCCTCCTCAAGGGTCCCTCATCGCTTCTGAGGGCATTCTAGCACACAATTCCTACCAAGTCAATAGGAATTATAGGACCTCCCGATGTAGCAGCCCCTACTCAGCTCCCAGGAAATGGCGGAGAGGGGTAACCTGGTTTTGCCAGGCCTCTATTCGCCGCACTTGCAAACCGTTGTTTCCACTTGACCGGTCTTTGGCTGGGGGCAGGGCAGATCTTGAGGCAGCCGTCCCTGGAGCAGGTCTGCCAAAGACACCCGGCGCAGGTAGCTGTCGATCAGCTGATCCAGCTGCCGCCACATGGGATAGGTGATGCAGCGCTCCGATTTTTCACAGGCGCCGCCAGGCTCCAGACAGTACACCGGTGCCATACTACCCTCTGTAAGTTGCAGAATTTCTCCCACAGAGCAAGACTCCGGCGGACGGGTCAGGCGGTAACCGCCGCCCTTGCCCCGCAGACTCCGGACCAGACCGGCCCGGTTCAGCATGGCAACAATGCTCTCCAGGTATTTCATAGATATGTTCTGCCGCTGCGCTACCTCTCGAAGAGAGATGTATGCCTCCGGGTCCTGCTGGGCCAGATCCAGGCAGACGATCAGGGCATAGCGGCCCTTCGTGGATACCATCATTGTTCTCACCTCTTCCCATATAATACGATAGGATTACTAGGAATTCAAGACCGGCTTGCACTTAATATGCCCGCCGTGGTATACTATATGCACACTGAGCAGGGGAGGGATGGAAATGGATCAGGAAAATGCCTCGCGCCGGGGTTATCTCGAAGAGGATTTCCGGCTATTTCATCTGAAGGACGCCGTCATGGGACCGGTGGATTGGCATTACCACAGCTTTCACAAAATCCTGGTACTGCTTGCCGGGCGCGCCTCCTATGCCATTGAGGGCCAGAGCTATGCCCTGGAGCCGGGAGATGTGGTTTTGGTGCCCCGGGGCTCCATTCACCGGCCGGAGATTGCCCCCGGACAGGCCTATGAGCGGTATATTTTATACATTGCCCCGGAGTTTCTCCAGAAGGCCTCTACGGCGGAGACAGACTTGGGCAGTTGTTTCCGTCTGGCGGCGGAGAAATACAGCTATGTGCTCCGCCCGGACCGGGAGGTCCGGATCGTCCGGCTGCTGGAGACTCTGCGGGACTCCCAGGCGGCCCCAGGCTACGGCCAGGAGCTGCTGGACAAGGCCCTGGTGACCCAATTTCTGATTGCCGTCACCCGGGATCTGGAGGCGCGTCAGCTGCAATATGTGGCCTCCGCCTCCTGTGACGAAAAGATCGTCTCCATTCTCAAGTATCTGAATCTGCACCTGTCTGAGCGCCAGTCTATTGACAGCCTGTCCCGGCAGTTTTATATCAGCAAATACTACATGATGCGCCGGTTTAAGGCAGAAACCGGCTACACCATTCACGGGTATCTCACAGAGAAGCGGCTGCTCCTGGCTCGGGAGAGAATCAGGGCAGGGGAGGCCTTGGGCCAAGTCAGCGAGGCCTGCGGCTTCCAGGATTACTCCACCTTCTCCCGGGCCTACAAAAAGAGGTTTGGAGCCAGCCCCAACGCTCCGATCCCCGAGGCCCGGAGCCTGGTGCCTGCAGAACCCCTGGATTGAGCCTTATGGAGAGAAGAATGAGATCCGGCCCCTCCCGGCAGACTCTTCGCTGTGTCGCCGCCGGCACCATGTTCATCGACCATATAGGGGTAGCACTCTTTCCCGGTGTGCTGTGGCTTCGGTGCGTGGGGCGGCTGGCCTTTCCCATATTTGCCTTTTTCCTGGCAGAGGGGTTTCGCCTGACCCACAGCCGGAAGCGGTATCTCCAGCGCCTGGTTCTCTTTGCCCTCTTGGCTGAGCTTCCCTTTGACCGGATGACTGGCAAGCAATGGGTGGACTGGTCCGGACAAAATGTCCTTTGGACCCTGGCCCTGGGGTTGTGCGCCATGGCCTGTGTCCAGCGGGCGCCCCGGGAGCCGGGTTTGCCCTCGTTGGCCTGGCTTTCTGCCGCAGCGGGCTGCTGCCTGCTGGGAGAGCTGCTGAACACCGATTATGGAGCCTTCGGGGTGCTCCTGTGCCTGCTATTTTACTGCACCCACGGCCTGCGGAGGAGGTTCTGGATTTGCGGGGGGATGTTCCTGTGGATGTGCTACGCATTCCAGTTTGTCTTCCTTCCGGGAATTCCGGTACCTTTGGAGGCCCTGGGGATTTTGTCCTTCCCTCTGCTGGCGGTCTACCGGGGCCGCCGGAGCTCCCGGCGGCCCTTGGGTCGGTATGGGTTTTATTGGTTTTACCCTTTGCACATGCTGCTTTTAGCCCTCTTCAGTTAGGCAGAGAGCATGTCACTGACTGCAATGGCGCCCAAAAGGGAAAGCGGCAGACATATCCCGGCGGCAACTGCCCAAGGCCTGTATGTTCCCTGCTTCTGCCTGGTCCGGATGGCCTTCAGAAGGGAAAAATGAACCCGATGGGCCACAAGGGGAAAAAGGGGACCCTGATATAAGCAAGGACCTCTGATAAAACGTGCACGTTGCCATTGCCCCTTTCTGAAATCCCAACAGGTGCCAAATTATCCTTCCGACTCCCGGAAGAGGAAGGTGGCGACCTGCCCCCGGGTGCAGCTTCGATTGGGCATAAAATGGGTGGCATCAATCCCCAGGGTAATTCCCCTGGCAGCGGCCCACAACACGGCGTCATAGTAGAATCGGTCCTGCGTCACATCCACGAATGGATTTCTGCCGGACACAGCGGGGCAGCCTCCGGCGCGCCACAGGAAGGTTACCAGCTGCCCCCGGGTTACGACTCCCTCGGGGTTGAAGTGGGTGGCGTCTACGCCGGCGGTGATGCCTTGTTCTGCTGCCCACAACACCGCATCATAGTAATACCGCTTGGGGGTCACATCCAGGAAGGGACACTGGGCCGATTCCGGGGCTGGGCATCCCTTGGCACGCCACAGGAAGGTCACTACCTGCCCCCGGGTGCAGGTTTGCTCCGGCATAAAGTGGGTACGGTCTATGCCGGAAGCAACCCCGGCATAGACAGCCCACAAGACCGGCGTATAGTAGTACCGTCCTTCTTCAACGTCCACAAAAGGGTTTGGCCAGGGACCAATGGATTCGGTCCGGTTTTCGTTGCACCGGGTGCAGACATAGGTCTTTACACCGGGTTTGGCCGGTGTGGGCGGTGTGGTCACCCTGCCTTTGTCCCAGCTGTGGCCTCTGGGGTTTACATAACAGTCCACATAGGAGTTTCCGCAGACAGAGCAGGTGTGGGTGGTGTAGCCCTCCTCGGTACAGGTGGGGGGTGTGACCAGTTCCCCATATTGGTGAGGTAAAGGAGAAATGGCTTGGGTTTCTCGGATGCCGCACCGGGTGCATGTATAGACGGTGGTGCCGGGACTGGTACAGGTGGGCTCCTGAGCCACGATGCCCTGATCGTAGGCATGCCCCAGAGGTGCTATGGTCTCCGGCTGACTGTGGCCGCAGCGGATACAGGCGCGCTCCTGCAATCCTGGATCTGTGCAGGTGGGTTCTTGCTTGCAGACTGCCGGTCCCAGGCTGTGGCCCAGGGCCGGGGTGTAGGTATCCCGATAGGAATGGCCGCAGAGGGTACAGGTGTAGGTGGTGTAGCCCCCTTCTGTACAGCTTGGGGGCGTCACGTCAGCTTTGTAATCATGGGTGTGAGGGGCTGGGGTCCACTGGGCGTAGAGGGTATGGTCCCTGCCGATTGTCACCTGGGTATCCTCCGTCACCCGGAGCTTCGTCCCGCCTTGGTCCAGGTACCAGCCTGCAAAGGCGTAGTCCAGGCGAACCGGATCCGGCAGGGGACCATAGGATGCGCCATACGTGACGGACACCATGGAAGGGCTGACTGTGCCGCCGTTTGGGTCCAGAGTTACGGAAACGGACCCGTTCAGGCACTCCAGTCCACCGGTTTTGGGGTCCAGCCGGTAAAACACCGGCCCGCTTTTGGCGGTGCAGTACCACCAGACAGAGCCCTCCAATATTACCGGCTGACAATCGGACAATCTGCCGCTGCCATGGTAGATATTCCCCACCAGTTTTCCGGAACCATCCAGGAAGCCGAACTGCAGCTCCTCCTGGGCCTCCCAGAGCAGAAGCAGCCGGTCCTCCCCCAGTTTGACCAGATAGGGATTGGAGGCGCCTGCGGGCTGGCTGTCTTCAAAGGACGTTATCCAACGGAGTTCTGTGGCGGACTGGGTGAAATTTTGCGCCGGGGTGCTGGTGACAAAGATGTTCCGGACGCCATCGAAGGCGCTTTCCTCGTTCTGCGCCACGGAGCAGCCTGCAACCAGGTAGGCCGAGGAGGTTGCCGCCAACCCGCCCAGGCTAAGGCCCGTACGATTGTCTCCGGTTTCTCCGCAAATGGGGAGGACTTCCACCATATCTGCATAGCCGGAGAAGGTCTCCTCCCCGCCTGGCCGGGCGCAGCGGGACAGCACCACTGCCCGGGGATAGGCGTCTCCGTGGTCTGCTGCCAGGAGGGTGGTGTCCCGCAGTGCCAGAAACTGGTTGAAGGAGTGACTCACATATCCAAAGCCGAAACGGCTGACAGCGGTGTGCCGGTCCGTCACCTCCATGGTGGAAATCTGCACACAAAAGGTGAGGTTGGCCTGGTGGTTTAGTCCGTCGCTTGGATTCTGATACATTTTGTGACTGGTACGGATGTACAGCATATCTCCACACTGTACCATACAGAGACTCCCGGCGTGAAAGGGCGTTACCGTATTGGCCCCTGTCAGACGGGCGTCATCCAGCCGCCTCCAGTCCTTGGTATAACGGACCACCCGGATGACTTCCCTGCCATCGTCTTCCTCCGGGTTTTCCTGGCCAAAGACGAAGAAATTGTACTGGTCTCCAGAGTAAAAGCCGCCAAACAGAGGCAACTCTACCGCCAGGTCCTGCTGGGACAGAATTTGCCCCGTCTCGTTGTAGGATTCTACGGTGATCCGATCCCCAGTGTATTCCACCCGCGTCATGAAGCTGCCATTGCCTGCCATCAGGTAGGAACGTACTGGCCGGGCGGTGTTTCCCTCATAGTTGTGATCTCCTGCGTTATCCGTCACCACCGGCGCAGGGCTGGAAGCTCCGGCGTGGCCAGAGGTGAGGCCACACAGCACAGCTGCGAGGATGAAAAAAGCAAAAAAACGTCTCATAATCGTCTGCCCTCTTTCCATACTTTGGTCTTTTCTGCCATTATACCGTTATGTGAGACATTTTTCAAGAAGTTCTAAAACAAAAACCAGGGCGGCAGCATTTCCTGTTTCCGTACTGGCGCGGGAGCGCTCTTGCCTCCGGGGGAAGGCAGGGCGCTTCCGTGCCAGTGATGGGTGCACTTGGACCCGAAAAAGGGATATGCTGCTGCCCTGAAACAAAAACAGGGGGTGGGCCTGCTACAAAAGAGGGCAAGTCAAAGTGATTGCCTTTTATAGCAGGTGCAACTCAGGCTGATTTGGACCATGTCATCCGTAATTCCGGTGTAGGAAAGTCACCACCTGGCCCCGGGTGCAGTTGTCCTCCGGCTTAAATTGCCCGGCCTCCATGCCGTTGGTAATCCCGCTTTGCACAGCCCAGAGGACGGCGCTGTAATAGAACCGATCCTCAGAAATGTCCTGGAAGGGGTTTTCCGTCTCTGCCGGCGGCTGCCCCATGGCGCGCCAGAGGAAGGTGACAACCTGCCCGCGTGTGACGGTTCCCTCCGGGTTAAAGAGGTTGCCGCTCACCCCGAGAGCAATTTCGTTTTCGTAGGCCCACAGGACCGCCTGATAGCAGTACTGATCGGGAACTACGTCCCCGAAGGGACATTCTGTCCCGGCAGGGGCCGGACAGCCGGCTGCCCGCCAGAGAAAGGTCACGACCTGGCCCCGGGTGCAGCTGTCATTGGGTTTGAAGTGGGTGGCATCTACTCCCAACGTAATGCCGTTTTCCACAGCCCAGAGTACAGGCGTGTAATAAAATTGGTCCGCCTTCACGTCCGCAAAGGGGCTGGGATCTGGGTCTGGCTCAGGATTGGGGTCCGGTGCGGGTGTTACCTGATCTGGCGAGAGGATATAGGACAGAGACTCTTGGATGGTGGTCTTGGAAAGCTGACCATCCCAGCGGATTTGGCACTTTCCTGTGAAGTTGCAGTCGGCATAGGTGACGGTGTCTCCGTCCACTGCTGTGACCCAAATGCTATGGGTGTCGTTCCGAAAGCGGATCACGTCTCCTGCCTGGAGCTGGTCCAGGTCATAGAACTCCGTCCAGTCTCTGGTGTTGGTGCCATAGTAATCATAGGCCAACTTTTTGACAAATCCTACGCATTGCCAGGCCCCTAGAAATGAGTTGCAGGTGCAATCTGCCTTCTGTGTACAATCCCGGCAGCCATAAGGGTGCTCACATTCATCGCAGGGGAACTGCGTGTATCCGTCTGGGTTCGGATCGGGGCTACCCACATGATTCCAGTACATTCCGTCCGGGAACTTCTCCTTCAACTGGTCCAGGGTGAGGCGTGTTTCTGCATGTTCCCTTTGGACTGAAACAGAAGAGCTGGTTTTCAGGGCGCTTTTTGGATTGGTGTAGCTGGTAATTTCACCGGTGGTGGTGTGGTACCGGTAGACGACATTCCCATCTGCCAGCATATAATCCACCAGCGCTGGCCCGGCCAGCCAGAAGCGGGACAGTCCCTCCCAGCGTAGCAGCGCACTGGAATGTCCGGTATCCAGATCC
>UMCH01041487.1_pt1 | contig 12068 bp, 6 predicted proteins | sample 1964201 | NCBI WGS metagenome assembly UMCH01 (sample SAMEA4835965, study PRJEB28245) | human gut metagenome | biome: gut microbiome; material: fecal sample | place: Denmark | collected 2008 | reverse complement strand
CCCCGCCGGACGTCATCGAGCTGGACCCGGAAGTCTGGCTGCGGCTGGCCTGCGGCATCACCACATGGGCAGAGGAAAAGGACGCCGGCCACATCAGCGCGGTCGGCGAGCGCGACGACCTGAGCGACCTGCTGCCGCTGTGAGGCGCGAAGCGTAAGTAAGCCACCAGCGGCGGCACCATCAACCATAACCACAAATCCCCTTGTGCTCAACCAAGCACAAGGGGATTATTACGAGAAGACCGGCGTTCAGCTCTTCTTGGGCTTGAGCGCGGAAGGCATGGGCATCGGAATCGGCTTGCGCGGGGCCGGCTTCGGTGCGGCAGGCGCGGAGGCCGGGAACTCGCCGCTGGTCGCCTTTGCGGCGGCTTCGGCAGCCCACTTGGCGTACTCGTCGAGGTCATCCTCCTGCGTAGCGGGAGCTGCCTCGGCGGCACCGGAAGCGTGGTCATCAGCAGCGGAATCCACATCCTTGTCCGCATACTGGTCATCGATGTCGGCGAACGGGTCAGGAGAGCCCATTCCCGGCTCCTGCTCGCTCAGCTCTTTTGCCAGCTCATCGTAGTCGGTATCGGTGGTCAGGTACTTGAGCTTTCGGGCAATTTTCTGCTGTTTTGCTTTTTGACGTCCGCGGCCCATCTGCCCCCCTGCGATTACTGTGCTGTTCGATTCATCAACAATAGAGAGTACCACTAATAGTGGCTTGTTCGTTGTCGGCTCACACTTTTACCATAAAAAGTGTTTATTTAGGGCATATTCAAAGGATTTTCGCATGACCGACGAGCAGCAACTGACAGCGGCAGGCAATGAGATGAGCGCGAGCTTCCTCGCGGCCAAAAAGCGTTCGGACGAAACGCTCGCCAAGCTGGAGGCCAAGCCGTCGTCCTTCACCATGTTGACCGGCGACCGCCCGACCGGCCGGCTGCACCTCGGCCACTACTTCGGCTCGATCCGTGAGCGTGTCGCCATGCAGGAGCGCGGCGTCAACACGAACATCATCATCGCCGACTACCAGGTGATCACCGACCGCGACACCACCGAGCACATCCAAGACAACGTGCTGAACCTGGTGCTCGACTACATGGCCGCCGGCATCGATCCGAACAAGACCATGATGTTCACCCACTCCGCCGTGCCGGCCGAGAACCAGCTACTGCTGCCGTTCCTGTCCTTGGTCACCGAGGCCGAGCTGCACCGCAACCCGACCGTGAAGTCCGAGATGGAGGCGTCCGGCCACGCGCTGACCGGTCTGCTGCTCACCTACCCGGTGCATCAGGCGTGCGACATCCTCTTCTGCAAGGCCAATGTCGTGCCGATCGGCAAGGACAACCTGCCGCACGTGGAAATCACGCGCACCATCGCCCGCCGTTTCAACGAGCGTTACGCCAAGAAGAACCCGGTGTTCCCGGAGCCGGCCGCCATTCTGTCTGAGGCACCGGAGATTCCGGGTCTCGACGGCCGCAAGATGAGCAAGTCGTACGGCAACTCCATCATGCTGGGCGCCACCGCCGAGGAAACCGCCAAGCTCATCAAGAAGAGCCCGACCGATTCCGAGCGCCGCATCACCTTCGACCCGGTTGCCCGCCCGCAGGTCTCCGCCCTGCTGACCACCGCCGGCCTGGTGACCGGCCGCGACCCGAAGGACATCGCCGAGGAGATCGGTGATTCCGGCGCCGGCGCGCTCAAGGCATACGTCATCGAATCAGTCAACGAGTTCCTGGCCCCGCACCGCGAGCGCCGCGCCGAGCTGGCCAAGGACATGGATTCCATTCGTGACATCCTGCACGACGGCAACAAGCGCGCCAACGCCATCGCCGAGGAGACCCTCGACCAGGTGCGCGAGGCCATGGGCATGAAGTACTGATTTTCCCGCCGCTCGTAGCAAGACGCCGTGTCAGCCCCAACTGGGCAACTGACACGGCGTTTTTGTATTGCGGCGTCTGCTGTGTCCTATCTTCACTTCGAGGGGCGGATTTCTTGTTTTTCCGTGCAACGCGGCTATCAAGACGGACCTCTGTTCACTTCATGCCGATGGCTTGCATCAATACGTACGCTCCCCGCACAGCAATGTCATTACGACGTGTTGCGGCATAGCGCGCATGGCTTCCGGAGTATCGGCGGCGTATGGGTCGGCGTCCAGCAACACCACATCGGCCGGGTCGCCGGATGCAAGGCGGTCACGGCCAGTGGCGGTCGAGGCTGCCAGCGAGGTATGCACATCGAGGCACTGCTCGGGCTGGAACGGCTCGCGGTCAGAGCTTTCGGTGCCGAGCACGGCGGCGGAAATGGCCAGCCACGGGTCCAGCGGGGCCACGGGCGCATCCGAGCCCATGCGCAGCGTGGTACCGGCGTCGTGGAGGGCCCTGAACGGATAAGGGATGCCGGCCGGGTTGGCCCAGAAACGGGTGATGACGTCGCGGTCATCCATGGCGTGCTGCGGCTGGATGCTGGCCGTGAGCCCCAGCTCGGCGAAACGCGGGATATCGACGGGTTTGAGCATCTGCGCATGCTCGATCGATCCATGTGCGTGCGTGGCGGCGACTGCGTTGAGCGCAATGGTGTTCGCTTCGTCGCCAATGGCGTGGCAGGCAATGTCGAAGCCATGCTCGGTGGCTAGGCGCATATAGTCTTCGATTTGCTGCGGCGTGTAGCTCAGCGTGCCATACGTCAGCGGCTCGATGCCCGAATACGGCGTGGAGCAGTAGGCGGAGCGGGTGTTGAGCGATCCGTCCGAGATGAGCTTCATGGCGCCCACATGGCCAAGCCCGGCGCTGCCCGGCAATTCCTTGCCGGTATGCCAACCCGCGTCAATGGCGGCTCGCAACCGCTCGGGGTATACACCGGCGTCCACGCGCAAACCGTTAATGCCGGCCGCGAAACGATTGATCCATGTATCGATGTTTTCGGCCATTTCATAATCGCGGATGCCCACCACGCCCTTGCTTGCGGCGTCCTGTTCGGCCTCGCGCAGCAGACGGTCAGTCTCTTCAGCAGCGCCCGGCGCCTTGTCGAAGGCGGTGTAGGCGTTGAACCATTCGAGTTCACCGACCAGACCGGATTCGTCCACATGTACGCCAAGCCTGCGGGCCGCGGCGGAATTCACCCATCCGCAGTGCATGTCCGCGCTGGAGAGGGCCACCGGCTGTTCGCCGGTCACGGCGTCAATTGCGGCCAGTGTGGGCTGCTCGTCGTCGGCCCACAGCGAGTGACGGAATCGCATGCCCACCACGAAGGCATCTGGGTCAAGCGTGTCGGCGGCGCGGCGCTCATCCAGATGACGGCGCAACATGTCCATCGCTTCGGCGGCGGAACGGGCATTGATGAGGTCCAGTCGGCCCAGCGTCTTAGCCCATTGCGTGAAGTGCGTGTGGCAGTCCCACAGGCCGGGAATAACCCACAGGCCGTCGGCGTCGATGGTGGTTTCGTCGGCGGGTGCGGCGGCCGACGTTGGGATTGAGACGCTGCCAGAAGCAATGGCATTCGTCGCGTATTCCAACGATGTCGTATGCGCCTTAGTCTGCATCGTGCTGTCCGAAGCCGAGACCGTTCCAGCAGGGCCGACAGACGCAACAACCCCATCGCGAAGCACCACATCCACGCGGTCCTGAGACCCCGGAACACCGGCATTGACAATACGCACCAAGCTACTCATACCGGCCATCATGCCACCTTTGCATGAACGCCATGGAGATTCGTCCAAGTTGAATCGCGCCGTCGACGGCGATTCCCGCTGGCTGCCTGCAAACCCCTACGTTCCATGTAATTGCGGGATGGCCTGCAACTGCGATGAACACCCATAGTTTATCCACCGACTTATCCACATTTATCCACCGAAAAATTGGGGCGGTAGACAGGGCCGGTAGCCGGACTCTACACTGCGAGGACAAAGCGAACATCACGAAGGGGTGATCATCATGGGTAGCTCAACGGCATTGACCGAGCTGACAATGCAGAAGTACCAACGAATGCAGACGTGCGCAGATGTTCAACGACGAAGCGCATGGCGCCCACCCTATGCCCTGACAACAGCGTTGGAGCTTTTGTCAATTGAAGTACCCCGCATATCAAGCAAACACAGAGGCCTTGCAACTACAACCATTGTTGCGGTTCCACACGCCAATGACAAACGGCACATTGTGGGGGTCAAAGTGGTTGTATGGCCTTTTCCACTAGACACGGTCATAATCGAGGGACAATTCACATGCACTTCACCAGCTTGCACATGGGCCATGTTCTCCACGTATCTCGAACTTGAAGAACTCATCGTTCTCGCTGATTCCATGATGCGACGAAATCGAAGGCTCTGCAGAACAACCATCGACGCCCTTTCTCTGTATCTCGATGAGGCCGAGGCCCAGGTGCGAGCCGACAAAGAGAATGGCACCAATTCGTATTTGTTCCGCGGGTATAACAAATGCCGTCGCGCCCTACTTTTGGCGCGCGCGGGCACAGATTCCTCCATGGAAACACGAACTCGTTTGGTTCTCTTGAAATACGGTCTGAATTGCCCGCAGGTGAATTATCCAATATTCGTAGGAAACAACACCAGACCCATATATCTCGATCTTGCATACCCTGAATTCAAGATATGTATCGAATACGAAGGCTCTCATCATGCCGGGCAATGGCTGAATGACGCGAGACGCCGCCAGATGATCGAAGATGCTGGCTGGAAGTACATTCAAGTCACCAAATTAGATATTGGCGACGAAGCGGGAGAAGAGGCCCTTGCCCGAAGAGTTGCCGAAAGGATACAGGAGGTTACGGGCAAAACGGTCCAGCTCACGATGCGGCAAACTACCCAGCAAATTAGCGATGTCCGAAAGCTACGCCGTATTCCACTGTACAAACGGCTGAAATTCGAGCCTCTGCTGCCAATTATTCCGACGACGCAGGAATAATAAGCCCGGTAGAGTCAGTCCGCACCGTCCGCACCGCGCTACGGTATTCAAAACCCATTTCAAGGGGCTGATTTGGCCTCCGCCGGAGGTCTACTTCCGTTTCAAGGGGCTGATCATCCGGTAGACCACGTGTATCAATGCCCTTACGTCAACGCCATTCCGCCGTTTTGGAGCCGCGTCTACTCAGGCATCAGCCCCTTGAAACGGAAGTAGATCTCTCCAGAACGTCAAATCAGCCCCTCGAAGTCCGTTTTGGCCTCAATGGTTCCTGCCGAACCACAAAAAAGCCACTCCTCTGCCATACGAGCCGACCGCACAGCAGGCACGTGTCATTTGCCGCTGCGGACCTCGGACTCCATGGCTTCCATGGGCTCGTCGACGAGCACGGTGCCGGACGGCAGGGTGCCGGGCAGCGGATCGTCCATGTAGTGGTCGAATTCGTAGAGCATGCGCTTGTTCGGCTTGGCGGTCAGCAACGAAACCACCACGATGAACAGCAGCGAAATGATGAACGCCGGCAGCAGCTCATAGATGGCGAATACGCCGCCCAAGGGCTTGACGAGGTTGTGCCAGATCAGCACGGCCGCCGTGCCGGACAGCATGCCGGCCACGGCGCCGGCCTTGTTGGCGCGACGCCAGTATAGCGAGCACAGCATCAACGGGCCGAATGAGGCGCCAAGCCCGGCCCACGCGTAAGACACCACCTGGAAGATCGACGAGTTCTGGTCGTATGCCACCAGAATACCGAACAGGAACATGACCACCAGCGTGACCCTGGCCACGATCATGACCTGCTTGTCGGTGGCCTTGCGGTGCAGCAGCCCGCGGAAGATGTTCTCGCCCATGGCCGAAGCGCCGATGATCAGATACGAGGAGCTGGAGCTCATCGAGGCCGCGAAAATGCCGGAGACCACCACGCCGCACATGAAGCTCGGCAGCAGGGTCTGCGCCAGCACGATGAAAATGGTTTCCGCATCGGTGGAGGTCAGCAGTTCGGTGGGCATCATCGCGCGCCCCACCAAGCCGATGCACACCGCGCAACCCAGCGAAATCACGCACCAGGAGGTGGCGATGATTCGGGACTTGCGCACTTCTTCCACGCTGCGGATGGACAGGAAGCGCACCAGCACCTGCGGCATACCGAAGTAACCCAGGCCCCACGCCAGCATGGAGATGATGGTGATGATGCCGTAGTCGGAGGGCGCGCCGAACACGGCCTTGCCCGCCTCGACGAGCTGCTGGCCGGTGGCCGGGTCCAGCTTGGGCGCGGCCACCTGCGTGCCGGACAGGTAGCCGGGGATGGCACGCAGGAATTCCACGGTGTTGTCGATGCCGCCCGCGCTGGCCACGGTGCCGATGAACACCACCGCGAGCGCGAAGAACATGAGCATGCCTTGAATGAAGTCGGTCATCACCACGGATAAGTAGCCGCCCACCACGGTGTAGACGAACACGACCACCGCGCCGATGATCATCATGACGTGGTAGTCGAAACCGAACAACGTGGCGAACAGCTTGCCCACGGTCACGAAGCAGCTGCCCACGTACACGCTGAAGAACACCAGGATGATCACGGCCGCGATGGTGGAGATCACGCCCTTCTTGTCATGGAAACGCTTGGCGAAGAAGTCAGGAATGGTGATGGCATCGTCGGCCACTACCGAGTAGCGGCGCAGTCGCCGGGCCACAAGCTTCCAGTTGAGATAGGTGCCGAGCGCCAGTCCGACGGCGGTCCACATCGGGTCGGCCGCACCAGTGAAGTAGGCCAGGCCCGGCAGGCCCATCAGCAGCCAGCCGCTCATGTCGGAGGCTTCGGCGCTCAGGGCCGTGAGCCACGGCCCCACGCCGCGCCCGCCCGCGAAGTATTCCTTGGAGGAGGAGTTGGAGCGTTTGGAGTAGATGAATCCGATGGACAGCATGGCCACAAAATAGATGACCATGGCCAGCAGAATCCAGAAATCGTTGGCCAACTGCGCCCCCTCCTCAATCATGACGCCAAGCGGCTACCGCCATGGCAGAACTATGTGCTGATATGCGTGCTGATATGCGATTGACGCCGGAGCGGCGTCATACAGACCGTCACAGCCGTGAATACGGCCGCAACGCACTTCGCCTGATGGTAGTGGATACAAGGGCTCAAGCACCTTCCACCGTTTCCATACTGAGACGCTGTTTTATCCGAGCTCCCCACCTGAGGGGAGCCAAGATGACGGTCAGATGTCGTAGCGCCAGGACTTGTCGGTCACCACGCGGGCCATCGCCAAACCGATCGGCAGACAGATAATCACCATGAACGCACGGAACGCCCAGTCCAGCGCATTCATGGTCTGGAAGCTGCCGAGGTACCACATGGCACGGTACATATACAGACCGGGCACCATGATCACGATCGACGGCACGGTCAGGCAGATGCGCGGGTAGCCGAGGTGCGGCGGTAGCCAGCCACGTCGCACGGATGAACGCCACGCCGATGCCAGAATGCCCGCCAGGAACGCGCCGATGAAGGTAGCCATCTCGGGTGCCACGTTGAAGTCTTGCAATTCCAAGCGCAGCGTGTCCGTGATCGCACCGATCAGGGCGGCGGCCAGGCACATGCGCTGCGGCGAATTGAACAGCACGGAGAAGCCCCACACGCCGACGAACGCCGCCACGAACCGCAGCAATCCGTTGACCCACGGGTCAAGCCCCAGCGGTTCAAAGCCTTCCGGGTGCAGGTGCACCATCACGGCCACGGCCCAGCCTGCCAGCGTGGCCATCAGGATAATGCACAGCACGTACGCCACGCGCTGGATGCCCGAGGGGAAGTCGATTTTCGCCATGTCGAGTCCGCCGGTGATGAGCGGGAAACCGGGGATCACGAACAGCATGGCGCCAATGTAGGCCGTATCGTGCGAGAGCGCGACTGGGTCGAAAATGCCGATGAGTCGCAGGGTGCCGGTGCAGGCGAGCGCCGCCGCGGCCACGCACACAAAGGTGACGAAGAACTGGTTCAGATGGTATGCAAACAGCCGGCGACGCATCCACTGGCCAAGGCCCGCGCCCACGAACGCACCGATCATGTCGTATGGGCCGCCGCCGAGCAGGAACACGAAGGCCGCGCAGGCCAGGGCGGAGGCCAGACCGGAGAACCACGGCTTGTACAGCGGCTTGCGGCGCTCAATCAGATCGAGTCGCTCGTGCGCCTGCCGCACGGTGATACCGCCCTTGGCCTTCTCTTCGTCGGAGCGCTCGTTGAAGTGTTCGGCGTATTCCTTGGGCACGCGATTCTTGCGCTTCGTACTGCTTGCAGCAGGGCTTTCGGCGGTTGCGCCGTTCGCCGCCGCGCCCTCAGCGCCCGCCTCGGCATTCGCCGCGTTCGCCGATTCAACCGACTCATTGGAGTCACCGGTAAACACTTCGGCATCGTCGTAGGCCTTCTCTTCGGCCGCTTTGTCTTCGACCGGAGTGACTTCCGCGCTGTCCGCCAAAAGTCGGTGGGCTTCTTCATTGTCATCATCCAAGGACTTGGCCACGGAGGTCACGAGTACCTTGGTTTTCAACGCAAGATCCAGCGTCTCGTCCACGCTGCCGTTGGCCGCCTCAGCCTCAGCCTCGGCCTTGGCACGTTCGCGCAGGCGCTTGGCCAGATCGGCCGAATACTGCGAAGCGTCACGTTCGTCCAAATGCTTGACCACGCCATCGGACAGTTGCGAATCGACGTGATACATCGACCCCTTGCCGAGATTCACGGAGAACCAGTCGGCGAAATGTTCCAGCAGCCAGATACGTTCGGTGTTCACGCCGGTGGTCGGCAAATCCACGACTTCGGTGATGCGGTTACGACCATCCGTGCAGGTGGCCTCGATATCCGTCAGGTTCACGTCGGCGCGTACGTGCACGCCCAGCGGGTAGGCGATGCGGTGCATCATTTCACGCACGCGGAAGGAGCCGGTGCCGGCTCCCAGGTCCAACATGCCGACTCGTACAATCACGCTGGCTTTGGCGGCGATACCGGCGTCCACCACCGGTTTTTCCCAATCGCGTGCAATATCTTCCATGTCCAGCGGAATGGAGTGGGTGTGGAATTTACGTACAGCCGTTGCGCCTTTCGCTTCGGGCGCACTTTTTTTCTTCTGTTCGCTCACATCCTTCATTACTACTCCCTGCCTTCCCCGCCAGCAATCGTAAGGCGCTCAAATCTTCCGCGAATCGGACAGTGTCTCATATGCTGTCCGATATTCGGTCTCTATAGGTGGACAACTTGGCGCACTATATGGACTTCGTAACGTAAATAGCGATTTCGCGGGGATACACTATTGCCCACACAACAACCACGTTGAATATGGGCTGTGGGCTCGCAACGACTGGTCTCAACAACTGCGGAGGAGCCGCAGACGACCAGTAGACCGAGCAACCTGTTATTCGGCAAAGGAGGTTATATGGCAACACCTGAAGAACAGATCACTCCCGCTGACGCCGCCATCGTCACTACCGGGACCGGCCGAAAGGGCCCGGAGGAGCATGATCTTCCCGAAAGCCTGAAGTACGACATGGATCTGTGTCTTGAGATCTTGCGTAACGTACTGGGCGAATACAACCCCGAACTGCTCTCCACGTTCGACACCGTGCGTAATTACTCGGTGGAAGCCAGCGCTGAACACTTCGCCGAGTTGGAGGATTCGAATCCCGCACAGGATGGCCTGAAAGAGGCCGTGAACGTCATCGACAACATGACGCTGCACGATGCCCAGCTGCTGGCCCGCGCATTCGCCACGTACTTCCATCTGGCGAACCTGTCCGAGGAGAACTACCGCGTTTCCGTGCTCCATGAGCGCGAGAACAACGTGTCCGGCGAGCAGGCGGTCGATCCGATCAACGAGCTCACCGTCGCCTACCACCAGCTCATCAACGAGATGGGTCCGGCCAAGGCCAAGGAGTTGCTCGACCAGCTTGAGTTCCACCCCGTCTTCACCGCGCACCCCACCGAGGCACGCCGTAAGGCAGTGGAAGGCAAGATTCGCCGCATCTCCGAACTGCTCGAGGAGTGCAAGATTCTCGGCGGCTCCGATAAGAAGGAATGCCTGCGCCGTCTCTACAACGAGATTGACGCCCTGTTCCGCACCTCTCCGATTGCGCTGAAGAAGCCGACCCCGGTTGAGGAAGCGGACACGATTCTCGACATCTTCGACAACACGCTGTTCAACACCATCCCCAAGGTCTACCGCCGTTTCGACGACTGGGTCCTGGGCGACAAGGCCGGACTCGTCGAGCCCGTCTGCCCCGCGTTCTTCCACCCGGGCAGCTGGATTGGCTCCGACCGTGACGGTAACCCGAACGTCACCGCCAAGGTGAGCCGCGCTGTGGCCCGCAAGTTCTCCGATCACGTGATCGCCGCTCTCGAGGAAGCCACCCGTACAGTGGGCCGCAACCTCACGATGGAGGCCGAGACCACGCCGCCGAGCGCCGAGCTCAAGAACCTGTGGAGCCACCAGAAGGAAATGAGCGAGCGTCTGACCGACAAGGCCGCCCTGATCTCCACCAAGGAGATGCACCGCGCGGTCATGCTGGTGATGGCCGATCGTCTGCATTACACCGTTGAGCGTGATGCCGACCTCATGTACCACTCCTGCGATGACTTCCTCAACGATCTCAAGGTGGTGCAGCGTTCGCTGGCCGCGGCCGGCGCCAAGCGTTCCGCCTACGGCCCGCTGCAGGATCTGATTTGGCAGACCGAGACCTTCGGCTTCCACATGGTGGAGATGGAGTTCCGTCAGCATTCCGTGGTGCACGCCCGCGCCCTTGCGGATATCCGCGAGCACGGCCTGCACGGCGAGCGCGGCGAACTGCAGCCGATGACCCACGAGGTGCTCGACACCTTCCGTGCCCTCGGCGCCATCCAGAAGCGCAACGGCCTCAAGGCCGCCCGCCGCTACATCATCTCCTTCACCAAGAGCGCCCAGAACATCAAGGATGTCTACGAGCTCAACCGCTTGGCGTTCTCCCACCCGGAGGATGTGCCCACCATCGACGTGATTCCGCTGTTCGAGCAGCTTGAGGATCTGCAGAACTCGGTGGATGTGCTCGAGGAAATGATCAAGATCCCCGAGGTTCAGGCTCGCCTGAAGGCCACCGGCAACAAGCTCGAGGTCATGCTCGGCTACTCCGACTCCTCGAAGGACGCCGGCCCGACCTCCGCCACGCTGGCCCTGCACTCCGCTCAGGAGCGCATCGCCAAGTGGGCTGAGTCGCACGACATCGACCTGACCCTGTTCCATGGCCGCGGCGGCGCCGTCGGTCGTGGTGGCGGCCCCGCAAACCGTGCGGTGCTCGCCCAGCCGGTCGGTTCCGTCAAGTGCCGCTTCAAGCTCACCGAGCAGGGCGAGGTCATCTTCGCCCGCTATGGCAACCCGGTGCTGGCCATCCGCCACGTCGAGTCCGTGGCTGCGGCAACCCTGCTGCAGTCCGCGCCGAGCGTGGAGAAGCGCAACACCGAGATGACCGAGAAGTACGCCGATATGGCCGCTCAGCTCGACGAGGCCGCGCACAACCGCTTCCTCGATCTGCTGAACACCGACGGCTTCGCCCCGTGGTTCTCGATCGTCACGCCGCTGACCGAAATCGGTCTGCTGCCGATCGGCTCCCGCCCGGCCAAGCGCGGCCTTGGCGCCAAGTCCCTGGACGATCTGCGTACGATTCCGTGGATTTTCTCCTGGGCTCAGGCACGCATCAACCTGGCCGCTTGGTACGGCCTCGGTACCGCATGCGAGAAGTTCGGCGATCTGGAGACCATGCGCAAGGCGTATGAGGAATGGCCGCTGTTCTCCACGTTCATCGACAACATCGAGATGTCCATCGCCAAGACGGACGAGCGCATCGCCAAGATGTACCTCGCCCTCGGCGACCGCGAGGACCTTAACAAGAAGGTGCTCGAGGAGATGGAGCTCACCCGCAAGTGGGTTCTGGACATCGTGGGTGACAAGTGGCCGCTGCAGCACCGTCACGTGCTCGGCCAGGCCATCCGCATTCGTTCGCCATACGTGGACGCACTGTCCGTCACCCAGGTGCTGGCGCTCAAGTCGCTGCGCAAGAAGGTGGACAAGGAAGAGCTCTCGCAAAGCCAGCAGGCAGGATTCATCTATCTGATCCTCTGCACCGTTTCAGGTGTTGCTGCCGGCCTGCAGAACACAGG
>UMCH01103369.1_pt1 | contig 12083 bp, 15 predicted proteins | sample 1964201 | NCBI WGS metagenome assembly UMCH01 (sample SAMEA4835965, study PRJEB28245) | human gut metagenome | biome: gut microbiome; material: fecal sample | place: Denmark | collected 2008 | reverse complement strand
ATCCTTCAAATGCTGATTGGACATCATCGTGTAGTTTTTGGTTTTGACAACTCAAAAGACTACGGTCATTTCGTTTCACCTCCCTTCGCATTTTGTTTTTTCCATGATTTCAAAATTTTCCCCATGATTTTCTCTTGATTTCCGTCTTCATCTCGGCTAAAATATATTTATATTTGATATTAGCCGAAGGAGGTGCTTTGCATGCCTTATATCAAGCGGAACTTAGAGAAAATCGTTCAAGAAGTGACACTGGAATATCCTGTCATGCTTCTCACAGGACCCCGCCAAGTCGGTAAAACCACCATGCTGATAAAACTGATGGAAGGTTCCGAGCGCAGCTATGTAACCCTTGACGACTTGAGTGAAAGAGCCTTAGCGAAAAGCGATCCCGAACTTTTTTTACAGCTTCACAAACCGCCAGTCTTGATTGATGAAGTTCAATATGCACCCGAATTATTCACATACATTAAAATCTATGTCGATCAGCACCACACGCCGGGTTCTTTCTGGCTGACTGGTTCACAGGCTTTCAAACTCATGCATGGCATTCAGGAATCCCTTGCAGGACGTGTTGCAGTCTTGTCTATGACCAGCTTAACGCAAGCGGAAAGCTGCGGCGAATCCGTCACTCCCTTCACTGTTGATCTTGAAAGTCTGACTGAGCGCGCAAAGCACCGGCAAGCCGCCGATGCGCATGCCCTATTTGAGCGTATCTTCAAAGGTTCCATGCCTGCGCTGCTCAGTGGTTCTGTCAGTAACAGCCAGATTTTTTACAGCAGTTACATCAGCACATACATTGAACGCGATGTTAAAGATCTTTCTGATTCCATCGATTCTTTGAAATTTCTTCGCTTTATCACCTCTGTTGCGGCTCGTTGCAGTCAGGTGTTAAATGTCGCCGATATCGCGCAAGATGCCGACATCAACCAACAGCAAGCCAAAAACTGGCTCGGCATTTTGGAAACGCTCGGCTTGATCTTTTATCTTCATCCTTACTCGAACAATCTGCTCAAACGTCTTGTAAAAACGCCTAAACTCTATTTTTACGACACCGGGTTGGTTTGCTATCTAACAAAATGGAGTAATGCCGAAACGCTCGAAGCTGGTGCTATGAACGGCGCAATCCTGGAGAATTACGTTGTTTCTGAAATTGCAAAAACCTATTTGAATAGTGGAAAAGAGCCTTTCATGTACTATTACCGGGATAAAGATGCCAAGGAAATTGATATCGTACTGGAGCATGACGGTATCCTAAATCCTCTCGAAATCAAAAAAACTGCCAATCCCGGCAGCGAACTGACAAAAGTGTTTTCTCTGCTCGATAAGGCTTCCACTCCTCGCGGAAAAGGGGCTATCCTTTGCATGAAGCCCGCTCTTGGTGCCATCGATAAAGAAAACTATATTATTCCAATTTGGATGATCTAAGGTTTATTTACCTTCATAGAAACGTAAAACTGCCCGCTTTTTTGATATGTACCCAGTTTTCTGGACACCGAGTTAAAATCGAATCATTAGGTTTCCATCATGGAGGCTTTCCTGAACTTAGAGGGAGGCATCCATTTTGTTTTAGCTTGGATTCCGCTGTTATCGTAATAGCCAATATACTCGGCAATCGCCTTAGAGAAGGATTCAAAGGAGGAATAGTCCCTCTCAAATCCATAGAACATTTCATTAGTCAACCTCGAATAAAGAATGACGGCTTATGCTTCGATATAACCGACGAAATTGTAGTAGATGTGAATGTCCCGTTCCTCGTGATCGTCCACGGTATAGCGTTCGCTGATCTCAATTTTCTGAATCAGCCGCACCAGCGTGGGACGGTCTAATTCTTCAAGCTGGGCGTAGTCCTGCATCATGTCCAGCCATGCGTCCACGGAGGATTCCGTTTCCCGGCAGACGCAATTTCTTCTTCGCTTCGGGACGGTTCTCTTTGCAGAAATTGTCTGTTTTCATCTTCGTATGTCCTCCGTAATTTTGTGATGATGGGCAGCACAGCCGATCACCGCCGTCAAGGAATCGGCTGCGCCTCGCTGCGCGTCCTTAACAGCGATGCTCTGCTGCGCAGACAGGTAATCGGGGCGGCGATGCCGCCATTTGCCAATGAAAATCAACTGCGTTCCAAGACTTTTTTAATCTTTCAGCCTAATTATAGCAAGAACAAACTTATAGCAAGAACAAACGTTCGAGTCAATGTGATTGTTTGAGGAAGAGCAAGCACAGCAAGTGTAGCTACACTTGCAAAAAACGGCGTGGGTTGACCGGGATTTACTTGCAGAGTAGCAAGCAAATCCGGTGAGGCCCCACACCGGAAAAACAGAGCGTTCCGGCTGACTGCCGAAACGCTCTGTTTTCATTTTGGGGATAGTCCCAAGCCTTTACTATTTCTGCGATGGATGCTGAAAGTCGCAGATTGATTATCCGTGAATTGCTTTAATCCATGTCCGAATTTCTTTCTCCGGAGTACGGAGCGTGGATTCATCGAACCGCACACCAAGGCCTGGTTTCACAATCGCGCCTTTACAGGCTTTCTCAAAATCCTTCAGCGTATGTCCCAGCCAGCCGCCGTTGGTGGCAAACGGATAAACGATCTTTCCGGTCAGGTCAGTCTGCTTCAGAAAACTGTGCATGGCGGGCGCAAAGGTGTACCACCAGACAGGAGAACCCAGAATAATGGTGTTATAAGCCTTCCAGTCAATGTGCAGCGGTTTCAGTTCCGGGCAATAGCCCTTGGCATTCTCACGCTGTCCCTGATTGACAACTGTATCATAATCGCCATCGTAGGGAACAACCGTATCCATGCGGACAATATCCCCGCCGATTTCCTTCTGGATCGTCTCGGCAATGCGCTTTGTGTTGCCGCCGTAGGAGTAATACAAAATCAAAGTTTTCATTTCATGTTTCTTCCTCATGCCAGAGGCTTTCCACTGAACACGGGAAATGCGTTAAATTCACCGTAGTCAGCGATGTGTTCCATATTTTTGAGAGCCTCCATATCTTCCTCGGAGATTGTAAAATTCACGTCCGCATTGTTTGCCATGTGGGTGGGATTTGCTGTCTTGGGAAGCGCAACGGCTCCAAGCTGAAGAACATAGCGGATGCAGAGCTGAGCGGCGGATACGCCATACTTCTTTGCCATCTCCACAATCGCCGGATTTTTCAGCGCCTCGCCGTGGGCAATGGGAGAGTATGCCTCCACCTGAATGCCCTGCGTTTTGCAGAAGTTCACCAATGCCAAATCGGTGTTGCTGATGTGCAGGAGGATCTGATTGACCATGGGCTTTACGCGGCAAGAACTGAGCAGGTTTTCAAGATCATCTTTCAAAAAATTGGACACGCCAATGACCTTAACCTTGCCTGCCGCCTGTGCATCTTCCAGCGCACGCCAGACCTCTTTGTTTTCTTCATAATATCGCTTCTCCACACGAAACTCGTTCCACGGCTGGGGAGAATGAATGATCATCTGGTCAAGGTAGTCAAGCCCCAGCTTTTCCAGCGTTTCATCAATGGACTTTGCCGCATCCTCGTAGGTTTTCAACTCTGCCGCGACCTTGCTGGCAACGAACAGCGCTTCCCGGTGAACGCCGCAGGTGCGCACGCCCCCGCCGACACCGCGCTCATTTCCATAAGCCTGTGCGGTGTCGATCAGGCGATAGCCCAGCTTGACCGCCGCACGAACGGCTTCCGCTGCCTTAGCATCGTCAATAAACCAGGTGCCCAGTCCCAGCTTGGGAATCTGAACGCCGTTTGCCAGCGGGTAAGTTTCATTCAAAATCATCGTTTCTCCTCCTCGTTCCAGATGTCCTTTGCCATGCGGAAAACCGCCCACGCCTTGGGCCAGCCACAGTAGAAGGCTGCATGGGTCACGATCTCCGCGATTTCATCCTTTGTAATGTCGTTCTTCTTTGCCGTCATCAAGTGATAGCGGAAGCTTTCATCAGTAAGCCCCTGGGCCATCAGCGCAATGACAGTCGCAAGGGAGCGGTCGCGGAGACTGAGCTGCTCCTCTCGACTCCAGACCTCGCCAAAGAGCACATCATCGTTCAGTTCCGCAAATTTCGGGGCAAATTCGCCCAAGGCATCTCTGCCCGCCGTCTGTTTGACTGCCATGTTCCATTCCTCCGTTACAGCTTTGCGTATTCTTCATCGGATACCGGCTCACACCACTCATTCTTGCAATGCTCACCGGGAACCTCCACGGCGATATGGCTGAACCAGCTATCCTTTTTCGCACCGTGCCAGTGCTTGACATTGGCGGGAATCATTACGACGCTGCCCTCATGCAGACCGACAGCGGCCTTGCCTTCTTCCTGATACCAGCCTTCACCAGCCGTGCAGATCAGGAGCTGACCGCCGCCTTTGTCTGCATGATGAATATGCCAGTTATTGCGGCACCCCGGCTCGAAGGTCACATTGGCGGCAAACAAACCGCCTTTCGGGTCTGTCAGCGGATTCAGAAACGAATTGCCAATGAAAAACTGAGCGTAAGCGGTATTTGCCGTTCCCGTGCCGAATACATTGATTTTCTCGAACTGTTCTTTGCGTTCATACTTCATAATAAAAACCTCCTGTGAAGGATCATTGATTGACTGTATAGCGCAGCCAGACTGCCCCGCCGTCCATGACCTTTGTCTCTTTCAGCGTGAAGCCAAGAGCCTTGTTTTCCGAAAGGCCTTTTCTGGCTCGGAAAACCGGCGGTGTATCCGGGCTCCCGTCTGCCGCTGCTGCCAGCACGATGCTGATCTCATCGCACATCCCCGCTTGCAGGAACGACCAGTTCAGTACGCCGCCACCGCCCAGCATCAGGGTCTCAATATTGAATTTTTCTTTCAACTTGGAAAGAACCAAACCGTAATCCAGTTCCGTTTTGCCCGCGATAATATAAGAAATTCCCTGCTTTCTCAAAAAGGCTCTATAGGCGTTGCTGACCTGTTCTGTCAGCACCTCGACAACATGGGCGGTGGTGTCTACATAGTGCAGGGTACTGCTTTCCCACCCAAGCTTGCCATGGGGGTCTACAGAAACATAGAACATTCCGAAGTCCGGCTGCGCAATGAAATCACCTGCCGGAACAGCCGGTGCATTTTCGTCCAGATCCGGCTTTTTATAGAAGGTGAAGTTATCGTCCGTTGTCACTCTGCCGGACAGCCAGCCCTGATGATGATAAAAAGGTTCTTTCCCGAAGGCAATGTCATAAAACACATCGCCCGCCGCGCTGCCCTGCGGCCTTTCCATGTAACTGCCCATGATCTTTCCGTCCAAAGCGGTCATCATGTGGCAGAAAATATAAGGCCTGTTCATGTCCAATTCTCCTCCTTATGATTGACAAATTCTCTGTTTGGAAGTATGCTATCTTTAAACTTTATGTACATCCTACAACTTAAAGTGCACTTTAAGTCAAGAGAGTTTTGAAAAAAATCGGAGGGGTTTTCAAATGGTTTACACGGTGGGAGAAATGGCGAAGCTGCTGGGGGTTACAGCATCCACTTTGCGCTACTATCAGCTCAACAGTTCGCTTTCCAGAGAAATTGTGACCAACTTGGTCACGATTTTCTTTAATCGGTCGTCCCGCCTGTCTTTTCATCGCATCGAGTTTCATTTTATAGACAAAAGCCCGTTCGCTCGGCAGCAGCTCCTCACGCTGCAAATTGCTATCCACCATGATGATCGTGGCAGCATCGTCGTCGAGGTCACGAATGATGACCGGCATGGTTTCCTTGCCCGCCAGCTCGGATGCATGATGCCGCCTGTGTCCAGCAATCAGCTCGTAGCCGCCGTCAGGGTCAGGACGCGCAATCGCAGGGATAAGCACACCATGCTCGCGCACGCTATCCACCGTGTCCTGCATCGCCGCATCGTCTTTGACCTTGAAGGGATGATTCCTGAACGGATGCAACTCTCTTAATGGGATATTCTGCACCTTTTCCCGCTGGGCATCCGCTCTGCTTTCTTCCGTCACAAAAAGGTCATCGAGCGGCTTCAAGTTGATGTTGCTTCTTTCTTTCAATGGCACACACCTCCTTTGTCAACTCTCGATAGGCTGCCGCAACTTTTCCTTTGGGATCGTGGGCAAAAATACTCTTTCCTTCGGCGCTCATTTCCTCTGCCCTGACAGACCGCGGTATTTCCGTATTAAAGATTCTCAGTCTGTGCCCGTATGTCTCGCGAATGATGCCACTGATTTCCTTCGCATAATTCGTTCGATTATCCACCATCGTCAGCAATATACCCTCAATCGTCAGCTTGGGGTTAATCTGCCTGCGCACCTTCGCAATCGTGCCAAGCAGTTGCTCCAAGCCTTTCGCAGAAAAATATTGAGCCTGAACGGGAATCACAACGCTGTATGCCGCTGCCGGCGCATTGACCGTGAGCATACTCAGTGACGGCATGCAATCCAGCAGGATATGGTCATACTTTTCTTTGAGCGGTTCAAGCGTCTGTTTGAGAATTTTCTCCCGACTCATCGCATTGACCATCGTCACTTCCACGCCGGACAATTCAATGTTGGCAGGCAGAATATCCACGCCTTCACCGTGACGCAGGATTGCCCGGCTCACATCATACGGCGTATCCGCCATCTTCGCAAGCATCGCGGTAGAGAGCGTGTCTTGCAGGCTGTCGGGCTGCGCACAACCTGTGCTGACCGTCAAACTTCCCTGTGGGTCGCAATCGACAAGCAGCACTTTCTTTCCCTCCTGCGCAAGCCCTACCCCAAGATTCAGGCAGGATGTGGTTTTACCTACGCCGCCTTTCTGGTTGCAGAGGGCAGTAATTGTTGTTTTCATTTTCTCATTCTCCTTTTAAGTATGCAAAAAGCGCAGCCTTTTCAAGCCGCGCTCTCTCGTCTATACTGTTATCGTTTCAAAGCAATTCACATTTCTGTCATCCATTTTCACTGAAACGCAGATTCTACGATTTCCAGCCCCGATATGTCGCTTCAAGCGTCCGCGTCTTTTCCCAAATCTCCTCAACAATCTTCTTGCAGTTCTTCGCGTTCATTCCCGCCGCTTTTCCAACTGCCAGCAGCTCTTTCATCCCCGGATTTCTGCCGTTTCCATCCACCGTCGTGCTGTGCTCTCCGAAGTAGGTCGTGCTCCACGTCAAATCATACGCCGGCGACGGATGCCAGCAATCCATCTGTTCGTCATAGATCCAGCTGAAATTCTTCGCATGGTCATCGCGATTATGCGCAAAGACATTGAAACACATCCGTCTGTACATCTGCTCCAAATCTTCCCGATTATCCAGAGAAAGAATCTTCGTCAGTTTCATCAGCGTATGATAGTCCATTGCGGCGGTGCGCCAATCCACTTCGAGAATCGCCGCCGCAGTCAACATGTGCCGCCGCTCGATATGCCCATCCGTCTTTCTTCGGTCAAACCGCTTTACAGCAAAGTAACCCGCACACACACTGGACGGCATCAGCTTGGTTTCCGGCACGATGATTCCACACTCCGCAGCGCAATCCATATAGGCTTTTTCCATCGTGCCGCTATCCTTCATCTCATCGGAAGCCGGAAACTTGATGATCCACTCATCCGTCATGATCTTCGGTCTTGCGCCGCCGGAACTGCCGCCCATTTGGAATAGTTCATCCAGATCGCCTGCATCCTCGTGATTCAGTATCGCATGACATTGAGCGGAAAGCTCGTCCAAATCGTCAATCGCTGCATCCTGCTGGATATTCCAAGCCGGACGATACGCCAACGCGCCCATTCCCGAATCGCCGACGATCGCCAAACGCTCCAACTGCGTCATATCCGCAGAAAGAATTCCCCGCGCCTTTAACATCCGATCGACCAGCAGCTGCCCCCACGCATCCGGCAGACTATCGGCAAACACGCCCCACAATCCGGAAAACGCTTGGCTCGTCGGAACAAAGACTTTTTGCTCCATCGGCAGCGAAAACGGACTGATTGCAAAGCCGTTGTCCAGCCATTCTTCCGAATAAGCGAACGCTACCCGCCGATCCGCGGTCTGCGCCATCGTTCCGACAAATCGCTCGCCGAGGTAGACTTCGAGCTTACGTTCTTTCACGGATAACCTCCTCAATGCTGCCGTATTCCACATTCGTGAACAGATTTTTGATTTCATCCGCGCAGTCCAGTACGACACACAACTTTGTCAGCGAGTTCAACGAAATCTGCCCCGTCGTTTCAAAGCGCTTGATGCTGCCATAGCTTACGTTGCTCTTTTCGCTCAGCGCCTGCTGTGAAAGATTGCGGCGCTTGCGGATGCGGCTCAAACGCTGCGCCAACGCTTTGTCGATTTCTTCCGGCGTTTCCCAAACGAACTTCATGTCATCCTCCAACGGATCATATTTGATACAAATCTTCAGAAGTCACGCTTAATAGACCATATTTTATCCATTTCAGTATATCATAATGCGTTTTTGTTTTCAAGACGATACCCTATCAAATCATGTCCGACAGGAAAACACAATCACGCCATAACTTCTTATGCCTTATTCCACTTTCCCCCTGCGAAAAAATGAGCGAATATTTCTCCAAATCCAACATTTCATGAGGGAATATTCAGTCTTCGCCCACATTTCATGGGGAAATCTGCTTCGTTTTTTTATCCTATTGAAAAAGCGCAGCTTCTGCAAGCCGCGCTCGATCATTCGTTTTTCCGCTTTCACGCATATTTCTTTCTCTGCTCGATCACGCCCGCCAGCAGCGCCAGAAGCATCTGCGCGTCCTCCTGCGCATCGCCTTCCAACGCCGTCTGTTGCGGGTCGCCCTCGCGAATTCTCAGCGTTCTGCGAATCTCCTTGGGAATCACCACTCGTCCCAATTCGTCGATTCTCCGCACTATGCCCGTTGCTCGCACAAATATGCTTCCTCCTTCTACTCTGCTTTCTGTCCGCTCTCCCAGTATGGGTTCAAGCCGGCTGGATTATTCGCGCATAAAAGATGGCAAAGGTTGACAAATCATGTTTCATTCGCCCAATGAAACATCCATAGTCGGAAAGAGAATACGCCTGTGCCGAACAGCTTTCGATGAACGACTCGGTCGGATTTTCGTTTCGTCTTTCCTTAAAACAAATCCAGCGTATTATCCAGATATATTTCTTCCCGGACGCGCAGTTGATATGCCGGTTTCGTCATGTAATAAAGCAAAAATTCCAGAATCAGCGCGCTTCCCAATCCGCGTCCCTCGATTTTGAAATTGGAAAATCCCATCGGCAAATACAGCCTTTGAATCTCGTCGATACCGATAAATCCCGGGTTCATCATTGCCTTTGAAAATCGATAGCCGCCTTCCGCATCCGGCGCGCCGCAGCGATGTTCCGGGGTATTCTCGCCCAAATTCTTTCTGCTGACTGCCTCGTAACAGCGTTTTCTGTCTTTACATCCGAACCAGCAGCACTCGTTGCAGAGAAACTCCACCTTTTCTTTTTCCCTGATTCTGTTCAATTTGTCAAACGCCTTGTTCAATCGAAAATCCGGCACAACATAGAGGAAATCTTCCCGCTCCAACTCGCGCTTAAACAGCCCAAAATCTGTCAATACTTTGGTCGTTGATGAAACAAAATAGAGGTTTGGGTATGCTTTTTTCAAAGCATCGAGCAGCAAATCCGAATGAAGAATCACACCATTGCGCGGCGATTCGCTTTGGGCAAACAAGCTGCAAAGCGCATTACATCTCTTATCCGAAAGATGTTCTTCTTTCAGCAAGGAGTTGCTGAACGTCAATCGTGCGGAAATTCCGTATTCCTGCATCAGCGCCAGCACGTCGCGCGGATCATGGTCGCCGCCGCCGACACGCCCGCCTCCCCAAATGCAGTCTGCCGGAGCGCCATAAATCGAGCCGATATCGCACCAGTCGTAAAAAAACTCTCTGTGTTCACGGAACAATGGCAGAAATGCAGCATATAACTCGTAGAACTCAAATAGTCCGGGTAAATGATAATGTGCCATCTTCTTTTCGGAATGATTCACGCTTTGTCTCGCCCCATTCATTCTCAACGTCATCACTTGTTCTGCATTATACCACAAGCTCCCCCTGTTTTCCATCTTGTGCAGCGCTGCATCTCACAAAACGGCAGAAGAACTGAATCCGATCAACACAGCCGTGCATGGTCAACACATCAAAAGGCGGCAGACTGCCTTTTTCGACAATCTGCCGTCTTTGGGCGATGTCATCCCACCTATGTTCCCAATATCATTCAATTATCGCTGTGTGCAAGATGCTCCTGACCGCTATCTGGCACATCCTATCCAAGCTCGTTCCGTATACGCCCGTTGGTTTTCTTGCTACACCTCATGCCGCTGCGCCATCCAGGACGCTGACGATTTCACAGGGTCTTTCTCTCCTGCGGCATCGTGGCTATATTCTTGTAGACGATCCTGCACTTCCTGTACCTTAAACTCTGATCCTGTTTTTCGCCGTTTACCAGACGGCTTATTTCCTATGCCGTATTTGGGCCTTGCTGTTCACACGATTGTTTCAAACTTATGCCCCTTCCTTTTTGTCGTTTTACAGTTCGGATCGGCTGCCATGTCGTTCCGGCATATCCAAACTGTAATTCACGCACCCGTTATATATATTTTATACTTCCCTTTCATTTTTCCTGCTATTTTTCCCAATAAAGCCCGCTTTTCCCAAGTTTTATAGGAAAAATCATTCAAATTCGCGTCTTTTTTGATGTGCAACTTGTAGAATGCGCTGAAAAATGGTCTCCATCCGAAATCTTCAAAATGAATTGACTTTTCCCTTCTTCTCCCTTATAATGATGGACGGATATTTTTCGCAATCCCCGTCTGTCGTATGCATCCATAGCTCAGCAGGATAGAGCGTTCGCCTCCTAAGCGAAAGGCCCCGCGTTCGAATCGCGGTGGATGCGCCAAAAAAGAAGAAGTGCTGTCACCTTCGGGTGAATCAGCACTTCTTTTTTGCGCAAAGCCCGGCGGGCCGCGCTTTGTGGAATTATTTCTGTTCGTCTCTGTGTTTCACATTGCAAAGCTCTTCCCGCAGCACATTCTGAATCTCGACAAAGCATTCCACCAATTTCGGATTGAACACGCCGCATTCGCCGTTCAAAATCATTTCCACCGCTTTGTCGTGCGAATACGCTTTTTTATAGCACCGTTCGCTGGTCAGCGCATCATAAACATCCGCCAGCGACACAATCTGCGCGGAAAGCGGGATCGCGTCGCCAACCAGCCCATCCGGATAGCCGCGTCCATCCCAGCGCTCATGATGCCAATGTGCGATGTCCGTCGCGGTTTTGAGCAGCGGCTCATCGTAATACGGCTGAAGCTCTTCCAGCATCTTCGCACCGTAGACCGTGTGCAGCTTCATCGCCTCAAATTCTTCCGGCGTGAGTCTGCCGGGCTTATTGAGGATCTTATCATCCACGGCGATTTTGCCAATGTCGTGCAGCGCGGAGGCCAGCGGGATATTCTCCCTCTCCTTCGTGCCCAGATGCAGATCGGGATCTTTTTCAATCAGGCAGTCCAAAATGCACTCAGTAAACCGTCGGATATGCTTGACATGCAGACCGCTTTCGCCGTTTCGGAACTCGACGATTTGGCTGAGCACGCCGACGAGCATCGACACGTTTTCCTCGCGTTCGCGAATTTGTTCGGTCACCATGCGAATCAGGCGGCGCTGTTTGGCATAGAGCTTGATGTTGTTGGTCACGCGGCGATAGACGACCTTCGCGTCGAACGGACGGCTGACATAATCGGACGCGCCCATTTCATACGCCCGGCGGATAAACGCCTCTGAATCCTCGCTGGAAATCATAATCACGGGAATATCTTCGATGGTGTGATCCTGATTCATGTAGGAGAGCACCTCGAAACCGTCCAGCCCCGGCATAACGATATCCAGCAGCACCAGCGAAATGCCCGTTCCGAACTGATGTATCATGGAAAGCGCCTCTTCGCCGCCGCATGCTTCCATAATGCTGTAATCGCTGCTGAGGATCTCGCGCAGAATCTCGCGGTTCATATCGCAATCATCCACAATCAGGATAAGCGGCTTCACGCAGTTCTTTGTCTGCACGCTTTCCGACAAAGTGTTGTCGGATTCAACCACGACCTCGTTTTTCGTCGTCTTGGCATGATAGAGCAGCC
>UMCH01017844.1_pt1 | contig 12112 bp, 8 predicted proteins | sample 1964201 | NCBI WGS metagenome assembly UMCH01 (sample SAMEA4835965, study PRJEB28245) | human gut metagenome | biome: gut microbiome; material: fecal sample | place: Denmark | collected 2008 | reverse complement strand
TTTTTATGATTTTCATCTTGGATTCTTACCCGATTGTTTAGGTTTGAAGTAAATGAATTGGTAAATCTAGATGCATTGCAGATACTAGAATTCATCTGCGTGCCGATAGAATAACATGCCTGATTTTTATTTTCAATATGAAATTTAAAAATGTCAATTTTTTGTGAATCTTTTACAGCTCTTTCATCTTTCCGAGAATCTCCTGATAAAACGCCTCCTGATCCCCACTATTCTTTAAATCCTCCAATATCACTCCATCTTTCAATAGAATCAACCGACTGCAATAGCTTGCCATTTGCGGGTCATGTGTTACCATGACAATCGTCTTCCCGAATTCCTGATTAATGTAGGACAATGTATGGATAACCTGTTTGGATGAATTAGAATCAAGGTTCCCGGTCGGCTCATCTGCAAGTATCAATTCTGGATTTTCTGCCATTGCTCTGCAAATCGCCGTTCTCTGTTTCTCACCTCCAGACAGTTCGTAAGGTTTTTTATCTAACAGCTTGTAAATTCCAAGTTTTTCTGCCATAGTTTCTGCAGTTTTAGAACTTTCCACAGGATCATCTTCATTTAATATCAATGGCATCATAATATTCTCACGAACAGTTAAGCTATTCATCAAGTAAAAATCCTGAAAAACAAACGCCAGTTGCGTCCGGCGTATTTCTGCCAGATGATCTCCATAAATTTCTGTTGTATCTTCGCCGTTATAGAGCACTTTTCCGCCATTTGGCTTATTAAGCATTCCGATAGTTTTCAAAAGTGTGGTTTTCCCACATCCGGAACTTCCCATAATACCAATAAATTCCCCTCGTTTTACCTGAAATGAAATTCCTCTTAGCACAGAATAAACCTTTGTTTCTCCGTCCGGCATGACTGTTGAATAGCTTCTTTCCAGATTATCAATTTCTAATATATTTTCTTTATTCATCCTTATTTCTCCTCTCACTGCGCTTAAATGAACGCCATGCTGCAATTCTTACGATTATCATGATAATAGCGGTCATACCTATAATCATTACTGCGGCTTCTGCCAGATAAATCTTTGTCCAATATACCGGCATTTTCTTATATAATATTTTCACCAATATCATTACTGCCGCTATAAACATTCCGGTTATCAGGGCAACTTTGGATGTCATGGTTATTTCTTTATAAATATTTTTTCTTCGCTTTTTCTCTGGCATTCCTGTGCGGTAATAGAATAAATACTTCCATTCCAGTGCTTCGTAATCACTGGATATTTTCTCTAGTAAGATAAAGATTATGCTGATAAATAATACAAGCATATCAATCAACATCGCACTTACATTTAACATCCGGTTTTCCTGATCTTCTATTGTGCACTGTTTTTTATCATAGATCAGATTTCCGTCATGATAATCAAAGAAATTAATCTGTGAATGTTTTGCTGCATAATTAGCTATTTTATTTACAACAGCATCATAATTCTGTGCTACGTTCATCAATACTGTAAGGTTTGACCCTTTGGCTTTTTGACTGATCTTATCATATTCATGATCCGAAAATACAATTATATCTTCAAACACATCCGTATTCATATTGCTGGTACTCAAAACCCTTGTTTTAAAATTCCCGGTAATGATTCTTCTGTCATTTCCCTTAATTGTATATTTTCTTGTAAATTTATTACCTGGTAATGTTCTCGCAGTATAAATCCAGATATCTGCAGTAGCGCATCCGGTGTATAATCTTGGTTTCAGCTTTCCGAAATCCAGACCAATTGTTCCATATTCGCTTCGGTCCCATTGGTATATAACGTATATTTCATCATTTTTTAAATGAACCTGCTTTCCTGTAAGGCGTTTATATTCTGTTGCAGAAATTCCAGTATGTTCTGCACAGTTTCCTGAAGTCACTCTGATAGATGGAATGAATTCTGTCTGAACATTATACTTTTCTTTTAACTTTTCGATAAATGCTTTATCTTTTGTATTGGCACCCCAGACTATGTCATACGGATAATTTTCCGGCTGCCTTACAGGAAGATTGTCTACCAATACAATATTAAATCCAAACAGAATAACAATCAGAAAAGCACTGACAATATAACTGATATTGGCATGACTGAAAAACTGATCATACCAGTTATCGAGCCAAAGGATTTTTTTATAATATTTATTCTTTTGTTTTCTTAATTTTTCAAGATATAATCTACAGCCAAATAAAGTAAAAATAACTGCCGTTATGATTCCCAGAGCTGTCGGAATCGTATATCCGATTTGTCCCCAATATGTAACAATAGAAACTAATGTAAGAATAAATACTGCAACTCCTATAAGACAAAATAGCAGTGTATTCTTACTTGCTTTGTTATGATTACTTCCTCCCGATACTATATGGTCAATTCCGATACAGGCAATATACTGATCACAAAAGGCGAAGCCGATTCCAAACATGATTACGCTGATAATTAGTGTGAGAATTAACGGTGATATTCCCAAATATATGTTGCTTACATAATTTTGAAAAATATTTTCCAGTATCTTTTTTACGATCATTGCTTCCAATATTCCAAGAATCACCCCTCCTGCAATTGATCCTAAAATGATTCCGAGATATTCACAGCCAATATACATATATCTGTGTTTCTTTTTGATTCCCAATATATTAAGCATTGCATAATCGCCGGATCGTTTACGAATATAGCCGAATATAATTAAAATCATGAGAAAGATCAGTAACACATACGGCAAAATAAAATTCTTTTCAACTTCCATTACTAATTCTGTCATAGTTGCCCGTCGTCCCGTTGATATATAAACAAGACTGCTGCCAACAGACGTAGAAAAAAATACGACCGATATACAGAAGATTCCACTTAAAATAACTCTTATGTAATCCTTTTTCCTTTCTCCCAGCAGTTTAAAAAATATTTTTTTCAACATACTTTTCATCCCCCTATCCTTATCAGTTATTATAGATAGAAATCATAAATATCAGATGATCTTCATATACCTTATATTCGAAGATTCCATCATACTTTTTTACAATATCCTGTATATTCTTCATTCCATATCCATGAAGTCCATTATCTTTTTTATTTGAAACAAATTCTTTTTGAATTTGCTTCGGCATTTCCTCTAATGCATTTGCAATTTCAATATATAACAATAGATTTTTCTTTTTTATCTTAATCTTTATCCAACGCTCTTTATCATTGATTTTCTCACAGGCTTCCAACGCATTATCCAATAGATTCCCGAAAAGGGATATGATTTCCCGGTCTGTAAAAGGGAGTGTAGAAAAAACTTCTGTATCAATCTGCATAACGGTATTTTGATTCTGTGCATCCTTTTCCTTTTGGTTTAAGATCATATCCAGCATATGATTTCCAGTCCAGACATGAAAATTATATTCCATCATATCATCACTAAGTTCATTCAGATATTCATGCAATCCGGGCCAGTTCTGCTCTTGATCATAGTTCTTGAGCGCCAGAATATGGTTCTTCATATCATGAACCACTTTTCGGCTTTTTAACATTTCTTGATAGCGTTCTTCCAAAATCTTGACTTTCGTTTGTAATGCATGCTTTTCCTGTTCCTCTAATTGAGATATTAATATCTGATGTTCTGCTTCCCATGTATCCAGCATTGCATCAATTAGAATCCATAGACCGATAAAAGCCAACAATACACATATATATATTTCTACATATATAGGAATCAAAGAATTATCTATAGGATCTACATAAGCAAATTTCTCAAAAAACCTTGAAAAGATAGCTAAATATATAATCCAAAAAAATCCACGATAATCACTTGACTGTTCATTTTTTAATATGTGATATATTCGTGCTAATTCAGTCAATTGAAAAAGTGCAATTAGAATAATGATAACTAAGAAAACAAATGCTGTCATTTTTGTATAGTTCCAGGATTCTCTTAATGATGGCAATATCGTTTCATTATACATTTGGACATAGTCATTCATTTTCAACACATTATATAAATATCCATATATTGTATAATGCTGTATCCATGGGAAAAGAAGATATATTTGTAAAGCTACACCTATTATAAAGTCTATTTTTATTTTTCTTGTCCAGTCTTTCATTTGATTTGTCTCCGTATTAATTTCTTGGCTTATTATAGCATGCCTTTTCTTCTTCCGCCTTATACTGGCCATGAATACCCGGTTTTCTGACCATGAATTTTCCCTAAATACCCTTATAACAATCTTTTTTGCATACTTCGACATATCTACAGAACTTGCTACCGGTAGTTTCTTCCGAATGCATGGTGATAGAAATAATTTTTATCTGATCGCTTTTATTTTTTCGGAGTATCAGCAAAAAGTCAGGAAGATTAAATATAATCAACCTGACTTTTTTTATCAAAGGTTATGATCCGTTTCATTACAGTACCCTTTCGCCCCGGAACAATCACATATTCCATGAACAAAAACGGTATAAATGGAGCGATACAATCTACACCCGTTATCAGCTGTATTTTTCTCTTTTTTCCTGCTGGGCAAAACCTCTCGAATTGCTTTCATGCAATTTGGTCAAAAAGAAAATCTCTCGTAATTTCGGCAAAATTTAAAACATGATGGAATTTACTCTTGCACTGGAATTTACTTTTTCAAGTCAGCAATGTCAATTTTTTGTGAATCTTTTACAGCTCTTTCATCTTTCTGAGAATCTCCTGATAAAACGCCTCCTGATTTCCGCTATTCTTCAAATCCTCTAGTATTACACCATCTTTCAACAGAATTAACCGACTGCAATAGCTAGCCATCTGCGGATCATGCGTTACCATGACAATCGTCTTCTTATATTCCGATGAAATCTTATTCAATGCATCAATTACAATCTTTCCTGACTTTGAGTCCAAATTTCCGGTCGGCTCATCAGCAAGTATCAGATCAGGATTATTGATTAACGCACGACATATGGCAACTCTCTGCTTTTCACCACCGGATAATTCATAGGGGTTCTTCTTTAACAGATGTTCTATCTGAAATTGTTCTGCATATTTCTTTGCTTCTGCAATCATCTTATTAATATTCTGTTTGCTTATGATCATCGGCAGCATGATATTCTCTTCCACTGAGAGGCTGTCCATCAGATAAAAATCCTGAAAAATAAATCCTATTTTACTGTTCCGGATATCCGCAAGTTTATCCCCGTATAGTTCACTGGTATCTTCTCCCATAAATTTAATTGTTCCATCCGTCGGTTTATCAATCATTCCGAGTGTCTTAAGCAACGTTGTCTTACCACATCCGGATTTTCCCATGATTCCAACAAATTCACCTTCCGCAACTTGAAAGCTGATTCCTTTTAACACATTCACATTATTTTTTGAATCCCTAAAAGTTGCTGTATTGTAACTTCTTACAAGATTTTTAACTTCTAATATATTTCTCATCAATTCTTATCACCCCATATTTTTGAAATTTCTTTCCATAAACGCCTGGTTGAAAAAATAATAAATATCATAAAAATAATTACATATATGCATAAAATGCATCCTAACATTGCAACTTCCTTTTGTATCAAAACAATTTCCGTTGTTCCGTAATAATAAGATTTTATAAATACGCCGCAAAACATTCCACTTATACCGATCGCAAGTAAAAGGGACCACCACATGTCTCTGGATATTTCTTTCACAACGGATAAATACCCTTCCTTCCTCTTCACACCAAGAATAGCACCTATCTGATATTTTCGTTTTAAATGCTCCTGATCATTCTGCAGCATTAACCATGTTATAAACATCGTAAAAATTAAAATAATAATCGCTACGAGGATTGCTACCATTTGATTTAATACGTTTTCTTTTTTATCAATACCCTGAATTGTCAACTTACAAAAAGCCTCATCTAGTTTTCCTTGTTGCAATTTTTCTTCTATGTATCGTGTTGAAACTGTCAGGTTCTTTTTTGGCAGATTTATAATCATAAACATTTTTTTATAATCACTTTCTTTTTCTGCCTGCGTGAATATATTATCTGGAATAATTACAAGACCGGTCATAGAAAAGCCGATCATCTCTTTGATTTGCTCTTTCTTTATCTGGAAATTGTATTTATATTCCAATCCCTCTTCATCCATATTTCCGCATTTACCAAGTGCGATTGATTTTATTTTTCTATGTTGTTTATCACTTAGATCCGATTTACGGCTCCCTTCTTTTCTCCAAATTCTTATTATTTCATTTTTATTTAACGATTCATTTTTATTGTAAATTTTATTATAGTCGCTAAGTGATATAGCAACCCAGGAATCACCTCTCATCTCATTAAACCACAGAAACGGGAATTGTTTTGTAAGACCATTAAATCGAGCTGTTACCACAGTATTTACTGCTGTCGTTTCTTTTGAGTTGCCGATACACACAAAATCATTTGGCATATATCTGTCATGAATTGTACCTCGAAGCATTAAAAATGTATTAAATATTAAAATGATTCCCAACAATATCTGCATTAGCATCCGAAATCCATGTTTTTTTATGTAACAGTAGCAATCATTCCAAGCTAATATATGCTTTTTATAATATTTCGACTCACTGAATTTTTCCATAAAAAATCCAGTTCCGAATATCATAAGAATTATAAGACCTGTCAAAATACATATAAGTGCCATATAAGCCATCATTGGATCATTATTCACCAACAGATAACCACTACTAATAACCAAAATACCCACTATAAAGTAAATAACTGATATCATCGAATGGATTCGAGATTCCTTAATCTTGAATATCTTATCTCCTAAATTCGTTCTGGTATCTAATAATATTTGCAATGTAATATATACGCCTATCGTCATGATCAGACAGCTTAGAATCAACACAAGATAAACTCTTGACATCGAAATGCCTTTGACAAATCTTGCATTTATTCTAGTATGAAGAATTTCTTTTATAATTTTCGTTCCAATTAAACCAAACAGAATTCCAAAACCACATGCAAGCATACCGCTTATTACATATTCCAGACCAATCATTACTTTTAAATTTTTCTTGCGTATTCCTAATAATTGAAATAATTTATAATCCCATATTCTTGTGTTTATATACGCTTTAACAGAATATCCCGTTACCAGAATCATAATTAAAATAATACATGGAATGATTATGCGTAACTGCTTTCTTAATTCACTTTGATATGCAAATTGTAAAGCTTCAGTTTTTATTCCTGGAACTTGTGACAATGCCTCTTGAATATAAATAAGCATAAATATAACTGCAACTGATAATATTTCACTCATAAAAAAAGAAAGAAAATTTTTCCTATTATACTTAAAGCTTTTCCATACAACTTTGAACATGAATTCTCCCCCTTACATTAATATACCTGCCGTTAAAAATGCCATTAGAATAAGAATAAGAAATAACTTTACCATAATTGACATCACAACTACCGAATCCATAATATTCAATTGTTTCTTTTTCATGGTTAAAACAATATGGATAATATCGCAACAAATAAATATTACAAAAAACAAAGCAAAGCTTAATAAGTCCCCGCTTATTCGGTTATATTTTTTGATAAACACATATATATTCAAAAGAGACGTTTCTTTTTTTATCCAAATCACATACAGCCAATATATAAACGGAATCATTCCGATATTAAATATCAGATCGAAATACGATGAATAATGGATAAATTTTTTAACTACAGTTCTTTCAATAGAAGAAATACTTTTTTCCAATACATTGACAGTCTCCTGTTGTATTTCTTCATTTGTTGGAATAACTAACGTTTTTTTTAATTTATTCATTTCATCCCTGCATAAACTGCACTCCGCTAAATGTTCATCCACTATTTTTTGTGTATCTTCACTTACCACCCCATCTATATAAAGCGGAAGAATATCTTTAATTACATTACATGTTATTTTATTCATTATTCTCTGCCTCCATATATTCTAATATTTTCATTTTGGCTCTATAATAAGTTACTCTTGCCCAGCCAGAACTTTTTCCAAAAATTCTTCCAATCTTTTCAAATGAAAGTTCCCCATGTATTCTTAATTCAAATACTATTTTGTATGGATCTTTCATATTTTTCAAAAAATTATGTATTTTCTCAACCTGTTCTTTATTTATTAGATTGTCAATAAACTCCGTCTGAATATCGACCTGCTCCGTTGGAGGCTCCCATTCCACATAGATTTTCTCACGCTTACAATATGTAAAATATGTATTTCTTGCAATTGTAAATAACCATGCACGTATATCTTTTCTACCGTCATATGAATCAATTGCCGCCAATGCTTTTGTAAAAGTTTCCTGTGTAATATCTTCTGCAATTTCTTTGTTCGATGATAAACCACACAAAAAATGATATACGTCCAGATAATATGATTTATATATACAATCAAAATCCATGTGCTGTCCTCCTTTCCTTTATAATATTAACTATTCAATTTGATAAATGTTACAAATAAAATGCAAAGAACTTTCCATCGGCAACTTTTCTTACATAAAAATAAGTCAGGCAGATCAAAATATTGACCTTCCTGACCATTTATATATTTATCTGTTTTCCGTGGTTTTCATTTTTAATCCTCGGTTCGTACTATATTGATTATTTTATAATTTATATCTACTTATATTCTTCCAGTTTTCCGGGAATCCCATTGCTTTGAAAAATAAATCCTGGTTTAGATTGCCCGTCTTTTTCATATACTGGTTAATTATCTGATTCAAAGATTTTTTAAATTCAGCAAAATCTTCTTTTGCCAGCAACATTCGAAAAGCAATCACAACAGAAAACAAATCGTTTTTCCCACATTTGTATTTATTTCCATTTCGCGGAAGTTTCATTTTTCTATGTAATATTGTATCAGGGATATCAAACCTGCTCTTATATGAAAATAACCTTTCATTATGAGCACAGACGTTTCTATATAAGGTAAGCACTTTCATGTACTGAATTAGTTCTTTTTCACTTACATAATCAAAATGTCGGCTAATTTTCGTTTTCATACTGGTCGTCAGAAATGAATACATCTTTGACATCTGTCCAAATGTTAAAGTTTTCATAATGACCCACATAGGAACATTTCCATATGTTTTTCTTTGATAAACTACATAAGCGTGATCTGTGCTTTTCTTTGCTTCTCTATCCAGTATAGCTATTAAAGCAGCAATTTTCTTTTTATTTGCTCCCGAGTTATTATAATGTACAGCATTCAGATAATCTTCCTGTTTTTCTGAATAAGTATCACAAAAATGATAAGAAATCAGCGATCTCATTTTTTGCTCAAAATGACAAAGATACCGGAAGATCAATGTACGAAGTTTTTCATCAAATTCATATAAAGCAACAAGATCCTCAAAGGTTGTGCCTTCCTTATATTTTCTTGTCATAGGATTATAAAACAGATTTTTATATCCATCTATTAAAGCAAAATAACTGATATCTTCTAATTTGGACACAGCAAATTTATGATCATTAACAATCATTCCTTTTTGCTCGATGAGATTATTGATTTGTTCTTCATAATTCAAAAACGGTTTTATCGGTTTTAACGCTTTTTCTGTCATTTTTCACCTTCTATAAAAATCTGCATATATAGAAAAACGGAGGGCCCTCAGGTCCTCCGTCCGGTCGCAGGCATCGCAAGTTTCTGCAACCTGATCACTGACAAAAATTTTATCACGAACCTTTGCAAAAGGCAAGTGATTTTTGCAAACATTTGTCAGTAAAATATTATATGCGTATTTTTATACCGCATTCAAAATTTACTCTAACAAACAACATCTATAAGCCTTTCTTCTAAATTCTTTTGTTCACATACCTTACAAATAATTTCTGCACAACTATCTGAATAATTATATAAATTCCAACAAGCTTAAGCCAGTAACTCCAAAAAGCAGTTGAGATCTTTTCACCCATTGCCTCATACCAATGTGAATAGGTCATTACATATAAAAGAGCCAAACAAATACCTGTACCTAATGCTATATTCCCCACGCTACAAATCTCAAAACTTAAATTCTTCTTTTGTTCTTTTTGTTTCATACCCATAGAATGAAAAAATTCATAACGTCTTTGGTAAGAAGACATTTCGGCCAGATTTTTAACAACCATAATAAAAACACCACTGATTAAAAGGGTTATCAGAATAAACAGCTTGCTAAAAAGCAAAAATATATTACTTATTTTCTGTTCTTTTAAAAACACAGTCTTATTATAACATATAGCATGTGGCGAATGACTGTCATCTGGTTGGAATACAGTAATTCCTTCTTTATCTGCGTGATCTTTTATCTTTTTCCATGCCATCTGCTCTTTTGTTGTTGGAAAAGAAAATACTTCTAACATTGAAACTTCTTCATCATCTGCTGCCTGTTTTTTCCATTGTTTATCAAAATATTCATCCGAAAATATAACTGTATCTTCACACCCTTCACCGGCATCTTCTGGTACGAATTTTCCAAATACGTTTTGTGTATGAATTTCTTTTATCCTATACTGATAATTCGCATCTTTTAAAATATTGGAAGATTCAAATTCCTTTTTATTCGGATTAAATTTACCAATATACAGCCATCCAAATAAATCATAAAGAACCTTATCAGTTACTTTTTCTTCCCTTTGATAATTCTGGTCCTCAATTCCTATAACAATTTCTTTCCCAGACAAACCATAAGCCTTCCCTGTTAGTTCTTTATATGTGGATTCAGATATTCCAATTTCTTCCTGTGAATAAAACATTGTTGCCCGGATCATCGGAATATGTTTAACTGTCCCATTATATTTTTCAGCTATTTTTTCACTGTATTTTTCATCGTTCTGGCGTGCCATCCAGATTATATCATAAGGATAATTACTATTTGTCTTGTCAAGAGGCAGAATCTCTACTATTTGTGTACCGATATAAGAAAGAGCAAAAAAATGTATTACAAATAACATCAGAATAATTAATATATTACTTTGATATTTACTATCAAGTTGATTGATTTTCAATGCATACCGAAAGTAAAAAGGTTCTTTTTTCGCCTGTTCAAGAATAAATGCACCACTGAAAGTGATAATAAGAATTCCGCCTATCAGAAAATATATATGTGCAAAATAATATCCCCATGTTCCTGGCTTATATTGTTTAATTGCAAGTATTATAAATACAATCCCTAACACTGTAAACAACAGCCATTTTGAACTGACGGGACGTTTTTCCTTTATTTCCTCTTTCATCATTAAAGAGCTTAAATTTCTTCCGTCCATCCACACCAGGAGGATTATAAAGATTCCAAGCATAACTCCCAGACACAAAAGAATTGTATTTTTATATACGACCGGATCCACTTTTTGTAATGTAATAATCTGAGGATTGTATTGATTTAAGCAATATAAAATTCCATATAGGAGCAGATTTCCTGACAAAATACCAATTAAAAGTGAACCTATACATCCTATAATATATTCCGCAAAAAGAAGCATATAAGACATCTTCTTTTTCATCCCAAGCATAATAAAAGTTCCATAATCTTTTGCCCGGAGTTTAATATAATAGCGCATAGAAAATACCATCAAAAGTATTGTAACAACAGTTATTAATCCAACCGCTATCATAAAATCACTTTTTATTCCCATCATAATCGAAGGTTCTGTAACTGCCCGCACTACAACATCATTCAATCCCCAAAAGATAAATAATTCTGCTACGGCTATAATGTTACTGACAAAAAATAAAATATATTTCCGTATATTGCTTTTAAAATTTTTGTAAATTATTTTATGCAGCATATACCTTCCCACCCCTTACAATAATCTTGAATTCAAATATAGCTGATACTGGCATTGGTCTTTTTATAATTCCGCCATTTTGGAAAGGATTGTTTGATAAAATGTTTCTCTGTTACTACCCTTCTTTAATTCTTCCAAAATCTTTCCATCCTTCAACAGAATAATCCGGTCACAATAACTTGCCATCTGCGGATCATGTGTTACCATGACAATCGTCTTCTTATATTCCGATGAAATCTTATTCAATGCATCAATTACAATTTTTCCTGACTTTGAGTCCAAATTTCCGGTCGGCTCATCTGCAAGGATCAGATCCGGATTGTTGATCAAAGCACGACATATGGCAACTCTCTGCTTTTCACCACCGGAT
>UMCH01022908.1_pt1 | contig 12136 bp, 6 predicted proteins | sample 1964201 | NCBI WGS metagenome assembly UMCH01 (sample SAMEA4835965, study PRJEB28245) | human gut metagenome | biome: gut microbiome; material: fecal sample | place: Denmark | collected 2008 | reverse complement strand
CCGCCACCATGGCAAGCTTCATGATGTCCGCCGCCGTGCCCTGGATGGGCATGTTCAGCGCCACCCGCTGGCCGAAGGCACGCAGGTTATGATTGGAGGAAGTCAGCTCCGGCAGATCCCGCCGCCGGTGGAAAAGGGTCTCCACGTAGCCATTTTGCTCCGCCTGCTCCACCACGGCATCCATATAGCGGCGCACGCCGGGGAACGTGGCAAAGTAGGCGTCCATATAGGCCTTGGCCTCCGCCACCGTGACGCCGATGTCCTGGCTCAGGGAGAAGGCGGAGATGCCGTAGACGATGCCGAAGTTCACCGCCTTGGCCTGCCGCCGCATCTCCGGTGTCACATCCTCCCGGGCCACATGGAACACCTTGGCCGCCGTCTCGGCGTGGAAGTCTCCGCCGGAGCGGAACGCCGCCTGCATGCCCGCATCGGCGGAGATATGGGCCAGCAGCCGCAGCTCGATCTGGGAGTAGTCCGCGTCCACCAGCACGCACCCCTCTGCCGGCACGAACATGCGCCGGATCTCACTGCCCAGGTCCGTACGGGTGGGGATGTTCTGGAGATTGGGCTCCGTGGAGGAAAGGCGGCCGGTGGCCGTCACCGTCATCTGGAAGCTGGTGCGCACCCGGCCGTCCGCATCCATGGCTTTCAGCAATCCGTCGGCATAGGTGGACTTGAGCTTGGCATACTGGCGGTACTCCAGCACCTTCTCCACAATGGGCGCCTCGTAGCGGAGCTTTTCCAGCACGTCGGCATTGGTGGACCAGCCGGTCTTGGTCTTTTTCCCGTGGGGCAGGCCCAGCTTGTCAAAGAGGATCACGCCCAGCTGCTTGGGGGAGTTGATGTTGAACTCCTCCCCCGCCAGGTCATAGATCTCCTGCTCCAGCCGGGCAGCTCTCTCGGCCAGGGCCTCCCCGAAGGAGGAAAGCGCCGCCGCATCCACCCGGCAGCCGGCGATCTCCATATCTGCCAGCACGGCGCAAAGGGGCATCTCCACCTTCTCGAACAGGTCCCACAAATTCTTTTCCCGGAGCTTTGGCACCAGTGTCTCATACAGGGCATCCACCGCTGCCGCATAGCTGTCCAGACTGGCCCGGGCCGCCGCGGTGTCTCCCAGCAGGGAGAAGGCGTCCTTTTCCAGATGGACGGGCTTGGGCAGCTCCTGGTTGAAATAGGTGACAAACAGCCTTCCCAAGTCATAGCTGCCTGCCGTGGCATCCAGCAGATAGGCCGCCAGGGCCGTGTCAAAAAGGAAGCCCTCGGCAGGCAGACCGTTTTCCAGCAGCGTCCGCACGAGGTCCTTGACATTGTGAGAAACCTTTTTGATATCGGCGGAAAAGAGGTCTGTCAGCAGGGTATTCCAGTCCCCCTGATACTGGTCAAACAGCAGCTCCGCCGTCAGGGCCGTGTCCTCACCGGTCCGGCAGACCACCGACACGGCGGTCAGGTCCGGCAGAGCCAGAAGGGACACAGGATCCGCCTGCCGCCACAGCGAGAGCAGCTCCTCCGCCCGATCCGGTGCGGTCACCTGCTCCACCGTGACGGCGACCTCCCCGCCGGCAGATGCCCCGGAAGATTCCGGGGCCGCCAGGCCGAAGCGGTCGATGAGCTTGGTGAACTCCAGCTTCAAAAACAGGGGATAGGCCTCCTCCCCCGGCGCGCGCACCAGATTGTCCTCCGGGCGGAAGTCCAGAGGGGCGTCAGTGGCGATGGTGGCCAGCCAGAAGGAGTGGCGGGCGCTCTCCTCCCCTGCTGCCAGTTTTTTGATGGCCGCGGGCTTGGCCTCGATGTCGGGCATCTTCGCATACAGGGCGTCGATGCTGCCGTAGGTCTGCACCAGGGCCATGGCCGTCTTTTCCCCGATGCCCGGCACGCCGGGGATGTTGTCCGAGGCGTCTCCCATGAGGGCCTTCAGGTCGATCATGTGGATGGGGTCGAAGCCGTACTGGTCCCGGAACGCCTCCTGGGTCATATCCTTGGTGGTAGTCTGGCCCATGCGGGTGGACACCAGCTTCACTTTCGTCTTATCCGTGATGAGCTGGAGGGAGTCCTTGTCTCCCGTCACCACCACGCACTCCCAGCCCGATGCTTCGCACTTGCGGGAGATGGTGCCGATCAAATCGTCGGCTTCCCAGCCCTCCAGCTCATAGCGGGGGATATTCAGCGCAGAGAGCACCTCCTTGAGCACCGGCATCTGCTGCCGCAGCTCCTCCGGCATGGGCTTGCGGGTGGCCTTATAGGCCGCGTCCGCCGTATGGCGGAACGTGGGGGCGTGGACGTCAAAGGTGACGCACACCGCGTCCGGCGACTCCTCCTCCCGCAGCCGCAGCAGCGTGGTCAAAAAGCCGAATACGGCGTGGGTATACAGCCCGTCCCGGGTGGTCAGGGGCCGGATGCCGTAATAGGCCCGGTTGACGATGCTGTTTCCGTCGATGACCATGAGTTTCATGGGGATTCCTCCGTCATAAATCGAAATACATAACTCTAATCAGTATACCCGAATCCGCGCCGCCGCGCAAGACGTCATGCCCTCCGGCGCAGCCGCCGGGCGATCCACGCGCCGATGAAGCCCGCCGCGGCGCCCACCAGCGCGCCGCCCAGCACGTCGCTGGGCCAGTGGACATACAGATACAGCCGGGAAAAGGCCATGGCAACAGCCACCGCCAGTGCCGGTTTCCAAAGGGGCGAGCCGCTGGCCTTCAGGGCAAACACCGCCGCAAAGGAGGCCGCCGTGTGTCCCGAGGGGAAGGAGGCGTCCGTGGGCGGTGAGATCAGCAGCTCCACCGGCTGGACCACAAACGGCCGCACCCGGCCCACCAGCGGTTTCAGGATCAGATTACAGAGGACCAGGTCCGTTATCAGGGCGCATCCCACCGCCAGTCCCTGCCGGCGGCAGCGCTTCACCGCCAGCAGCACCGCCGCCAGCACGATCCAGATCTCCCCGTGGTTGCACGTCCAGCTCAAAGCCGGCATCAAAACATCCAAAACGCCGCAGCGCAGATTGGCCTGGATCCAGTCCAGTATCCCCAGCTCCCATTGTTGCATGGCTTGTCTCCTTTTTCAGTCAATCCCCCTGTCGGGGCATGCAATACTATACCATAGAAGTCTCCCCTTTTGTACCGGTTTTCTTCGACACTTTCCACAAATTTACCAGAAAAGCGCAAAATCCGGTTGACAGTGCCTTCCAAGCATGGTATGATGCCGTCAAAATTGAACCGCTTAGATAGAGGCGCGGGATCCATCAGTACCCTCCGGCAAGGCCAGGCAGCCGCCGGCGGAGAAAGGGGCTACCGCCGAAGTTCCGGGAAGCTGCCTGGCGGACCGGTGCTGGGTCGGCAGAGAACATCTGCCGGACTGTCACAGAGTTACTTTGTGAAGCGCTATCATTGGCTGAGACGGGATCCTCCCTTTTGTGGGAGCACTTTTCGTATACTCCATGAACCGCTTGACAAAGCGGTTCATTTTTTGTTCTCCCCCCGCTGCGGCGGGCGGGCGGAGAGCCTGGATGCCGCCGCAGACTATGATTTTGGAAAGGTGAATGACATGAGAAGATTTGCTGCATTGCTGATGGCTCTGGCCATGACCGCCTCCCTGGCCGCCTGCGGTTCCCAGGAGGAGACGACTCCCGAAGAGGAGACCCCCGCTGCCCAGGAATCCCAGGAGAGCACCGTGGAGATCCCCCCTGTGGAGGACCTGACCGGTGTGGATACCTCCGCCATCCCCGGCGTAGAGGACGGCGTGCTCACCGTGGGCATGGAGTGCGCGTACGCGCCCTATAACTGGACCCAGATGGACGACTCCAACGGTGCCGTGGCCATCTCCAACGTCCCCGGCGCTTACGCCAACGGCTATGACGTGATGATCGCCAAGCGCATCTGCGAGGCTTACGGCTGGGAGCTGGAGATCGTCTCCAGCGCTTGGGACTCCCTGACCCCCGCCGTCCAGGCCGGTACCATGGACGCCAACATCGCCGGCCAGTCCATGACCGCCGACCGCATGGCTGAGGTGGACATGGCAGGCCCCTACTACTATGCCACCATCGTGTGCGTGACCACCAAGGACAGCGAGTTTGCAAACGCCACTTCCATCGCGGATCTGGCCGGCGGCTCCTGCACCGCCCAGACCGGTACCATCTGGTATGACTCCTGCCTGCCTCAGATCGAAGGCGCCGACATCCAGGCTCCCGCTGAGACCGCGCCCTCTATGATCATGTCCCTGCAGACCGGCACGGTGGACTTCATCTGCACCGACCTGCCCACCGCCATGGGCGCCGTGGCCAAGGACGACAACCTGGTCATCCTGAACTTCTCCGGCACCGACGGTGACTTCCAGTTCGCCACCGAGGAAGAGCGGGCCGAGAACGTCAACATCGGCATCGCCGTCCAGAAGGGCAACACCCAGCTCAAGGACGCCATCGACACCGTCCTCTCCGCCCTGAACGAGGACCAGCTCAATGCCCTCATGGACCAGGCCATCGCCGTCCAGCCCGCTGTCTGATTATTACGAAAGAACCCGTCATCCGGCTCTGCGCGCAGGGCCGGATGACGGCTGTATTGGAAAGGAGCGTGTCCCATGGATAAGCTTGTGAAGCTGGGACAAGACATGACTTTGCTGTGGGCCAACTACGGCAGCGCCTACTGGTCCGGTATCCAGAACACCATCATCCTGGCGGTGGTGGCCACGGTCATCGGCTGCATCATCGGCCTGGTGTGCGGCATCCTCAACACCATCCCCATCAGCCCCCGGGACAATGCCGTCAAGCGGTTTTTCCTGCGTCTGATCCGCATCGTGGTGCGCATCTATGTGGAGGTCTTCCGGGGCACGCCCATGGTGCTCCAGGCCGTGTTCATCTACTATGGTCTGCCCTACTTCACCGACGGGCAGGTGGCCTTCTCCGGCAACAGCGGCATCTGGCTTGCCTCCATCATCGTGGTGTCCATCAACACCGGCGCCTACATGGCCGAGTCCGTCCGGGGCGGCATCATCTCCATTGACCCCGGCCAGACCGAGGGCGCCATGGCCATCGGCATGACCCACGTCCAGACCATGGTCAGCGTGATCCTGCCCCAGGCCATCCGCAACATCATCCCCCAGATCGGCAACAACTTCATCATCAACATCAAGGACAGCTCCGTCATGTTCATCATCTCCTTTACGGAGTTCTTCGCCTGGCACCGCTACATCGTGGGCGTCAACAACATGTATTTCCCCTCCGCCGCCATTGAGATGATCGGGTATCTGACCATGACCCTCATCGCCTCCTTCCTGCTGCGTCTGGTGGAAAAGCTCATGGACGGCTCCGACAGCTACGAGCTGGTGCAGGCCGACCAGCTGACCATGGCCGCCGGCACTTACAGCCATCCCGACCGGGGCACCCCCTTCGACGAGCACAACAAGGAGTACCGCGAGCGCACAAAACTGTCCCTGAAAAACCGCAACGGCAGCACGAGAGGAGACCGGTAACATGGGTGAAATGATTTTAGAGGTCCGGCACCTGTCCAAGACCTTCGGCAAAAACCCCGTCCTGCGGGACATCGACTTCACCGTGGACAAGGGGGACGTCATCTCCATCATCGGCGCCTCCGGCTCCGGTAAATCCACCCTGCTGCGGTGCATCAACCTGCTGGAGACTCCCACCTCCGGTGAGATCCTCTACCACGGGGAAAACGTGGCCTCCGGCAAGGTCAACGCCGCCGCCTACCGCTCCCACGTGGGCATGGTGTTCCAGTCGTTCAACCTGTTCAACAACATGACCGTGCTGGAAAACTGCATCGTGGGCCAGGTGAAGGTGCTCAAGCGCAGCCGGGAGGCTGCCCGCAAGACCGCTCTGGAGTACCTGGAAAAGGTGGGCATGGCCCCCTACGTCAACGCCCGGCCCCGGCAGATCTCCGGCGGCCAGAAGCAGCGGGTGGCCATCGCCCGGGCCCTCGCCATGAATCCAGAGGTACTGCTGTTCGACGAGCCCACCTCCGCCCTGGACCCGGAAATGGTGGGCGAGGTGCTCTCTTGTATGCAGGCCCTGGCCCAGGAGGGCATGACCATGCTGGTGGTCACCCACGAGATGGCCTTCGCCCGGGACGTGAGCACCCGGGTGGTGTACATGAATCAGGGCGTCATCTGCGAGCAGGGTGCCCCGGCAGATGTGTTCGGCAACCCCCAGCGCCAGGAGACGAAGGATTTCCTCTCCCGGTTCCGCCAGAACTGAACCAATAAAAAAGCACCGCCTGTGGGCGGTGCTTTTTTATACCCGGCGCAACCGGCCCGGCAGCCATTCGCCGAACACAGAAAAGAGGACTTCCACCGAATGGTGGAAGTCCTCTTTTTCATTTGCATGCCGTCAGGCACAGATCATGAAGATCAGGCCTCGTCACGGTGCTTCTTGCTCCGCTTGTCGCTGACGAACAGCGCCACCAAGCCCAGGGCAGACGCCAGGGACAGCAGGTGCAGGTAAGCGAAGTTGGAATCGCCGGTCTCGGGAGCCTCGGCCATGGGGACCTCGGGCTCTTCGATCTCAACGGGCTCCTCTACGGGATCCGTCGTCTCGCCGGGCACGTCAGGCAGATCAGTGGTGGGGACATCGGGATCTTCGATATCCGTGCCGGGATCGGGATCGGGGTCGGGATCGGTGGAGCCGCCGCCACCGCCGCCACCGCCGGAGCTCCGGGTGTAGCGCAGGGTCATGACGTTGTCATCACCGGCCACCAGCACCATGGTCTCGGGATCGGCACTGCGGTAACGATAGGTCCGGCCGTCGTATTCGGTCAGCTTGTCGATGTCGTCGGCGCTGATGGTATCGCCCACCTTGCCGCCGAAGCTGCTCTCGACACTGCCAACGAAGTCACCGTTGGAGTAGTACTCATGCACCACGGTGTAGGTGGCATCCACGCGGACATAGCTGATGGTGATGACGTTGTTGGCCGCATCATCATCCACGACCACGGTGTAGGTCTCGGGATTTGCGCTGACAAATTCATAATACAGGGAACCGTTCTCCAGACGGAGCGTGGCAGTGAATTTGTCGGCTTCCATGGCGGGGATATTCTCCTCGTAGCTGGCCTCGGTGGTGCCGGCTGCCAGGGCGTCGGTATCCTTGTAGTAGTTGTGAATGACCTTCACGCTGCTGGGAACGCGGCTGTCCACGTTCTTCACATAGTAGATATCGATGCGGTTATCGCCGCTGGTCAGCTCCACGGCCACGCGCTCGCTGAGGCTCACGCCGTTGTGCTGCACGTCCGTCACGTTGGAGAACTGGAACTGGCCCTCATAGGCATAGGGCAGCAGGTAATCCTGGAAAGCGTAGGCCTCCACAGGAGCCTCGTCCTCGCCCACCGTCCACTCCAGGTCGCTCACATTGGGGTTAGCATCGTGGATCTTGTAGTGGTGCACCACCTTCACGGTCGCAGGCGTGGTATGATCCACTTCCATGACCCAGTAGAAGGTGAACAGCATGCCGTCTTCGGTCACCTGGACCCGTCCGGAGGGCTGGGTCTTGGTAGAATCCAGCTCATAGCCGGGCAGCTTGGTGCCGCGGTTGGTCAGGTCGATGAACTGGTTGAGGTAGATGGGATAGTTGGTGCTCTGGCCGGTGAAGGAAGTCTCGCTGGTCTTGACCTCACCGTTTTCAATGTAGGTGGTGCGGGTGGTGTAGACGTTGTTCACCAGCAGGACCACGGGCGCGCCGCGGTTGTCCTCCACACGTTTGTAAACCACCGTGATGACATCGTCTTCGCCGGTGACCTCTACGGTCAGGTCCACAGTGTTATCCGGATCTGCCGCATCATAGGAGAAGCCGGGCTTGGGATAGCCGGTGCTCAGCGCGGTGGCCTTCTGGCCCACATAATACTGGCCCAGCTCCATCGGCGTACCCATCTCGGGCTCACCCTTCAGCTCCGTGACTTCATCACCGTTGTCGTTGATGTACTTGGTATAGGTCTTGTAAACGGGCTGCACCGTCACAGGGACCTTATCGCCCAGATCATTGACGGTCTTCTTATAGTAGATGTAGTAGTCGCCGTCCTCGCCCTGGAGGGTGACCTTCAGATCGGCGGTATCGGCCTTGTAGAACTCGTAGCCTTCCTCTTCCTTTTCCTGCAGCTGGGCGACAAACGTTTCACCCTTCACGCCGTAGTAGGTCTTCTCAGGCTCGTCGCTGCTATCGACCAGCTCGTCGAGCACCACGTTGCCGTCGGCGTTCACGTAGCTCCGATAGGTCTGATAGATGTGGTGAACGGTCACGTCCGCCGCATCCTCTTCCTTGCTCTCGTAGGCATCATAGTACAGCTGGAAGACGTTGTCGCCCTGCACCAGCACTCTGGCCTCCAGGTCAGACTCTTCCTCATTCAGCTGGGAGCCGTCAGGATTGGGAACAGCCTGGTAGGTCTGGCCCACATAGAAGGTGCCATCGGGATGGCCGGGCTTCATGTCCTCCTTCACCAGCACATACTCGCCGTCGCCGGTCTCAGGATCCACTTCCCAGGCCCAGGTACGGTAGTAGTGATACACGCTGACATGGGTCTCCTCCAGCGTATCGCGGTAGTACTCCACCACGATCTCATTGGAGCCGGACACCATCTCCTTGGTCATAGCGGCGTCAGAGGTCATGCGGGTGAAGCCGCTGGGCGTGCGGTCCTCCGCGGTGTAGGTCTCGCCCACATACACGGTATCGCCGCCGTCGGCGCTGCCCATCTCATACTGGGTCTCCACCAGCTCGGGGCCGTTGATGCCCAGCAGATAGAACTTGTGGACGATGGTCAGCGTGGCTTCCTCCGGGTTTTCGGTAGGCTCCTTGGAGTAGTAGACATTGACCACATTGGGATTCTCCGCCTTATCCAGCGTCAGCTCGAAGGAGTCTTTCCCGTTGCTGCCCTCGATCTCAACCAGGGTATAGCCATCGGCCTTATCAGCAAAGGTGATGGTGTCACCATGCTTGGCCGTACCATAGGCCACTTCGCCCTTGAAATACTTGCCTTCCACCACCTGGTACTTGCCGTCCACCAGTTCCCAGGCGTTGTTGCGGTACCAGTACTGGATCACATACGGCACGTCCGTGCGGCTGTCGCCGCCATCCTGGATGTAGTAGATATTGATGACGGTCTGCTTATCCGTCAACTCCACATCCGTGTAGTCATCGGTGGTATAGGGGGTGCCGTTCACCACCTGGCTCTGGCCCGCCTCAAGCAGAGTCAGCCCGTCTCTTTTCAGGAACACCTCGTTGGTGAACTTGTCGCCCTGGCAGTATTCGCTATACGTCTCGGAGCCGCCGCTCACGGGGCCGGTAAACGTATATCCCTCATCCGTCTGCTCCTTGGTGATGACCCAGTGGTTCACCACCACGCTGACCTGGATGGGATTATAATAGAGGTTGAATTCCAGCTTGCCCGGCTCCAGGGTCTGCCAGCCGCTGTCGCCATGGTCAAACGTATAGTTATCTTTGCTGTAAGCCGCGGGGTCCACATTGACCCGGGTCCACAGGTCAGCCGGACGGGTCGTAAAATCGCCCTTCACATACTGCTTCTGGTCCCGGTCATAGTACCAATAGTTGATGGTATACTCCACCGTGGGGATCTCGCCGAACACACCGGGGACGTTGAACACTACGTCCTCACCGTTGGGGATCTCCAGACGGGTGTAGCCATTGGTAGGATAGTTGGTATTCTCCTTGAAGCCTTCCTTGGCCGTATCCAGCGTGATGGAATAGGTCAGGGTGAAGGTATAGGTGGTCTTGCCGCCCTCCGTGCTGGTCTCCGCCTGCGTGGGATCCAGCGTCCAGGTCAGTGTGCGGCCGCTTGCATCCGTGGAGGCCGTGCCGCCCTTGACGTTCTTGACCTCACCGAAGTCAATGAACTCGCCCATGGGATCGACGACCTTGGTTCCGGCGCCGTTGTTGCCCTCGGAAACAGAGGAGGCGATGTCCTTGAACGCCGCGTTGAGCTGCGCGCTGTCCTCCGCGTCATAAGCGTAGGTCACGTCATCTGCCGCAGGTGTGGCGATCTCATTTTCCAGATACTGGCTCATGGTAACGGAGCTGCTCTTGTACTCCTTGCCGGAGCCGTCGCGGCAGTAGTAGTGGTAATCGCCAAACGGCCACCAGCCTTCATATCTTTCGTTATGCTTGCTTCTCGGCTGACCGCAGTTGACGCATTTGTCATTGCCATAGAGGATGTTCTCACCGGCGCCGTAGCAGATGGTGTAGAGCTTGCTCAGTTCCTTGACCTCACCGGCCATGGAGACAGCCTCGTTCCGCTCCGCCTCGGAGCAGTCGGTACCGCCATTGATACTCCAAGAACCATCATTGGTAGATCCGCCGGTGCGGTCCGTTCCAGCCTGTTCCGTACTGCTGGTCTCACCCTTTACCCGATAAGTAGGTTCACCGTCAGTGAACAGCACGGTATACTTGGTGGAGGTGCCAGCCACATCCGCCATACCCAGGCGGTTGCGGGCCAGCATCAGACCGGCCTCCAGGTTGGTGCCGCCGTAATCATCCTCTCCGGACGTATAGAGCGTGTCGATCTTATTTTTGACGCTCTGCGCTCCATTTTCCTTGGTTACGTCGGTCCATCCGCAGACCGTATAGGCATAGCTCTTGAATGCCGCAACGGACACATAGACCTTGCCGCCCTTGTTGTTCTCCACCAGGGAGTCCACGAAGCTCTTGGCAGCCGTCTTCAGGTTGCCCATCTCATTTTTCATAGAGTTGGACACGTCGATGACCAGCATAACCGCTGCGTCACTGGTCTTGACAGTCTGTGTGGTCTCCACCTCCAGCGTAATGTCGAACGCATTCTCGCCGGTCTGATTGATGGTCTTGCTGACTGTGTAGCCCTGATCGGTCACAGGCTGATTCACTCCCTGGACCTCCGTGGCCACGCCGTCCTTGCTGACGGTAAAATATCCGTCCTCAAGGACCTGGTCCTGTCCGTACGCGAACACGCTGGTGGGCAGCAGGCCCAGGATCATGATCAGCGTCAGCAGGACCGACAATACGCGTTTGCTCTTCTTTGCCATGATTCATTCTCCTTTTCATCACAAGATTTTGAGAATGAAATCCTTGGCGGCCGGGCCGGCATGGCGGCGTCGCCGCTTTAGCCCCCTTGCTTTGCGTCCCGCCCTTTCGGACGGTTTGCCGTTTCAGTGATTTCTATGCGCGGACTCCCGCGCCTTTGGTTTACCGATGTCGCTGCACACCGTGCCGTGTCAGGACGTCCCCGATGAAAGGGCGCTGTCCATCAGCAGTACCAATTCCAGCACGCTGCGAAAGCTCTCTTCTCTCCCTCCTTCCAACCAGGTGACAGAACCCTGCCAACTGGCGTTTTGCCGGAAGAGGACCTTGAGCGCAAAGGTCGCGCGCTCCCCCTGCTGACGCTGCTCCGATACCGGCGCCGAGGCGGCTTGTCCCCGGGTGGGGGAAAAGCCCCGGCTGTCCATGAAGGGCTGCGGGAACTGCAATGTATCCAGCAGATTCTCCATTTTGATCAGAAACTGCATCAGACCGTGGAACCGCTCGCCGTTTTGCAGCCCGGGGTTATACATCCGGCCGGCCAAAACGCCGTCATCGTAGGAGTCCACGCACACCACAGTCGTTCGGTATGCATTTTGCCACATTCGCTTCTGCATGTACGGTGTCCCCCCTTCCTCAAGTTCTGCACTCAGTATACCTGACCTCGGTTACACAAACGGTGTCATTTTGCAAATTTGTTTTCAAAACAGATGCAATGTTTTACACAAATTTCTCCGCTTAATTTGTGCGCTTTATCCAATAGTCGGAAAAATATCCAGTTTTTTCGGCTGTTGGCAGCCTAAATCAGCGTCCGCCCCGTTTCTTGTCCCCCCGCCTTGTATCTATTGCTATTTTAATAATGTATGTACCATCACCCGCGGACTACGGCGCATATATCCACATCTCCAAAAAAGGGAGAGCGCCCCGGAGACAGATTTCTCCGGGACGCTCTCCCTTTGTACCGCGCTTTCATCTGCACGGTGTGCTTTTGCATTCTCCCCTTACGCCTCCGCGGGGCTGGCCACGATGAACAGATCCTCGTTGCCGCCCGTCCCGGCACCCAGGGCGTGCCGGGATCCCATAGAAGGCATGTGGGGCCAGGCAAAGCCCGGCCCCACCAAGGTTTTTCCATGAAAAACG
>UMCH01085296.1_pt1 | contig 12191 bp, 8 predicted proteins | sample 1964201 | NCBI WGS metagenome assembly UMCH01 (sample SAMEA4835965, study PRJEB28245) | human gut metagenome | biome: gut microbiome; material: fecal sample | place: Denmark | collected 2008 | reverse complement strand
ACATGATGCCGTAATTGTCGGCAAAAATACGGTGCTGCAGGACGACTGCGAACTTACTACTCGTATGGTAGAAGGCAAAAATCCTGTAAGAATTGTGCTGGACAGCAAATGCAGTCTGCCGGTAAATTCCAAAATTTTAAATGGTGAAGCACGAACGATTGTCGCAGTAGGTGAAAATCCTTTACTTACCAACCTTAGTGCGCTGAAACTATTAAAAAATGTGGAAATTATAAAATTGCCGGAGCACAATGGCAAGCTTGACCTTAATGCTTTAATGAAGTACCTTGCAGAGCAGGAAATTACCAGCCTGCTTGTGGAAGGCGGCAGTGAAGTGCACGGTGCGTTTTTGGATGCCGGATTTGCCGAAAGGGTATATGCGTTTATTGCCCCTAAAATTATCGGCGGCAGGAATGCTCTTGCCCCGGTGGGCGGCAATGGCTGCAAGGATATGAGCAAAGCGCTGCGCCTTACGGATATTGAATATAAAGAGCTTGGATACGATCTTTTAATTACCGGCAGAACGGAGCGTGACTGACATGTTTACCGGACTTGTAGCGGAACTTGGCACTGTAACAGAGTTAAAACCGCTTAAACAAAGTTATAATATTACCGTAAAAGCACAGAAGGTTTTGGAGAACCTCAAAATCGGTGACAGCATTGCCGTTAACGGTGCCTGCCTTACGGTAGTAAAAATCAGCGGCAGCGCCTTTACAGCCGATATTATGCCGGAAACGGTTAAACTTACGAATCTGCGCAATTTAAAAAGCGGCGATAAGGTAAATCTTGAACGCACTTTAAAATTGAGCGATGGGCTTGACGGGCATATCGTAAGCGGCCATGTTGAAGGCATCGGCGTTATTGCGTCCAAAAAGGCACAGGGAATTGCCGAAATTGTAACCGTTAAAACACCGCCGCAGCTTTTAAAATATATAATAAAAAAAGGCAGCATTGCCATTGACGGCATCAGCCTTACCGTAACGGAAGTTACCGGCAGCAGTTTCAGCGTATCGCTTATTCCGCACACCGCCAAAGAAACAACGCTCGGCTTCAAAAAGCCCGGCGACGAAGTAAACCTGGAAACAGATATTATCGGCAAATATGTCGAACATCTGCTTAATTTTAAAACATCCGCCGGTGCGGAAAATAAAAATACTTTAACAAAATCACTTCTTTTTGAAAATGGTTTTATATAAAAGGAGGCAATTATGGATAATTTTAAGTTTAATACTGTTGAAGAAGCCATTGAAGCCATAAAAAACGGCAAAATGGTTTTGGTTACGGATGACGAAGACCGCGAAAATGAAGGCGACCTTATTATGGCAGCGCAGTTCTGCACCGGCGACGACGTAAACTTTATGGCAAAATACGCCCGCGGCTTGATTTGCATGCCTGCCGACCCGCAGATTATGGATAAACTGCAGTTCGGCGCAATGGTTGCCAATAATACCGATAACCACGAAACTGCGTTTTCTGTTTCTATCGACCATGTGGACACCACTACCGGCATTTCTGCCTATGAACGCGCCTATACCATGCGCAAATGCGCCGATCCTGCCTCTCAGCCGCAGGATTTCCGCCGCCCGGGGCATGTATTTCCGCTCCGCAGCAGAAACGGCGGCGTTTTAAGGCGTACCGGGCACACCGAAGCGACTACTGATTTATGCCGTCTGGCAGGGCTGACACCGGTTGGCATTTGCTGCGAAATTATGAGCGACGACGGCAATATGGCACGCACGCCGGAGCTTATTGAATTTGCCAAAAAGCATAATCTGGTATTTATAACCGTTGCTGCGCTTGTTGCTTACCGCAAAAAGCACGAAAAAATGGTTCACCGCGTAGCGGAAGCAGCACTGCCGAGCAAATACGGCAATTTCCGCATTATCGCTTATGAAAATGACCTTGACAGCCAGTGCCATGTTGCCATTGTAAAGGGCGATATTGCCGGCAAAAAGGATGTTATGGTGCGTGTACATTCCGAATGCCTTACAGGCGATGCGCTCGGTTCGCTGCGCTGTGACTGCGGCGACCAGCTGGCAACCGCATTGCGTATGATTGAAAAAGAAGGCTGCGGCGTAGTTGTTTACATGCGTCAGGAAGGGCGCGGAATTGGCCTTGCCAATAAAATACGTGCTTATGCCTTGCAGGACCAGGGGCTTGATACCGTTGAAGCAAACATAAAACTCGGCTTTGCACCCGATTTGCGTGATTATGGCATAGGCGCACAGATTCTTGCCGATTTGGGGCTTTCAACAATCCGCCTGATTACCAATAACCCGGCTAAACGCGCAGGGCTTACAGGCTACGGCATTACCGTTACAGGCAGAGTACCCATCATTATGGAGGCAAACTGCTATAACGAACATTATCTTGATGTTAAAGAAGAAAAAATGGGACACAAATTACACGAAAAATAACTGGAGGAATGAAAATGAAAGTTTTAGAAGGCAAATTAACAGCAAAAGGCATGAAAGTTGCTATTGTAGCATCTCGTTTTAATGAATTTATTACCAGCAAGCTTATCGGCGGCGCGGAAGACTGCCTGCTTCGCCATGGGGCAGAAGGCGAAAATTTAACGCTTGTATGGGTTCCCGGCGCGTTTGAAATTCCGCTGGCTGCGCAAAAGCTTGCCAAAAGCGGCAAATATGACGCCGTTGTATGTGTTGGTGCCGTAATCCGCGGAGCAACGCCGCATTTTGATTATGTATGCGCAGAAGCCTCCAAAGGCATTGCCCATGTAAGCCTTGAAACCGGCGTGCCGGTTGCGTTTGGCGTTTTAACAACCGACAATATTGAACAGGCTGTTGAACGCGCCGGCACCAAAGCAGGCAACAAAGGCGCTGATGCGGCAATGTGTGCCATTGAAATGGTAAATTTAATGCGTGAAATGTAAGAGGTTTTTTATGGAAGATACTTTAACTATTGCTACGGCGGAAGGCGTGCGTATTTACGCCATTACAACCAAAAATTTAGTGCAGGAAGCTGCTGACCGCCATAATACAAGCCATTTGGCAACGGCCGCGCTGGGCAGAGCCATGAGCGGTGCTTTAATGCTTGCCGCAACAATGAAAGACGGCGAACGTATTCTTTTAAAACTTAAAGGTGACGGCCCGATGGGAGAAGTTGTTGCCGAAGCACAGGGAACTTCCGTGCGCGGATATGTTGGCGAGCCGGACGTGTTTATGCCTTTGAAAAACGGCAAGCTCGATATCGGCGGCGCGCTTGGGCAGGGCACAATTACCCTTACGCGTTATTTGCAAAACGGTGAATCATTTACAGGGCATGCAGAACTTGCCGACGGTGAAATTGCAACCGATATTACTAATTATCTTTATATGTCCGAGCAGACTCCTTCATCAGTTGCGCTTGGCGTACTGGTTGACAAGGACGGCAAAGTGCTTGCCGCAGGCGGTTATTTTATTCAGGCTATGCCCGGCTGCGATGAAGAAGTGCTGGAAAAACTGGGCAATAATGTATCCGTTACGCCCTATGTAACGCAGCTGCTGGAACTTGGCTATACGCCCGAAAAAATTATTGAAGTGCTTGCCAGAGGGCTGGAATTTGATATAAAAGAAAGTATGCCCGTTAAGTTTTCCTGTGGGTGTTCTAAAGATAAAATACTGAACATGCTTGCGGCTTTAAGCCAGGATGATATTGACTATCTGACAGAGCAGCCTGATACGGAAGTGCATTGCCAGTATTGCAACAAGGTATATCATTTCAGCAGTGAAGAACTGAAGCAGCTTAAAACAAATTAAAACTGCTTGACAAAGCAAACAACTGTTTGTATAATGTTTTTAGAAGAGCAGATACAACGGTGGAGGTAAAATTTATGGCATCTGAAAACATAGATAAAATGAAAGCGCTTGACCTTGCCATGCGCCAGATTGAAAAAGATTTCGGCAAAGGTTCCATTATGAAACTTGGCGAAGCAAGCAGCAAAATGAATATAGAAGTTATCCCGACCGGTGCTTTGTCGCTTGATATTGCTTTGGGCGTTGGCGGCATACCGAGAGGAAGGGTTATAGAAATTTATGGCCCTGAATCTTCCGGTAAAACTACTGTTGCCCTGCATATGATTGCCGAAGCACAAAAACTCGGCGGTTATGCGGCTTTTATTGATGCCGAACATGCACTTGACCCTGAATATGCACGCCGCCTTGGCGTAGATGTTGACAATCTTTTAATTTCCCAGCCCGATAACGGCGAACAGGCATTGGAAATTGCCGATGCTCTGGTACGCAGCGGCGCTATAGATATTATCGTTATAGACTCTGTTGCAGCGCTTGTTCCCCGTGCGGAAATTGAAGGCGAGATGGGCGATTCCCACGTTGGCTTGCAGGCGCGCCTGATGAGCCAGGCACTGCGCAAACTGACCGGTTTAATTGCAAAATCCAAATGCGCAACCGTATTTATCAACCAAATCCGTGAAAAAGTCGGCGTTATGTTCGGTAACCCGGAAACTACTACCGGCGGCCGCGCCTTGAAGTTTTATGCAACCGTGCGTATGGATGTGCGCCGCGTTGAAACTTTGAAAAACGGCAACGATATGATTGGCAGCCGTACCCGCGTTAAAATTGTTAAAAACAAAGTGGCGCCTCCGTTTAAACAGGCTGAATTTGATATTATGTACGGAGAAGGCATTTCTCACGAAGGCTGCATTGTTGACCTTGGCGTTGAGCTTGAATTAATTACCAAGAGCGGCGCATGGTATTCATACGGTGATGTACGTTTAGGGCAGGGCAAGGAAAAAGCCAAAGAATATCTGAAAGATAACCCTGAACTTTTGCAGGAAATAGAAAATAAAATCCGTGCCATGACAATTAAACAGGCTGCCCCCGAAGGTGAAACCGAAAGTGCTGCGCAGGAAGAATAATAAAACCTTTGATAACGAAAAGGATGCTTATAATTACGCGCTGACGCTTTTAAATTACCGTGATTACAGCATAGCGGAAATGCAGGAAAAATTAAAAAAGTGTTCCGTATCGGATGCCGACATTAAAGCTGTAACGGATAAGCTGTGCGGATATGGTTTTTTGGATGAAAAACGCTATGCACTGCGAGTTTATGACAGCTGGCTTGCAAAAAAGTATTACGGCAAGGGTTATTTAAAAAACACTTTGCAAAAGCGCAGCGTTGATGACGAAATAATTAACGAAGTTGCCGGACTTGTTGAAGCAGATGCTGAAATTGAGCGCTGCTGCGCTGCTGCCGACAGCTACATAAAAAAGAAAAAAATAAACAGTTTTGAAGACGCGATGAAAGTTAAAGCCGGATTAGGAAGGTTTTTATTTGCCAGAGGTTTTTCTGTTGATTTGATAAAGAAAACTATTGCAGAAAAAATAAGTTATTCCGGTGTGGATAATTATGATTAGTGATACAAACTTGACTTTTAGTTAAAATCCATTTAAAATTATATTATCCAATCGTGTTAAGAGATTCAATGTTAACCACGAGGCGACTAGCAGGTTGCCTCATTTTTTTTAGAATTTTACTAAGGAGGTGAGTACCATTTTAGAGTTGTTCATTACAATAGCCGGTGCTGGTGCGGCAGGCGGCATTGTCGGTTATTTTGTCCGCAAAAATGTTGCCGAAAGCAAAATAGCCACTGCCGAAGAAACTGCAATCCGCATTATTCAGGATGCCGAGCAGGCCGGTGAAACCAAACGCAAAGAAGCGCTGATGGAAGCTAAAGAAGAAATCCATCGCATGCGCAGCGAAATGGAACGTGAAAATAAAGAACGCCGCAGTGATTTACAGCGTCAGGAGCGCAGACTCCTGCAAAAAGAAGAAAACCTTGACAGAAAAATTGATTCCTTTGAGAAAAAAGAGGAGCATCTGGCTTTAAAAGAAACCAAACTTAACGAAAGCCAGGCCAAGGTGGACGAGTTATACCAAAAACAATTGGGTGAACTGGAAAGATTATCCGGTTTGTCAACCGAAGATGCAAAAAAAGAATTGCTGTTGTCTGTGGAAGAAGAAGTTAAGCATGAATCTGCAATGATGATTAAAGAGCTTGAACAGCAGGCTAAAGATGAAGCGGACAGAAAAGCCCGTGAAATCATTTCTCTTGCTATTCAGCGCTGTGCCGCAGACCATGTTGCCGAAACCACTGTTTCTGTTGTAGCACTGCCGAATGATGAAATGAAAGGCCGCATTATCGGCCGCGAGGGCAGAAACATCAGAACTCTGGAAACACTGACAGGCATAGATCTTATTATAGACGATACTCCGGAAGCGGTTATTATTTCGGGGTTTGACCCTGTAAGGCGTGAAGTTGCACGTATAGCTCTTGAAAAACTCATCAATGATGGGCGTATTCATCCGTCCCGTATTGAAGAAATGGTAGAGAAAGCACAAAAAGAAGTTGAACAGAGAATTAAAGAAGCCGGTGAACAGGCTATGTTCTCGGTTGGGGTGCACGGTTTGCATCCGGAAATGGTTAAACTTTTGGGACGTTTGAAATACCGTACAAGTTACGGCCAGAACGTTCTTAACCATTCTGTTGAAGTTGCCCATCTGGCAACAATTATGGCTTCTGAACTTGGTGTGGATGTTAACCTTGCCAAACGTGCGGGCCTTTTGCATGATATCGGCAAAGCGGTTGACCATGAAGTTGAAGGTTCCCATGTTGAACTTGGCGTGGAAATTGCCAAGAAATACCGTGAATCCGACCTTGTTATCAATGCTATTGCAGCTCATCATGGCGATACCGAGCCGAAAAGCGTTGAGGCAGTGCTTATTTCGGCATGCGATGCCGTATCGGCAGCACGTCCGGGTGCACGCAGGGAAACTTTGGAAAGCTATTTGAAACGATTGACCCGATTGGAAGAAATTTCTGAATCGTTCGATGGCGTTGAAAAATGTTATGCCGTACAGGCCGGCAGGGAAATCCGCATCATGGTTAAACCAGAACAGGTTGATGATGCTTCGGCAATACTTTTGGCGCGTGATGTTGCCAAAAAGATTGAAGCCGAGATGGAATATCCCGGTCAGATAAAAGTAGTTATCATCCGCGAAACGCGCGCAGTTGACTACGCAAAATAATTTTGAATATAAAAAACGCTCCGTTAAGGGGCGTTTTTGTTTTATATAAACATTCTTTCACGAAATATTTACAAAAATAAAGTTTTTCAAAGGGGAAACATTTGTTTTTAAACTCACTTTAATGTATAATATACGGTAGAGTAAGTGTACGGTTAATACTTGCGTTAATCTGTGTGATACTTGATCGGAAAATAAATAATTTGGAGGTGTATTTTTTTTGAGTAAAACACAACATAAAGTAAATATTATTCCGCTCGGAGGACTCGGCGAAATCGGCAAGAACATGACGGCTTTCCGTTATGGCGATGATATTATACTTGTCGATGCCGGTTTAATGTTTCCTGAGGAGGATATGCTTGGAATAGATTTGGTTATTCCTGATATAACTTATCTTTTGGAAAACAAAGATAAGGTTAGGGCGATTTTTTTAACTCACGGCCATGAAGACCATATCGGCGCTTTGCCGTATGTTATGAAGCAGATTAATGTGCCTGTTTACGGTACCGCCCTTACTTTGGGCATTTTGCAGGGACGCTTGAAAGAAAACGGCGTAAGTGCTGATAACTGCCATGTAATCAAGCCCGGAGATAAAATATCAGCCGGTGCTTTTAAGCTTGGTTTCATGCGTGTCAACCACAGCATTCCTGATGCAATAGCACTGGCTATCCGTACTCCTGTCGGGCTTATTATTCACACCGGCGACTTTAAATTTGACCAGACCCCGGTTGACGGGCAGGTTACGGAATTTAACCGCTTTGCGGAATACGGCGATGAAGGCGTGCTTTTGCTTATGGCGGACAGCACCAATGCCGAACGCCCGGGCTATACCCCAAGTGAAAAAATGGTAGGCCAGACTTTCGACGATGAGTTCCGCTATGCTAAAAACCGTATTATAGTGGCAACTTTCTCGTCCAATGTTCACCGCATTCAGCAGATTGTTGACAGCGCTGTAAGATATAAACGTAAAGTTGCCGTTATCGGCCGCAGCATGGTTAATGTTGTTAATATTTCCATTGAACTGGGTTATTTGAAGGTGCCGGAAGGCGTACTGATTGATGTTGATGAAACATCTAACTACCAGCCCAGCCAGATTGTAATTATTACTACCGGCAGCCAGGGCGAACCTATGTCTGCCTTAACCCGTATGGCCAATAACGACCATAAAAAGGTTGAAATTCTTCCGGGCGATACCGTTATTATTTCGGCAACGCCTATTCCCGGCAACGAAAAACTCGTATCGCGCACAATTGATAACCTTTATAAACTAGGCGCCGACGTTATTTACGAAAAAAGCAACGGCGTTCATGTTTCCGGCCATGCCAGCCAGGAAGAAATTAAAATGATGCACAATCTGGTGCGCCCGAAATTCTTTATGCCGGTGCACGGCGAATACCGCCATCTGGTTAAACATGCACAGCTTGCCCAGTCGCTGGGTATGCCGCGCGAAAATATCGTTATCGGCGAAAACGGCGCTGTAATTGAACTTACGCGCAACAGCATAGGTATTTCCGGCCGTGTTCCTGCCGGTAAAATTCTGGTTGACGGCCTTGGCGTGGGCGATGTCGGCAATATCGTGCTGCGAGACCGCCGCCAGCTTTCGCAGGACGGCATTATGATTGTTGTTGTAACAATCGAAAAAAATACCTGCAATATTGTTTCCGGCCCGGATATTGTTTCCCGTGGTTTTGTGTATGTGCGCGAAGCCGAAGACCTTATGGAAACGGCCAAAGAAAAAGTAGAACAGGCACTTGATAAATGTGCCGAAAATAATGTAACGGAGTGGAGCGTTCTTAAAGGTGCTATCCGCGACAGCCTTGGGCGCTTTTTGTATGAAAGAACACGCCGCCGCCCGATGATTTTACCGATTATTATGGAAGTTTGATTAAATAAAGAGGTGCCAGCAGTTGCCAAGATATAAAAAAGTTGCAGATGAACAAAAGAATAAAGGCCGCAAAAGAAAAATTGCAGGCATTTTTATGCTTTTGGCAGGGCTGCTTGTTGCGGCGTCGGACATTGGCGTTACAAGCAGTTTCTGGTCGGAAATGTCTGCATATTTACTGGGGCTGGGGGCGTTTCTGGTTCCGCTTGCCCTTGTCATCTGCGGCATTTACCTGCTGGCTTTTTCCGGGCGTTTCAGTATTTCGCGCCGCGTGGCTGCGTTTGTTTTGCTGCTTATATGCTTTTTAGGCCTTGCACATCATCTTTTTACTCCTGCAGGGCAGGAACTAGATTTATATTCATTTCCGGAAGGTGGAGGTTTTATTGGCGGTATAATTTTATGGACTTTGCGTAAAATTGCCGGTACAGCCGGAGCGCTGATTATTTTGGTTGTGCTTGGCTTGGCAAGCGTTCTTTTGTTGAGCAGGATTTCCTTACAGCTTTTGTTTGTGAAAATTAAAAATTCCTTTTCCGGCATCAGTAAAAGAGAAAATAAAAAAGATTTACGCAGAACTGAATACTCTCAGCCTGTAAAGCAAAAAAATATTACCGTTTCTAAAGAAAATACTTTTAATCCTTACCGTGACGGAGAATTTTCCGAATTTACGGAAGGGCTTGAAAAACCTGGTGCTTTTAAAAGAATTTTCGGAAAAACCAAAAAGCCTTCAATCAGCGAACATCTTGTAAATTACCGCAGCGAAGCCTATGAAGACGATGCTTATTTGCAGGATGATGAGCAGAAACAGGGAAATACTACGCAAGTAACGCAGGCGTTTTTTGCCGCTCCGGAAGAATTTGCGGCTGAAAAACCTGCCGTTAAACAGGAAAGCAAACCTGTTTTGGATAAATTTGTTAAACCTAAGCAGGATATGGCGCCTGCCGGCAGTTTTTTAAACCCGTACAGACAGAAGGCAATTGATTTTTCGGATGAAGAAATACCTTCCGAAAAGATATTTGCAAAACATGAAACCAAAGATGATTTTACTTTAAATAAACCGCTTAATATTGCTGACAGTGCTGATCTGGTTAAAGAAAAATCAGAGGAGCAGGCAGCTGTTAAAACGGAAGAAGAAGCCGAACCTTTCGAAAGAGATAACGCTCCCGGTTATAAATTTCCGCCGTTATCTTTACTTAATACGCCGACTGTTACCAAAGACCATAACCTTGAAGAAGGAATACGCCATCAATGCGGTATTCTGGAACAGACTTTGTCTGATTTTAAGGTAAGAGCTTCTGTTGTTGCCGTTACACGCGGGCCTTCTGTAACAAGGTTTGAACTTGAACCTGCCCCCGGCGTAAAAGTAAGCTCGGTAGTTAATCTTGCAGATGATATTGCGTTAAAACTTGCCGCCCCCGGCGTGCGCATTGAAGCGCCAATACCGGGCAAGGCCGCAATAGGCATTGAAGTGCCTAACCTGAAGAACGATACGGTATTTTTTAAAGAAGTTGTTGACTGTGAAGCAGTTAAAAATTCTTCCGGCAAACTGGCTATTGGTTTGGGCAAGGATATCAGCGGCAACATTATTACTGCCGATTTAAGCAAAATGCCGCATCTGCTGGTTGCAGGCTCAACCGGCTCCGGCAAGTCGGTATGTATCAACACAATCATAGCAGGCTTATTGTACAAATATTCTCCTGATTATGTAAAACTTATTCTTGTTGACCCGAAAGTTGTTGAGCTTTCTAATTATAACGGTATACCGCATCTTTTAACTCCGGTTGTTACCGACAGTAAAAAGGCAGCTTCTGCTCTGCACTGGGCAGTTGCAGAAATGGAGCGCAGGTATAAGGCTTTTGCAGAAAGCCATGTGCGTGACATCAGCAGCTTTAATGAGCATGCAGAAGAAAAAATGCCGTTTATTGTTATCATTATCGACGAACTTGCCGATTTGATGATGGTTGCAAAAGTTGACGTAGAAGATGCAATTCTCCGCCTTGCACAAAAGGCAAGGGCTGCCGGAATACATCTTATACTGGCAACGCAGCGTCCTTCGGTAGACGTTATTACCGGCATAGTAAAAGCCAATATTCCATCGCGTATTGCGTTTGCCGTTTCTTCGCAGACCGATTCGCGTACTATTTTGGATATGGGCGGTGCCGAAAAACTGCTTGGCAAAGGCGATATGCTCTTTTATCCCATTGGCATTAACAAGCCGGTAAGGGTACAGGGCGCTTTTGTAAGTGATGATGAACTAAACCGTGTTGTTGATTTTATAAAAGAGCAGGCTATTCCTGTTGAATACAGCAATGAAGTAACGGAACAGGCATTGGAAAGTGATAAGAATGCTGCCGGGCAGACGGCAGGATTTGACAACGAGCGCGACGAATTATTTGAAGATGCAGTAAGGCTTGTTATGGATACAGGGCAGGCATCTTCGTCCATGCTGCAGCGTAAATTCCGCATTGGTTATACAAGGGCAGCAAGGCTTGTGGACTGCATGGAAGATTTGGGCATTATCAGCCACGCTGCCGGCAGTAAACCGCGCGAACTTATTATGCCTAAAGCCGTAATAGAAGATAAATTTTTTACAACTAATAATTAAATGGAGGAAACGGTTATGGATATGGATAATGTCAGCAAAATGCTTAAAGAAGCACGTCTGGCCAAAGGGTTGTCGCTGGAAGAGGCAGAAGCGGCTACCAGTATCCGTAAACTTTACTTGGATGCGGTAGAAGAAGGCGAATTTGACAAAATTCCCGGCGATGTTTTTACCAAAGGCATTATCCGCACGTACGGTAATTTTTTGGGGCTTAACGGGCCGGACCTCGTCAACATTTATAAAGCACAGAACAGCGGACTTACCAAGGAAGCGGTAGCGCCCAAGCCTATCAGAATGGTTGAAAAAATCAGTATTTCTCCCCAGATAAAGCCGGAAAGGGTATCCTCCGGCAATTGGCTGAGTTATATTGTGGTATTGGCTTTGGTTATCGTTGTTGCAGGCGGCATAGCCTGGTTTATGAATACCGATTCTTCGCAGAATCTGATATCGGAACCCGCCGCAGTAGAAAACAGCATGCCTGCCGAAGAAAAAGCAGCGCCCAAACCGGTATATGACGGCGTTAACCTTGATTTAAAATGCGTAAATGACCGCTGCTGGATGGAAGTTACTGCCGATGGCGAGATTGTTTTCAGCGGCATAATGGAAACTGGTCAGCAGCAGTCTTTTAAAGCCAAAGAGAATATCAGTGTACATTACGGCAACATCGGC
>UMCH01019843.1_pt1 | contig 12199 bp, 10 predicted proteins | sample 1964201 | NCBI WGS metagenome assembly UMCH01 (sample SAMEA4835965, study PRJEB28245) | human gut metagenome | biome: gut microbiome; material: fecal sample | place: Denmark | collected 2008 | reverse complement strand
CCTCGCTTTGGCGCTGGCCGTTGACCACACCGGCATTGTCCGCCTAGGGCTTCTGTGCTCCTGCCTGCATGAATGCGGCCACCTGCTGGTGTGGGTACTGCTGACCCGTTTGCCCCCAACGCTTATTATCTGTCCAACCGGTTTCTGTCTTTCCCTGCGTGGAGTGGTGCTGGCGCCAAAGCAGTTTATCATTCTTGCCGCTGCGGGGCCAGCGGTCAATCTGGTGCTGGCGGCAGGGGGCATTGCCTGGTTGCAGGGCCATCCCGCCAGTTACCGCCTGTGTTATTTCATCGCGGCCAATCTGCTTCTGGGGGCATTCAACCTGCTGCCGATCCATGGGCTGGATGGCTGGCAGATCAACTCCAACCTGGGTATCCTGTTTCATTCCAAGATCCAAACCCAGAAGCATTCCTGCGTGAATTGAGGTTGCATTTTGCGCTGTTTTGGGCTATCATATAAAATAGAAAAGTTGTGTAAAGCAATAAATGAACAATAACTGCCTGCGGTCAACACCTGTGCTGCAGGGTATGGAAGGGTGGCAACATGGCCGAATTTTCCCCTAAGTTGAAAGAAGCGCTCAGTCTGGTTCAAAAGCCGGGCCGTTATACCGGCGGTGAACCGGGCTGCACCTATAAAGATAAAGCAAACGTTGATGTGCGCATGGCGTTCTGCTTCCCTGATACCTATGAGATCGGCATGTCCTTTTTGGGCGAAAAAATCCTGTACGAGCTGCTCAACCGCCACGAAAACTGGTGGTGCGAGCGAGCCTTTATGCCCTGGGTGGACATGAAAGAGCAGATGGAGCGCCTGCATATTCCGCTCTACTGCCTGGAAAGCAAGGACCCGCTGACGGATTTCGATATCGTTGGCTTCTCCTTGGAATACGAGCTTTGCTATACCAATATCCTTGCCATGCTGGATCTGGCAGGCATTCCGTTGCGCGCTGCGGATCGTGACGAGCGCTGGCCGCTGATCATTTCCGGCGGCCCCTGCGTCTGCAACGCCGAACCGATGGCGGATTTTTTTGATATCATGCAGCTGGGCGAAGGCGAACAGATGCTGCAGGACATCTGCGCCACCGTGGAAGCAGGTAAAAAGGCTGGCTGGAACAAGGACCAGCTGCTGTTTGAACTTTCAAAAATTCCCGGCGTGTATGTGCCGTCCTTCTATGATGTAACCTACCTGCCGGATGGCCGGGTGGAAAGCATCAAGCCTAACCGCCCCGGTGTGCCGGAACGTGTGACCAAGGCCATTGTGAAGGACATGGACAGCTTTGTTCCGCCGGAAAATTTTGTTGTGCCCATGGTGGGTGCTGTGCAGGACCGTGCCTGTGTGGAAGTTCTGCGCGGCTGTGTGCGCGGTTGCCGGTTCTGCCAGGCAGGCCAGCTGTACCGCCCGTTCCGCGAGCGCTCGCCCAAGCTCATCAGCGAAAGTGCCCGTGTGCTGTGCCGCAACACCGGGTACGATGAACTGAGCCTTTCCAGCCTGTCCACCTCCGACCATTCCCGTCTGGAGGATATCCTGGACGAGCTGAATTCCTGGGCGGAGACCGACCATGTCAGCCTGTCGCTGCCGTCTCTGCGTGTGGACAACTTCTCGCAGTCTCTGGTGGAAAAAACCACTAAGGTGCGCAAAAGCGGCTTGACCTTTGCGGCGGAAGCCGGCACCCAGCGCCTGCGCGATGTCATCAACAAAAACGTTACCTGGGACCAGATCGAGCGCGGCTGCCGCATTGCCTTCGCGGAAGGCTACACCTCCGTCAAGCTCTACTTTATGATGGGCCTGCCCACCGAAACACTGGAAGACATCAAAGGCATTGCCGATACCGCCCAGCAGGTAGTGGACCTGTATTACAGCATGGAGCACCCCAAAGGCAAGGGCGTCCAGGTTACCATCAGCGTGGCCTGCTTTGTGCCCAAGCCGGATACCCCGTTCCAGTTCTGCGCCCAGGACCGCCGCGAAACCCTGCGCGAAAAGCAGAAGTACCTGCTCAGCTGTGTGCACTCGCGCAAAATCAAGGTCAACTATCACGACAGCGCCACCAGCGTGCTGGAGGGTGTGTTTGCCAAGGGTGACCGCCGCATGGGCCGCGTGATCGAAACTGCCTATCACAACGGCGCATTCTTTGATACCTGGGAGGAGTTCTTCAGCTATGACCGCTGGTTGGAAGCATTTGCTGCCTGCGGCCTGGACCCCGATTTTTATAACTACCGCGCCTTGGGCTTGGATGAAGTAACCCCGTGGTCGCACCTGGATGTGGGTGTGACCCATGCCCACCTGGTGCGGGAATACCAAAAGGCCCTGCAGGCGCAGACCACACAGCCCTGCAACCGCCAATGCTCGGCCTGCGGTGCCAATAAACTGCTGGGAGGACCCTGCTTTGATTACAGTAAGAATTCGCTTTGAAAAAACGGGCGAAGCTGCCTATATCTCGCTGCTGGACCTGCAGCGCGTGTTCCATCGCATCTTAAAGCGCAGCGGTCTGCCGGTGTATTACACCCAGGGCTTTAACCCGCATATCTATCTTTCCTTTGCGTGCCCGCTGTCTTTGGGGCAGGAAAGCCTGTGTGAGTGCTGCGAGGTAAAAACCGAAGCTGAGGACCCCCAGCTGGATACCTGGTGCGATGTTTTGCAGCCCTACATGCCGCGCGGTATCAAGGTGCTCAGCGCCCAGCAGGCGCAGAATAAGGTGGCGGAGATCGACCATGCTTCTTATCTTGTCACTCTGCCCGCCAGCGCCGCCGCTGCGCTGGATGCTTACAACGCAGCCGAAAACGCCATGGTGGTCAAAAAGACCAAGCGCGGCCAGAAAGAGCTGGACCTGAAAACCATTATCCCGCATGTTGAATATGAACAGGCGGGGGAGCAGCTGCAGTTTAACCTGGTGCTGCCCTGCGGCTCCGGCGAAGCACCGAACTATAACCCCGCTTTGCTGCTGGGCTATTTGCAGCAGCAGTACAACATCCCGCCCTGGCTGTGCAGCGTGCTGCGCACGAAGCTTTACACAAAAAACAGCGAAGAATTTTGTTAATTTGCCGAAAAGCCCTTGCAAAATCTGCCAGGGTATGTTATTATACTTAAGCGTTAGTGCCGCCGAGCCATCGGCGGGGTAATGACACATCATTATACAGGCGGTCCTCTGCCGCTGTAAGCGGGTATGAACGTCGCAAAACAATGGAGGAATTCATCAATGAACGCAATGCAGAAAATGACCGAGGGCATGATCAAAGAGAACCAGCCCAAGTTTGAAGTCGGCGATACCGTCCGCGTAGCCGTCCGTATCAAGGAAGGCGACAAGGAGCGTATCCAGGCTTTCGAAGGTACCGTTATTGCTAAGAAGCATGGCGGCATCGCGGAGACCTTCACCGTCCGCCGCACCTCTTATGGTGTTGGCGTTGAGCGTGTGTTCCCGGTCAACAGCCCGTTCGTCGAGAACGTTGAGGTTGTTCGCCGCGGTAAGGTTCGCCGTGCAAAGCTGTTCTATCTGCGCAGCCGCACCGGCAAGGCCGCCAAGGTCAAGGCTCGCGTCTGATTATCGGCCAATATGCAGCAAAAGGGGAGGACGGTTGGCGTTCTTCCCTTTTTGTTTTATCAATTTCTATGCCAGGCAAGGGGGGCTTGATTGGCTATGGCGAGTGCCGCTGTAACAGAGCGCTGCAAAAAGAACAAAAACCTGCTGGAATGGCTGGATTCCATTATTCTGGCGGTTGCTGTGCTTTCTCTTGTGTTCACCTTTGTCGCACGGGCCATCCGTGTGGACGGGCATTCCATGGACCCCACCCTGCATGATCAGCAGCTGCTGATCATCAACAGTCTGCCGTACCAGCCCAGCCATGGGGATATCGTCGTGATCGACGCCTACACCCCGCACGGCCAAACGCTTATCAAACGCGTCATCGGCGTGGCAGGTGATACGATCGACATTGATTTTACCACCGGCACCGTGTACCGCAACGGCGAAGCACTGGACGAACCCTATACCGCGGAACCGACCTACACCCGCCTGGATATGACGTTCCCCGTCACCGTGCCGGAAGGCACCATCTTTGTGATGGGGGATAACCGCAACAATTCTTTGGACAGCCGCCGTTCCGATATCGGCTTTGTGGATATCCGGGATGTGATGGGCAAAACCATTCAAAAATATTGACAGGAGAAGCAGATGAGCGAAGATATCATCAACCGCCGCGCGATCCAATGGTTCCCCGGCCATATGGCCAAAACCCTGCGCCTGATGGAAACCGAGATCCGCAACGTGGATTGTGTTTTACAAATTCTGGATGCGCGCATCCCGCTTTCCAGCCTGAACCCGGAAATCGAACGCATCACCTCCGGCAAGCCGCACCTGTATATTATGAATAAAGCCGACCTGGCGGACCCGGATATCACTGCCCAGTGGTTGGCTTACTTCAAAAGCGCCGGGGCTGGCTGCCTGCCCATGAACTCCAAACAAAGCGGCAAGGCAGGTGCAGTCAAAGGCCCCATTGAAAAAGAACTTTCCGCCCTGATGGAGCGCCGCCGCAAAAAAGGCATGATCGGTGCCCGCATCCGTGTGATGGTGGTGGGCATTCCCAATGTGGGCAAATCCACCTTCATCAATTCCTTTGCCGGTGCTGCCCGCGCCAAAGCGGCCAACAAACCCGGCGTTACCCGCGGCAAACAGTGGATCACCGTGGATGATTACGACCTGATGGATATGCCCGGCGTGCTTTGGAAAAAGTTTGACAGTCTGGAAACCGCCACCAATCTGGCGTTCATCGGTTCCATCAAAGATGATATCCTGGATATCGAGGAGCTTGCCTGTGGTTTGCTGTCCGGCGTGCGGGCCATCTATCCGCAGCGCCTGATGGAGCGCTACAAGCTGGATGAGCAGGCTTTGGCTCTACCGCCATATGACCTTTTGCAGGCCATCGGTGCCAAGCGCGGTATGCTGATTTCCGGCGGCGAGGTTGACACCGAGCGTGCCGCCAAAATGCTGGTCGGGGAATTCCGCGCCAGCAAGTGGGGCCGTATCTCGCTGGAACGCCCGCGACAGCGCGCAGAAGTGACAGACTGGGAGGGTGATGATGCCGATGAGGACGAGCAGTAACCCCGCGTTGTATACGTTTGACGCAGCAAAGCGCGCCGAGCATGGCAACATCTGCGGCGTGGACGAAGCTGGACGCGGCCCCCTGTGCGGGCCGGTCTGCGTAGCCGCCGTCATTCTGAACCCGGATGACCCCATTGAAGGAGTCAACGACTCCAAAAAGCTCAGCGAGAAGCGCCGCGAAGCCTTGTTTGACGAGATCATTGCCCGCGCTCTGTGCTACCAGATCGTTTTTATCTCCCCGCAGGAAATTGACGAGCGCAACATCCTGTGGGCTACCATGGACGGCATGGAGCAGGCGGTGGCCGGTTTGGCCGTTACGCCGGACTATGTTCTGGTGGATGGCAACCGCTGCCCACCCAATCTGGCCCAGCCTGCCGAGGCTGTCGTCAAGGGTGACGCCAACAGCGCCAGTATTGCGGCGGCTTCCATTCTGGCCAAAGTCAGCCGTGACCGGTACATGCTGGAGCTGGATAAACAGTACCCGCAATACCAGCTGGCCAAACATAAAGGTTATCCCACCAAGCTCCATTATGAGCTGATTGAACAATATGGCATTCAGGATTTTTACCGCCGCAGCTTCTTGAAAAAGCAGGGTTACTGGCCATGAACCGCGCCAATTTGGGCCATACAGGCGAAGCCGTTGCCGCTAAGTATTACATCCGGCAGGGCTACCTGCTGCTGAACCATAACTACCGCACCCGCATGGGGGAACTGGACTTGATCTTATATAAAGCAGACACCATTGTATTTGCAGAGGTCAAGACCCGTACCAGTGCCCAGCGCGCCGCCCCGGCCGAAGCGGTGGACTATTATAAACAGCAACGTCTGATTGCCGCGGCAGGCCAGTATCTTCAGCAAAGCCCGTATGCTGATGCCAACATCCGTTTTGATGTGGTGGAAGTTCTGCCTGCCGGTTCCGGCTGGCAGGTCCACTGCATCCGGGATGCTTTTGCCAGCGAATGATGCGGGGCCTATTTTGAGCTGTTTTGGATACAGCAAAACAGGATGTGCAACCTATTTTTGCTGTGCCGGAAAAAACAGGCCTTTCTGTGCGGAAAGGTTTGATAGAGATGAAAAATATATAGGGGGTTTGATTATGCAGTTCCAAAGCACACGCGATCCCAACACCATCGTTTCTTCGTCGGAGGCCATTCTCCGCGGTTTGGCACCGGACGGAGGCCTGTTCGTTCCCACCGCGTTCCCCAAGGCAGAGCTGGAAGACTGGAAATCCCTCAGCTACCCGGAGCTTGCCCAGAAAGTTCTGGCTGGCTTTTTGACAGATTATGACCCGGCTTTCCTGGGCGAAGCTGCCGCTGCAACTTATGGAGATGCCTTTGCCGGTAAGGCGGGTTATGTCCAGAAGGTTCACGATGGCCTGTACTCGCTGGAATTGTGGCACGGCCCGACCTGCGCCTTCAAGGACTATGCGCTCCAGCTGATGCCCAAACTGCTGGTTCAGGCCAAAAAAAACCTGGGCCGCACCGAAACGACCCGCATTTTGGTGGCAACCTCCGGCGATACCGGCAAGGCTGCACTGGCTGGTTATGCAGGCCTGCCGGGCATTGAGATCGAAGTGTTCTATCCCGATGCCGGTACCAGCGAAATCCAACGCCTGCAGATGGCCACCCAGGCAGGAGATAACGTATCCGTCTATGCCGTGAACGGCAACTTTGACGATGCCCAGACCGGCGTGAAACGCGTGTTTGGCGATGCTTCGGTTGCTGAAGAACTGGAAAAGCGCAATATCTGCCTGTCTAGCGCAAACTCCATCAACTGGGGTCGCCTGGTGCCGCAGATCGTGTACTACTTCTATGCCTACTTCCGCCTGGTGGAGCAGGGCAATGTTGCCTGGGGACAGCCGGTGGACTTCTGCGTGCCGACCGGAAACTTTGGCGATATCCTGGCCGGTTATTATGCCAAGCAGATGGGCCTGCCTGTGGGCAAGCTGGTTTGCGCTTCCAACAAGAATAACGTCCTGACCGACTTCATCAAGACTGGTACCTATGATGCCCGCCGCACCTTCTACAAGACGACTTCGCCGTCCATGGATATCCTGATCTCCAGCAACCTGGAGCGTCTTCTGTACCATGTCAGCGGCAGCAGCGCCAAAGTGGCAGGCTGGATGGCTGACCTGGCAAAGACCGGTATGTACACCGTCGATGCCGAGACCCTGGCCCGCATTCAGGCATCTTTTGCCTGCGGCTGTGCTGATGATACAGCTGGCGCTGCAGAGATCAATGCCCGCTTTGAGCAGGACAATTATCTCTGCGATACCCACACCGCCGTTGCGTTCTGCGTAGCTGAGACGGTGCGCAGCGCGGCGCCTATGGTGGTGCTTTCCACCGCCAGCCCGTACAAGTTCCCGCGCGATGTGCTGGCCGCGCTGGGTGAAACTGCCCCGGAAAGCGACTTTGCCGCCATGGCTGCTCTGAATGTCAAAACCGGCTGCCCGGTTCCGGCTTCCCTCAGCGTGCTGAACACCCTGCCGGTGCGGTTCAATACCGTCATTGAGCCTGCCGCCATCCGGGATGCCGCACTGAAATAAGCGGCATTAGGGGCGTGCATTACACGCATTAAGTAAGCACTGCCAGGCCCGCAAACGCAGCCCGGCAGCCGCCGGTAAACTGTGGTTATACTTCGCTGAAGGTTTCGCACATTGTTTCTGTGCCGTTGTTGGCGCGGTGGTTCACGTGAATCTCATGCGCTGTGCAGCAGCAGGAGCCGTTGTTGTACACACAGTTTTCTACATCACAGCAAATTCCGTTGATTACGTTTTCTTCCATCATGGTGCTTCTCCTTTCTTGGTAAGGCACAAAAGCGTTTGCTTTTGCGTGCTCTATCAGTATGGGCAGAATACACCAGAATATACTGCCGGGGGTGCATATGGCAATTTTTGTGGTTGGTGATCTTCACCTTTCTCTCGGCGGGGATAAGCCGATGGATGTTTTTGAAGGCTGGGAAGGCTATCTGCCCAAGTTGGAAGCAAACTGGCGCACGCTGATCTCCCCGCAGGATACAGTCATTCTGGCGGGGGATACCAGCTGGGCCATGAAGCTGGAGGACACCAAAACCGACTTTGCGTTTATCCAAAACCTGCCGGGTCAAAAATGGCTGCTGAAAGGCAACCATGATTATTGGTGGACGACCGCCCGCAAGATGGAGCGCTACCTGACAGAAAACGGCTTTGATACCATGCACATCCTGCATAACAATGCCTGCATGGTGGGGGATTATGCCTTGTGCGGCACCCGCGGCTGGCCGTTTGACGATACCAACGCCCAAGATGCCAAGATCATGGCGCGCGAAGCCGGCCGCCTGCGCATGTCGCTGCAGGCAGGGGGGAGCGCACAGAAAATTGCATTTCTGCATTACCCGCCAGTTTATCCCGGCGGGTGCGCACAGCCGTTGGTGGATATCCTGCATGAGTTTGGCGTGCAGCAATGTTATTACGGCCACCTGCACGGAAAATCCATCCGTGGGGCTATCCAGCGCGAAGTGGATGGTATCCGCTACAAGCTGGTTTCGGCGGACGGTTTGCATTTTTGCCCTTATAAAATCTGTGATTAAAGCATTTGTTTGCAGCTTTTTTCAATTTTTTTGCCTGTAAAGGGAATTTTATTTCAAAATGGGCTGGTATTCTTTGCCGGTACATGATATAATACATTGTATTTCTATGTTTGGAGGATTTTCAAATGAATCTGATTTCCTGTGAAAAGCTCGAAAAGAGCATGGTAGAATTGCAGTTCTCTATCGACGCTGAGACCTTCAAGGCCGCTGTGAACAATGCGTTCAAGCGCGAAGGCAAAAAATATGCCATTCCCGGCTTCCGCAAGGGCAAGGCTCCCCGTCATATGATCGAGAAGATGTACGGTTCTGACATTTTCCATTATGATGCTGTCAATGATCTGTTCCCGGAGGCTTATGAGGCCGCTGTGAAGGAAGCAAAGATCGATGTTGTCGGCCGCCCCGATCCCGAGGTCGTTTCCATGTCTGAGGCTGACGGCGTTGTGCTGAAGGTCAAGGTTGCTGTCAAACCCGAAGTTGAACTGGGCGAGTATGCCGGTTTAACTGTGACCAAAGAAGCCAAGAATGTCAACGAGGCAGATGTTGACGCCGAAGTGAAGCGCATGCAGGACCGCAACGGCCGTCTGCTGACCCGTGAGGGCGCTGCTGAGAACGGTGATACTGTTGATATCGACTTTGAGGGCTTTGTTGATGGCAAGGCTTTTGAGGGCGGCAAGGCAGAGCATTACTCTCTGGTTCTGGGCTCCGGCTCCTTCATCCCCGGTTTCGAGGATCAGGTTGTTGGCCATTCCGCTGGCGAAGAGTTTGACGTCAACGTCAAGTTCCCCGAGAAATACGGCGCTGCCGAGCTGGCTGGCAAGGATGCAACCTTCAAGATCAAGCTGCATGAAGTCAAGTACAAGGAGCTGCCCGCTCTGGATGACGACTTTGCAAAGGACGTCAGCGAGTACGACACCCTGGACGAGCTGAAGGATTCCATCCGCAACAACATCAAGACCAACCTGGACAAGCAGGCTGAGCAGAAGGTCGAGAACGATCTGATGGATCAGGTTATCGCTAACATGAAGGCTGATATTCCTGACGCCATGGTTGACAGCCGCATCGACGAGCTGGTTCAGGACTTCGAGTACCGCATTTCTCAGCAGGGTCTGAAGCTGGCTGACTACCTGAAGTATATGGGCATGAACATCGAGCAGTTCCGTGCACAGTTCAAGGAGCAGGCTGACAAGCAGGTCAAGATGCGCCTGGCAATGGAAGCTATCGTTGCCAAGGAAGGCATCACCGCTTCTGACGAGGAGTTCGAGGAAGAAGTTAAGCGCATTGCTGACGCTTACAAGATGGAAGCCGACAAGGTTAAGAGCATTGTGGACGCCGCTGCTGTTAAGGCTGACCTGGCAATCAATAAGGCAATCGACTTTGTTAAGGAAAAGGCTAACGTTGTGACCGCTGAGCCCAAAGAAGAGGAAAAGCAGGACTAATCCATAGTCCTGGCTTTGCCCGATAGCAAGATTGTATAAAAGCCGATACAGCGTGCTTTGCCGTTGTATCGGCTCTTATCGAATCATGGAGATTTGTTCTCCGCTCTCCGGGCTGTTACAGCCCGGAACCATTACCATTGTTTTAAGGAGGGAACCGAATGAGCCTGGTACCTTATGTTGTTGAGCAGACTGCGCGCGGTGAGCGCAGCTATGATATTTTTTCCCGCCTGTTGAACGACCGTATTATCGTTCTGAGCGAGGATGTCAACCCCACTTCCGCGAGCGTGATCATTGCACAGCTGTTGTATCTGGAAGGGCAGGACCCCGAAAAAGATATCAGCTTCTACATCAACAGCCCTGGCGGTTCCATTACCGACGGTATGGCCATCCACGATACCATGAAGTATATCAAGTGCGATGTTTCCACCATCTGCGTGGGCATGGCTGCTTCCATGGGTGCATTTTTGCTGGCCAGCGGCACCAAGGGTAAGCGTTTCGCCCTGCCGAATTCTGAGATCCTGATCCATCAGCCGCTGATTTCCGGCGGCCAGGGCGGTGGCCTTTCCGGCCAGGCAAGCGACATCCAGATCCATGCCAACCACCTTGTGCAGATCAAGAAAAAGATGAACCGCATGCTCAGCGAGTATACCGGCCAGCCTCTTGAGGTTGTGGAGAAAGATACTGACCGCGATAACTACCTGACCGCAGAGGAAGCCAAGGCCTATGGCCTGATCGATGAGATCATTGTAAAACACTAAAACCGGGGGAATTAGGAAATGGCAAATTCGATTTCCGGCAAGGACGGAAAACGTGAAATGATTTGCAGCTTTTGCGGTCGTTCCCAAAGCCAGGTGGATCAGCTTATCATCGGCCCCGGCGTAAACATCTGCAAAGATTGCATTGATATGTGCTACAGTGCCCTGTATAAAGATGGCAACGTACCCGAACCGCCGCGCGCAACGCCGGAACGCCGTGCTGCGGCTTCTCGCGGGCATTCCGGCGTTGACCCTTTGGCGGATGTCAACATCATGACGCCTGCTGAGATCAAAGCTGGCCTTGACCAGTATGTCATTGGTCAGGACGATGCCAAGCGCGTGCTGGCAGTTTCTGTCTACAATCATTATAAGCGCATTCTTTCCGGGCAGGAAAGCCATGTAGAGCTGCAAAAGTCCAACGTACTGATGCTTGGCCCGTCCGGTACCGGCAAAACCCTGCTGGCCCAGACGCTTGCCAAAATGCTGAACGTTCCGTTTGCGATTGCGGACGCCACCACCCTGACCGAAGCCGGTTACGTTGGCGAGGACGTTGAGAACATTCTGCTCAAGCTGATTCAGGCTGCGGACTTTGATATTCCCAAAGCCGAAGTTGGTATTATCTATGTGGATGAGATTGATAAGATCACCCGCAAGAGCGAGAACCCATCCATCACCCGCGATGTTGGCGGAGAGGGCGTGCAGCAGGCATTGCTGAAAATTCTGGAAGGCACTGTCAGCAATGTGCCGCCCAACGGCGGCCGCAAACATCCGCAGCAGGAATTCATCCAGATCAACACCAAGAACATCCTGTTCATCTGCGGCGGTGCCTTTGACGGCCTGGAAAAGCTGATCCAGACCCGTACCGACAAGAGCACCCTCGGCTTTGGTAGCCAGCTGCGCACCAACCTGGACAGCGAGGAAACCCGTCAAAAGCTGCTGCGCAAAGTGGAACCGGACGATCTGGTCAAGTTTGGCCTGATTCCGGAGCTGATCGGTCGTCTGCCGGTTGTGACGGTGCTGGACCCGCTGGACGAGGAATCTTTGATCCGTGTTCTGACCGAGCCGAAAAACAGCATTGTGCGCCAGTACAAAGAGTTGCTGGCTATGGACAGCGCCGAACTGTCCTTTACGGATGCTGCCCTGCGTGCTATCGCCCAAAAGACCATTGCACGCAAGAGCGGCGCCCGCGGCCTGCGGAGCGTGGTGGAGGATATCCTGATCCCCATCATGTACGAAATTCCGTCTGACCCCACTATTACCCGTGTTACCATTGATGCGGACACAGTGAATGGCGGCCAGCCGCACCTGGAATATGGTGCCGTGCGCAAGCGCTATAAAAATAAGGCAATCAT
>UMCH01024037.1_pt1 | contig 12201 bp, 11 predicted proteins | sample 1964201 | NCBI WGS metagenome assembly UMCH01 (sample SAMEA4835965, study PRJEB28245) | human gut metagenome | biome: gut microbiome; material: fecal sample | place: Denmark | collected 2008 | reverse complement strand
CAAGGGCCCCATCGGCTCCAAAGGCCCCGGCGAGACCCAGCTGGAGACCGACCGCCGCCACATCCACCGCAAGATCGACAAGCTCCGGGAGGACCTGGAGGACGTACGGCGGGTACGCAGCACCCAGCGGCAGCGTCGGCAGAAAAATGAGATCCCTGTGGTGGCCATCGTGGGCTACACCAATGCGGGCAAGTCCACGCTGCTCAACCGTCTGACCGACGCGGGCATCCCCGCCAACAACCGCCTGTTCGACACGCTGGACACCACCAGCCGTCTGCTGACCGTCAGCGACACGCTGGATGTGGTGCTGTCCGATACCGTGGGCTTTATCCGCAAGCTCCCCCATCAGCTGGTGGAGGCCTTCAAGGCCACGCTGGAGGAGCTGGAGTATGCGGACCTTCTGCTCCATGTAGTGGACGTATCCAACCCGGAGTGGAAGCAGCAGGCCCAGGTAGTGGACAACCTGATCCAGGAGCTGGGCGCCGGGGAACTGCCTCGCATTGAGGTATACAACAAGTCCGACCGGGTGCCGGTGGGAGAGATCCTGCCCCACGGGGAGGACATCTGCGCCATCTCCGCCAAGACCGGCGAGGGCGTGGACCGGCTGCTGGAGATGATCGACAAGCGGCTGGACAAGGGCACCCGCCGGGTGACGCTTCATCTTCCTTACGACAAGGGCGGCCTTCTGGACATGCTCTACCGGGAGGCAAAGGTGGAGTCCGTGGAGTACGGCCAGACCATCGACGTGACCGCCGTGTGCGGTCCCAAGACCCTTGGCCAGGTGGAGCCGTATCTTGAAAAGGCGGAAGGCTGAACAGGAGGTGGGCGGCAATGATCCTGGAGACCAAGCGGCTCCTCCTGCGCCCCTTTGTGCCGGAGGACGCCGCTGATGTATACGCCTACGCCCGGGATGGCCGGGTGGGGCCCATTGCCGGCTGGCCGCCCCATACCAGCGAGGCGGAGAGCCGGGAGATCATCCAAACGGTATTTTCCGCGCCTCACGTCTTTGCCATGGTCTTGCGGCAAACAGGCCGTGTCATCGGCTCGGTGGGCTTTGTGGGCCGCTGTCCGGCAGGGGACCCTGCGCTGGAAGAAGAGGTGGGCTACGCCCTGGGACACGACTTCTGGGGGCAGGGACTGGTGCCGGAGGCACTGGAAGCGGTGCTGGCCTACGGCTTTACTCAGCGGGGCCTGCGGCGCATCTGGTGCGGCCACTACGGCGGCAACTGGCGCAGTGCCCGGGTGATCGGTAAATGCGGCTTTTTCTACTGCTTTGCCCGCACGGAGGCCGTGCCGTTGCTGGGACAGACGCGGCAATGCTATTATTACGCACAGACGAAGGAGGCTTGGCGTGAGCGAGTATCTGGTGCCCTTTGAGGATGCGGAAAGCGAATTTACGGAAAAGCGCTCCCGGTTCATCAGCCACATCTGGCGGGTGGAGACGGAGGCGGAAGCCAGAGCGCGCATCGAAGAGATGAAAAAGCGCTATTACGACGCCCGCCATAACTGCTGGTGCTATCTGATCCGCCAGGGCGGCGTGGTGCGTTACAGCGACGACGGCGAGCCCCAGGGCACCGCCGGGCAGCCCATGCTCAATGTATTTGTCCGGGAGGAGGTCACCAACGTGTGCTGCGTGGTGACCCGGTATTTCGGCGGCATATTGCTGGGAGCGGGCGGACTGACCCGCGCCTATGCCAAGGGGGCCAAGGACGCTCTGGACGCGGCGGGCATCAGCCGCATGAGCCTGTGGACACTGTGGGACATTCCCTGCACCTACCCCCTCTATGAGCGGGTGAAGCTGGAGGTGGAGTCCTGCGGCGGTGTGGTCCGTTCCGCGGACTACGGGGCAGATATCCTGCTGCGGGGCGCGTTCCCGGCAGGCGGCGCGGAGCGGTTTGCCCCCCGGCTGACGGAGCTTTCCGCAGGCAGCCTTGCCATGACGGCGGCAGGGGAGGAGTTTTTGCCCGGTCCCCGCGAATAAAGGAAAAAGCATCCGGGAGAGTTTCTCCCGGACGCTTTTTTTATCGGTCCTCCGCCACCAGCGTCTGCACCGCGTTTTGGGCACTCCCGGCGCTCAGCAGGAAGATGGTATAGTTGACGCCCGCCCGCACCTGAAGGAACAAGTTGGCCACAGCGGCGGGCAGGGGGGAAGCGCCGATAAAGGCACTGTCCATGGTCTCCACCGGCTGCCACTGGGGCAGGGGCTCCAGATCCGTGTGTGCCAGCAGGAACTGATACCCTCCCGGATAGATCCGCTTGAATGCGGTGGTCTCCTTGAAGACCACATCCGCAAACACCGTCCGCCCGTCCGCCAGCAGCAGGTCCATGGGGTCGCTGTTGCGGGCCAGGTTGCTCAGCCGGATGGTGCCCACACCGCCGGAGGGCGCACAGCAGCTGTCGTGGATCTGCAGGAGATCCATACCGCCGGCGGTATTGACGATGGCCACGGTGGACGGGGAGTCCGCCTCAAAGGGCAGCGTTTTTTGCAGATAGATATATCCGTCCGTCCCGGCCACCGTGATGGTCTGGTATCCGGCGGAAATATGTCCGTAACCGGTCAGGGCACCGTAGCGCAGCGGAGAGAGCGCCAGACGCCCGTTCACCAGAATGCGGAAAGGACCATACCCAAAGGCCGCATGGAGAAAGCGGGTATGTGCCTGGCGGGGGAAGATGGGAAAGATGGGCCCCACAGGGCCGCCCTCTCCCGGATTGGGCAGGGGAATGACCGGCGTAGCTCCGTCGGACGGGGGATTGAGGTCTGCCACAGGCCCGCCGGCCCCCAAATCAGGCAGCGGGATCACAGGGGTAGCCCCGTCGGACGGAGGATTGAGATCGGCCACGGGCCCGCCGGCTCCCAAATCAGGCAGCGGGACGACGGGTGTGGCACGCGTTGTTTGATCCATGATAATCAGCCGGAGCACGCTCCGGTCTGCCTCCTTTCTGGGATACTCGTGCCAGTATACGTCCGACGGGTTCAAAGTGTTCCATGCAAAAAGCCGCCCGCAGCGCGGACGGCTCTGAAAGCAAAAAAACGTGACCGCAAAGCAAGCTTTGCGGTCACGTGGTACGCCGTGAGGGATTCGAACCCCCGGCCTTCTGGTCCGTAGCCAGACGCTCTATCCAGCTGAGCTAACGGCGCTTGTCGCTGCTGTGTATCTCTCACAGACAGCTTAGTTATAATAGCATGCCTTTTCCTAAAATGCAAGCCTTTTTTTCGCTTTTCTTAAAATTTTTTGAATCTCATGAAAATTCTGCATAGCAGACACCGAAAACAAATCGCAGAAGCAAAATCTGCGCCGAATTTTCAGGGATCTCTGCCCGCAGGAGGCGGTTATTTATTAAAATTGGGGTAAATTTGGCCCCCGGCGGGCTGATCCGTATGTTCACTGGCACCATGTCTGTGAACTGCTGCTTCGTTCCAAGGCGAATCCGTTATTTTGCTAGCGCAGGGACAAATGTAGTCCAGGTATTTCCACCTCGATATTTTACGTCGTTTTCGTCGGACATGGTAAAGTAGTAGACCGGCTGCCGGAATCCTTTGCTGTCACTTAAATACCCCAAAGTGCAGGCAACGACGCGCACTTTTTGGGGCGCCAAGTAGTTAAATGCCGGCACATCCCGCCACGAAAAGTAGCCTGCACACAGCTTTTCATATGCCTCTTGCGATGAAATCACAGCGGCATCCGCATAGCGATCACTGATCGAGAGTGCATTGTCCACTTCGTAAAGGATCCCGCCCTCTACTACCTGACAGGTCAATTCCCCGTCAATCAACTGATCGCCCTCCATCACGGAATTGGCGGTAAACGCATACGTTCCCCTTTCTTCGTTCAAAACAGAAAACTCTGCCGCGTCAGGGATCTGGATACCCAGCTTTTCAATAGCGGCACGGAGATCTTCCTCTGTGATTTTTCCGCCCTTTTCGCTGGAGCGCACGTCCACCCGAAAGTCCAGGTATTTATAGGACCGATCCTTATAGTTGACCGTCAAACTATAGGTATGATGATCAGAGTAAAAAGCAATGGTATCATAATAAGCGATATCCGTCATGTCCGGGTCGATCTCTGCGCCTTGATGTCCAAGAAACTCCGTAGCGAACTGATCGCAGTCTTCCTTTGTGAAAGGTTCCGCCCAATATACCCCGGCCAGCCCCGACTCATCGGAAAGTTCGCAATCCTGTACCCATTCCACACCCTTGGTGTTTGCAGCGTAGATCGGTGCATCCTCCAGGTTTCCATAGGGCTGGACGTGATATACGAGGAATACGCCAGCCAAAGCAGCAGCGAACAGGCAGGGGAGGGCAGCATAACGTCCGACAAGCCTCCACCGCTTTCTGATAAGGCTGACAAAGAACAGGCAAAGACTGTACCCCAGCATAGCCCCAAGCGTGTTGCAGATCAGGTCATCGATATCCGCTTGTCCCCGGCCAAGCAGATATTGAAGCACTTCGATCCCCAGAGATACACCAGCTCCCGCCAGCAGCATCCAATGCCACCGGCGGAAGGCTTTTCCCGTAAGCGGTAGGAGCACGCCCAACGGAATAAACATGGCGATATTCAGCAAAGGATTCAGCCAGGTCTGGAGTGTAAACGCATTCCACGCCTCCCGGAACGCCAAAAGCGGGTAGAGCTGAAACCCCATTTGCATACCGTCCATGCGATTCATAAAGGTGATTGCTGCCAGTCCGCCCAAATAGCAAAGCAAGAGCAGAGCAGCCACGGCTTGTCCTTTGGGAAACTTCTTTCCGTCTCGGCGGTATTTCCGATCCAGCAGGAAAAGGAGTAGCACGCCTGTTCCCACCCCAATCAATGCAAGAGGGATCGCTTGACGGAACTCATAGAAAATCGTTTTGATAAAGTCATACATATGATCTGCCTCCGTAAAACTGCAAAAATATCTTCCCGGAGCGAGATTTTTCCTATTTTTAAAGTATAACATATGCAGGCGGAATCCGCAAACAGCAGGTCCGCTGTTTCTGGACTTGTCATCTGCCAATGCGCCGAGAAAAACAAAAGACCTGTTGACTTCATACGAAATCAACAGGTCTTTTGGTACGCCGTGAGGGATTCGAACCCCCGGCCTTCTGGTCCGTAGCCAGACGCTCTATCCAGCTGAGCTAACGGCGCATTTGCTGTGTCTCACAGACAACTCTGATATGATAGCATGTCTCTTCCAAAAACGCAAGTGATTCTTTGAATTTTTTTCACTTTTTTTCTTGGACTTGTAAATGGAGGGGTTCTGTGCTAAAGTTACATAAATAAAAAACGCGGGAGATTGAGGTGCAGGATATGGAAAACAACACCTTTAAGAGTGTGGCGTTCGGCGGCTTTGCCAAGCAGGACGTCATTGATTATATTGAGAAGATGGCGCGGGAATCCGCTGATGCCCAGGACGGGCTCCGCCGGGAAAACGAGGAGCTGAAAGCGGAGTCCGAGGCGCTGAAAAACCAAGTGGACGGTCTGCGGTCCCAGCTGGAGGTGCTCAATCTGGAGCACGAGCGGCTCACAGCCGCACTGGAAGCGGAAACAGAGCGCGCCAAGGAACTGGAGCCGTTCAAGCCGGAGGCGGAGCGCCTGGCGGAAGAGCTGGAGCGTCTGCGGCCGGACGCGGCAGCCTACGCCCAGTTCCGGGAGCGCATCGGCGCCATCGAGTGCGAGGCCCGCAAGCGGGCGGCGGATCTGGAGGAATCCACCCAGATGAAGCTGCACCACATGGTGGAGCAGTTCCGCCAGCAGTACACCCAGCTGATGTCCACCTTCAACGCCACAGCCACGCATGTAAACAGTGAGCTGAGAAAGGTGGAAGTCACTCTCACGCAGCTTCCCAGGGCGCTGGACTGCAATGAGACGGAATTGAAGGAGCTTGCCTCCGCACTGGAGCAGCACCAAGAGAAACGATGATCCCAAAAGGTGCAGGAGGCTGTTGTATACGGCCTCCTGCGGCTTTTTCCGGGAAATGTTCCCGGTGGATGCATGAGCGCGGCCTCAGGCGGGAAAAAATAGGGAGAAACCGCGGGGCAGGCACTGCGGACCGTGAACGGGGCATCTGCAACGCACACGTTTGCGTATTCCGCAAAAAAACGGTGTCCGCCTTTGTGCAAAAGGAAGAAAGCGGGAGGGGAGGGGAAAATTTTCTTGCACTGACCGAAAGGTTGCCCTATACTGATGCGTATAGGGAGGCGCCCCATCCACAAGATGTTGCGCATACCCGAAGACAAATGTCCGCAGCAGCAGCGGACATAGCGCACAGTAAACGGCAGAAATGAGGGTAAGAGAGAACCGTGAAATAGGAGAGAAGGTGAGTAAGGATGTCCCTGGAAGCAATCGAAAAAGTCTCGCAGGCAGAGACAAAAAACCGGGAGCGCAAGGCTGCCGCAGAAGCTGAGGCGAAGCAGATCATCGCCGATGCAGAGCGGGAGGGGCTTGCGCTCTTACAGCAGGCGCGCACTGACGCCGAGAAAGAAGGAAAGGCGCTGCTGCACGAGGCGGAGGAGCGGGCTGCTGCCCGCGCGGAGGAGATCTCCCGTAACGCCGCGGCGGACGCGCAGGCTCTGCGGCAGGCTGCCGGGCTCCACTTGGAGCAGGCGGCGGAGTTTATTGTGGGAAGGGTTGTGAAGCACTGATATGGCCATTGTAAAAATGAAAAAGCTCTGCGTGATGGCCATGGCCTCGCAGCGGCAGCAGCTGCTGCGCGAGCTTTTGCACCTTGGATGCGTGGAGATCAGCGAGCCGGACGGCAAGCTGGCCGACCCGGCATGGTCCGCCTTGCTCAAACGGGAAAACTCCCACCTGCTGGATACCAAAAGCGAGATCACCGATGTCAATACGGCTCTGGCTGCCATCAAAAAGTATGCCCAGCTGAAAGACGGACTGTTCATCCAGCGTCATCCCATCTCAGAAGCGGAGTTTTTGGGGGACGAGACAGCAGCGCGGGCCAAGGCGGCCTGTAAGCGGATTGACTCCCTCCTGCAGACCATTTCCAGTCTGCAAAGCGAGGAGGGCCGCCTGCGGGCAAAGCGGGCAGCGCTGGAGCCCTGGAAGGGGCTGGATGTGCCCCTGGAAAATCAGGGAACGGCGCATGTGCTCTTCCGCATGGGGGTGTGCCCCGGCGGCACAGATACAGGCGCGATCCGGCAGGCCCTGGGCCAGCACGCGGCAGAGATCTTTGAAGTAGGCGCAGACAAGCAGCAGACCTATTACTTCCTGATCTGCCTGCGCGCAGAGGAGCAGGCCGTTATGGACAGTCTGCGCCCGTTCAATTTCAGCGCTGTGACGTTCCAGGATGTGACGGGCACCGCAGAAGAGAACCTGCGTGCACTGGATGCGCTCTTGTCCGAAAACGAAGCTTCCCGGAAGGCCGCGGAAGCGGAGATCGTGAAAAACGGCCCGGAGCGGGACGCGCTCCGTTTGTACGCCGACCGGCTGGGCGCCGAGGCGGCCAAGGAGAGCAACTCGGAACGGCTTTTGACCGACGGCACCATCCTCTTTTTCGAGGGCTGGGCCCCCGCTGAGCGCATGGGCCAGGTCAGTGATCTTCTGGAGCGGCTGGGCTGCGCCTGGGAGGCCCGGGACCCCACGGAGGAGGAGTACCCGTCCGTCCCCGTACAGCTGAAAAACAATTGGCTGACCCGTCCGCTGAATATGGTGACGGAGATGTATTCGCTGCCTGCCTATGACAATGTGGACCCCAACCCGCTGATGGCGCCGTTTTTCATTTTGTTTTACGGCATCATGATGGCGGATATGGGCTACGGCATTTTGATGATCCTGGCAGGACTGTTCATCACGAAAAAGTACCGTCCCAAGGGCACCATGGGCCATATGTTCAGCCTGGTGACGCTGTGCGGCGTGAGCACCTTCATCATGGGCGCCATTACCGGCGGCTTCTTCGGCGACTTTTTGACCCAGGTGGTCAAGCTGACCACCGGCGCGGACTTCGCCCTGCCGTCGCTGTTCACTCCGCTGGACGACACGCTTATGATCCTGGTGGGCGCTATGTGCCTGGGCTTTGTCCAGATCGTCACCGGCATGGCCATCAGCTTCATCCGCAAGCTGCAAAAGGGCCAGGTGCTGGACGCCGTGTTTGAAGAGCTGACCTGGTGGATCGTCTTTGCCGGCATCGGCGTCATGGCGCTGGGTTACGGCAATGTGGTGCTGTATATCGGCCTTGCGCTGGTGGTGCTGGGTCCCATCGTCACCGGTAAGGGTCTCATGGGCAAGATCACGGGTATTTTCGGCTCGGTTTATAACCACGTGACCGGCTATTTCGGAGATCTCTTGTCCTATGCCCGACTGATGGCCCTGATGCTGGCCGGCAGCGTTATCGCCCAGGTGTTCAACACGCTGGGCGCCATTCCCGGAAACATCATTGTATTTTTGATCATCTCCCTGGCAGGCAACACGCTCAACTTCGCGCTGAACCTGCTGGGCTGCTATGTCCACGACCTGCGTCTGCAGTGCCTGGAATATTTCGGAAAGTTCTACGAGGACGGCGGCAAGCCGTTCCGCCCCCTGGCGATCAATACCAAATTCGTGGATATCCAAAACGACTAAGGAGGAAATTATCATGGGATTCTTTGAAGCTTTCGGCGGTCTTGCTCTGGCACTTCTGGGCGCAGGCCTGGCAGCAGCGCTGCCCGGCATCGGTTCTGCAAAGGGTACCGGCATTGCCGGTGAGGCTGGCACCGGGCTTTTGTGCCAGGACCCCTCCAAGTTCGGTAAGGTCATGATCCTGCAGGTCATCCCCGGCACCCAGGGCCTGTACGGCCTGGTGGTGTGGTTCTTCGCCATCTTCTCCATGGGCCTGCTGGGCGGCGACGGCTCCGTGTTCGACATGTCCGTGCAGGAAGGCCTGCGTTACTTTGCCGCCTGCATGCCCATGGCGCTGGGCGGTCTGTTCTCCGCCATTGCTCAGGGCCGCGTGGCTGCTGGCTCCATCAATATTCTGGCCAAGAAGCCTGACGACTGGTCCAAGGGCATGGTGCTGTGCATCACCGTGGAGTTCTACGCCATCTTGTCCCTGCTGGCCTCTATGCTGATGATCATCAACATCGCCTGACCCCGAAGAAAGGGGAGACCGATATGAACGGAATTGAAAGAATCACGGCCCGGCTCGACGCAGACACCCAGGCGGAGATCGACCGCATCCGGGAAAACGCCAAGGCCGAGGCGGAGAAGGTCGCCCAGGGCTACCGTACCCAGATGGAATCCGAAACGTCGGAGCTGCGGGAGCGCAGCCGGCGCGCCGCGGCGGAACGGGAGGAGCGGCTGGTAAGCGCCGCGCAGATGGAAGCCCGCAAGACCGCCCTGGCCGCCCGCCAGGAGATGGTGGACAAAGCCTATGCCCTGGCGCTGGAAAAGCTCTGCTCGCTGCCGGAGGAGCAGTATATCCAAACGGTGGCAGCCCTGCTGGTGCAGGCTGCGCCGGACGGCAAGGGCGAGGTGATCTTCTCCAAGGAACAGCGGGAGCGTGTCGGCACTGCCGCCGTGGCCCTGGCCAACAGCCGCCTGGGAGACGGAAAGCTGACCGTGTCCGCCCAGACCCGTCCGCTGAAGGGAGGCTTCATCCTCTCCAATGGACGCGTAGAGGTCAACTGCTCCTTTGATACGCTGGTGCGTCTTCAGAGGACGGAGACCGCCGGGGAAGTGGCAAAGCGGCTGTTCCCCCAGACCTGACAAGGAGGAAGTGTCTTGAGAAATCCCATCAAAGACACCGATTACCTGGCCATCTCCGCCCGGATCAAGGCGATGGAGACCACGCTTTTGACCCGGGAGCGTATGGAGCAGGTTCTGGAGGCCAAAACAGATGACGAGGCGCTCAAGCTCCTGCAGGAGAGCGGCTATCCCCAGCTGCGGGGCACAGATCCCACATCGCTGGACGCGGCGCTCTCTGCTGCCAGGGAAGAGAGCTTCGCCGATCTGACAGACAGCGCTCCCGACCCCAGGTATATCGATGTATTCAGGCTGAAATACGACTATCACAATATCAAGGTTTTGCTGAAAGCAGCCGCCGTGGGCGCAGACCCTGACCCCATGCTGGCGGATATGGGCCGTGTCGGCGTGCAGCAGCTCAAAGACGCCCTCGCCAGCGGTGAGACGGCGGAGCTGCCGCCCATGCTGGCCGCAGCTGCGGCAGAGGCCAAGGAGGTCCTGGACACCACCCGTGATCCCCAGCTGAGTGACATCGTGTTGGACCGGTGGAGCTACCGGGATATGCTGGCCGTGGCGGAGGCCACCGGCAGCGCGTTCCTGCGGGGCTACGTACAGGTCCAGATCGACGCGGCAAACCTGCGCGCCCTGGTGCGCACGCTGCGCATGGGAAAGAACGAGGCGTTTCTTTCCGGCGTGCTGTTTGAAGGCGGCGACATCCCGGCGGACGCGGTTTTGAAGATCAGTGCCGACAAGGGCGCGGGACTCAAGGAGCTCTATGAGCCCACCCGCTTCCGGGAGGCGGCCGAGTGCGCCCAGGCGTGCCTGCACGGCGGTGCCCTGACGGAGTTTGAGCGTCTTTGTGACGATGCGGTGAGCGATTACCTCTCCGGCGCCCAGTTCGTCCCCTTTGGGGAGGCGCCCCTGGTGGGCTACCTTGCCGCCCGGGAGACAGAGTACACCAATCTGCGCATTCTGCTGACGGGACGGGGCACCGGGCTTTCGCCCGACGTGATCCGCAGCCGTCTGCGGAGCTGCCAGGCATAAGGCGAGGGGAGGAGTGCGTATGGCAACAACGTATCGCATCGCCGTCATCGGCGACTGGGAGTCTGTCATGGGCTTCCGCGCCCTGGGCCTGGATACCTATCCTGTTAACTCCACCCAGGAGGCCGGAGAGAAAATACGGGAACTGGCAAAGACCGACTGCGCGGTGATCTATCTGACGGAACAGCTGGCAAAGGACATGGAGGACGTGATCGCCCGGTATAAGGACGAGCCGCAGCCGGCCATCATCCTCATCCCCGGCCGGGAGGGCTCTCTGGGCATCGGAAAGGCAAGCATCCAGCGCTCCATCGAGCGGGCCGTGGGCGCCGACATTCTGTAAGGCGTCCGGCCGCAGCCTCGGAAGAGAATTTTCCAAGGAAGAAGGTATTCTATTTTGAGCGGTAAAGTTGTGAAAGTTTCAGGGCCGCTTGTGGTGGCCACGGGCCTTTCGGACGCCAACATGTCCGACGTGGTCCGCGTGGGTCCCCAGCGGCTGATCGGCGAGATTTTGACCATGAAGGGCGACTCCGCCTCCATCCAGGTCTATGAGGAGACCTCCGGCCTGGGCCCCGGCGCCGTGGTGGAGACTACCGGCGCGCCCATGAGCGTGGAGCTTGGCCCCGGCATGATCGAGGGCATTTACGACGGCATCCAGCGCCCGCTGGAGAAGATCGTGGAGAAGGTGGGCCCCTGCATCACCCGCGGTGTGGAGGTCCCCGCCATCGACCATGAGAAGAAGTGGGAGTTCACGGCGGTGGCCAAGGTGGGCGATCAGGTTACCGGCGGCGACATCCTGGGCACTGTGCCGGAGACGGCGGTGGTGCTCCATAAGATCATGGTGCCGCCCACCCTGAAGGGCACCATCACCAGCATCCAGAGCGGCTCTTTCAACGTGACCGAGACCATCGCCACGCTGAAAACCGAGGACGGCAGGGAAGTGCCTCTGACCATGTCCCAGAAGTGGCCCGTCCGCGTAGGCCGTCCCTATCAGCACAAGTATCCCCCCAAGCGTCCCCTGTGCTCCGGCCAGCGGATCATCGACACCATGTTCCCCATCGCCAAGGGCGGCACCGCCGCTGTCCCCGGTCCCTTCGGCTCCGGCAAGACCGTGGTGCAGCACCAACTGGCCAAGTGGTCCGACGTGGACATCGTGGTCTACATCGGCTGCGGCGAGCGCGGCAACGAGATGACTGACGTTCTGCGGGAGTTCCCGGAGCTGAAGGACCCCCGCACCGGCGAGTCGCTGATGAAGCGGACAGTGCTGATCGCCAACACCTCCGATATGCCCGTGGCCGCCCGTGAGGCGTCCGTGTATACCGGCATCACCATCGCCGAGTACTTCCGCGACATGGGCTATGACGTGGCCGTCATCGCCGACTCCACCTCCCGCTGGGCAGAGGCCCTGCGTGAGATGTCCGGCCGTCTGGAAGAGATGCCCGGTGAGGAAGGCTATCCCGCATACCTGGCCTCCCGTCTGGCCCAGTTCTACGAGCGTGCCGGCAGCGTGGAG
>UMCH01056501.1_pt1 | contig 12206 bp, 6 predicted proteins | sample 1964201 | NCBI WGS metagenome assembly UMCH01 (sample SAMEA4835965, study PRJEB28245) | human gut metagenome | biome: gut microbiome; material: fecal sample | place: Denmark | collected 2008 | reverse complement strand
GACCTCTTTGGTTCTTTCTGGGTCAAGCCAGAAAGAACGAATTCGATCTTATCTCTATACCTTATATTATATATACAGCTATAGAAATCTCAACTGCCAACAGCCTTTGGGCTATACTTCGATCATAGAAACCAGGTTTCGTTATCCAAACCCATGGTTTTGTCGCCTGAAAATAGGGGGTTGATAAGAAACCTAACCAATTGATAAAAAAATAGGTCAGTTTATTTGCAGGTATAAAAAAAGGATTTACCTTTGCATTGTTGATTGTGGCTAAAAATGAAATGCCACCGCTTCCGTTTTTAGAACTTTCGGAAGCCTGATAAGAAAAAGAAGAATTTATTATTACTCTATTATTAATATTAATTTATTTATTATGAACAAAAAGTTTTCTACTTTGATGGCCTTAGCCTTACTGGCGGGGTCTCTTCCGGTAGCAGCTCAGTATTGCCCTCAAAATGGGGAGGTGCCTTATCGTACCCGTGAGGTGAAAGCGGCTACTTTGGATAGGGTATTTAGGGACGTTAATAAGATTAACCCTAATTATTACTATCAATTGCAGGTGAATCCTTCAAGTTTGGGTATTACTTCTGATAATGATGCAAATACTTTTATTGAAAAATCGGAATTTCAATATGTTTTGACAGTTGAGCGTGATTACTCAACAGGTAAATTGTATTTGACTGCACAGAAGGTAACAGATGCAACATTAACACATTCTTTGTGGCAAATTGAAACAACTGGACGTGAAGCTAATAGCCGTGTGTTTAAGTTTGTAAACAAAGAAACGGGATTTGAGTTGTCATTTGATCATTTTAATGCGCTTCAGCGTGTTAATAATAAGTATTACATTCCGAGTCTTGCTCAGAAAAATGCAGGAGCATCTCAATATACAGACAATAAAGCAAACTTTGGTTGGACATATGAAAAAGACGGTTTGTTAGATGGCTGTAACTTTAATTGGGCTTGGTATACGACTGATGATAATGGAGATAAACCATTTCCTTATAAAGCTCTTTTCTCTTATTATCATGCTAATCAGGATTCTGTAATGTATTTGAAGGCTGTTAAGAGTGCAGATCTGACAGCTAATAACAATATTGCTCAAGAAACTTACGCCATTACCGATGTAAATGGTGGGGAACGTTGGCGGTTGGAACTCGGTTTAAGTGAAGACGGCTTAAATGGAACTGCAAACGCTAAACGTGGTTTTGCAATTGTAGCTGCTAAGGATTCAAAATCAAATGCTCAAAATTATTTAGCAAAGGCAGGTGACGCTTTGCAGATTCGTCCTGTAGTTGCAGGTGCAAAAGTGTTGGATGCTAATGAAATCAATCGAATGATTGATGCTGATGCATCTTTATTGAAGTTTAAGCCTCATGTTGCTGAGTATAAAGAGTGGAATAAGGCTGAAGCTGCAACAGATTCAAAAACAGATGCAAGTCTTTATACCAAATTTACTCTTTTGGAACCAGGTGGAAAAGAAGCATTGACTGTTGCTGGTGTTAATCCGTTAGGTTATGATTTTAAGGCTATTCAGAATCCATTGAATGCTTTGGATAGAAAGTCTTATTCTTCAACCAAAAATATTACAGCAGGACCTACTGATAAATCGATTTATGCTGGTTACAATATTTTGTTCCAAACAACAGAACCTATTGATCAAGCAGGTAATCAGAAAAAGTATGGTTATTTGGCTGTTCATGAGCATAATTATGAAAATACAGAAAGTGGTGTTTATAACGGTTTGCAAGTAGTTGTTCAGGAATATGCTACCTTAGGAAAAGCTGCTGGTACGGCAAAAGCAACACGTAATAATTATTTAAATGTAAATGATGCATGGGACAAAGATCCCGCTGCAAGTAAATATGTTCCAGACGCATTGGAAGCTCGTTATCATTGGAAGGTAACTTATTATGCTACTAATGATAGTTTGGTATTGGAACCATTGAATGCGTCTCGTATGAAGCAATCTGATATGGATAATAAGGTGGCTTTTGAAAAGACGCATTTGGCAACAGTGGCTCCTCAAAATTTCTTTAATACAATTAATGCTGGTACTGCTTATACGGGGGCAACTGTGACTGATGCACAAAACAGTATGTATAATAAAGCTGAAGGAGTTCCAGTTGCATTGTATGCGATGAATAATTCTTCTGTAGGAGATACTGATTATCTGATAACTGTTGGTCCGGCTGCTAACAAGGCTATGAATGTAAATGCAAATGAAGCTACATGGGCAGCCCGTTCAAAATTTGGAGATGAGACAGTTTCAACTAGCAGAAATAATCCTGCTTATGTAACGAATGCTGTGAATTCAAGAACTGTTACAACTTTGGCTCAGGCAAAAGCGATCTCTTATCAGTCTGAGATGAAGTTGTTATTACGTTTCGATCATAAGTATACTTGGTTGAAACGAGCAACTGTTCCGACAGGTTTGTATTACATCAATTTGCAGTCTAAGAAAGTTGGTAACAATCAGCAACATACTGAAAACCGCGAATTTGGTGCTTACATCGTAGAAGACTTTAAGGGACATGTAGTTTATGATGCTTCTCAGAAAGAACAAGACTTCTCTCATATGCCGGCAACTCAATGGGTAGTTGAACAGCAGCCTTGTACTGTAGATGAAGCTAGTGGTATGTTGAATTATAATAAATACCCGACAGTTAGTATTCATAATCGTGAGTTTGCTAATGAAGTATTCAATGGTCAGTTGTATCAAGACCGTGAAGATCCGAATAAGTTGTTCACAATCAACCACCGTGAATATAGATGGTTTAATCTTGCATCTACAGTAGATGACCATGCTCATTCTAACTTGAACTGCGCAGATACAATCGCATTCCAGAAAGTGTCTAATCCGACAACTTTGGGTTACTTCAATGCAAGTGAAGATATCTTGCGTGAAAATGTATATCGCTTCCAGCAGATGTACAACATGAATTTGGATCAATTCTTAGGAATTCAAGATTTGACTGCTCAGATGGATACATTGAAGTTGTTACCTGAAACGGCTGACGGTTTATCTTGTGAATTCGAATTGTTCCGTGCAGAAGGTTGGTATCCAGAAGCTGAAACATACGAATATTTTGAAAATGGTGTGAAGAAAACCGGTTATACTGGTACATATAAATTCAATTATTCAGATTCATTGAAATATGGTTATCCAAGTGAAGATGCACCTCAGTTGTATAAGACATATTATAAAGTAAAACTGAAAGATGCTAACTTGATTGATAACGATCATCGTTTCTTGGCTATCAAGAACCAGCACAAGTATGTCATTGCTCGTGAAGCTGATATCCAGAATCCGGCAAACAACTTGCAGTTCGCTATCGTTTCTTTGAAGGAAAATAACTGCTTGAATGGAGAACATGGTTATGCTATCGTTAATGCAGAAAGATACACCATGATTAATAACGCTTCTTCAGAGAAATTGGAAGGATTACATCAGACCTATGTATATGATGAATACAACAATGGTTATGAGGTTTATTTCTTTAAGAAGGATGTTTCTGCTGAAATGTTTGCTAAAGCAATGGCAAATAAGTGGACTTATGCAGAAGCTAAAGCATTCGGAAAAGTGGTTCGTCCGTTTGGTTATATGAATAATCCTAATGGTAATTGGGATATGAATTGGGCTGCTAACCACTATAATGTGGAAGGTAAGTTGTTGGTAGAACCGATTACGCTGGAAGCAAAAGTTTCTACCTCTTGTGAAACTGTAAGTGATGTATTTGCTTTAGTACGATCTAACCGTCCGTTGTATCGTACATTGGATAACGAATTGGTTCTTAACGATAAGAAAGCAATCGATATCAAGACAGTAGATGCATCTGGAACAGCTGGAGACGAAAGCTTGATCGAAGATTCTCATTCTTCACAGTCTAAGCTTTATAATATGAATTACCTGGGTGTTGAGAACTATGGTAATCCTTCAAAGAACGAAGGTTTCTATGTAGACTTCGTACAGGCTTCTAAGAATTCACGTATGCCTCAGTACATGTTTGTTGTAGCAGCTGATAGTGTTCCGGCTTATACTTATTGCGATTGCGATATCCACGATGTTAAACATGGAATCAATTCAGACTGTGGTCACTCAGAAGACTATGCAGGTTATGTTGCAGGTCGCTTCTTGGTTAACTTCAACGATTCAGTGAAAGCTTCTATCGATAAGTTAATCCCGGGTATTGATAAGTTCTCATTCAATAACTACACACGTTTGGGCTTCGTTGAAGCAGTTCACCGTGGTGATAGCTTGTATGTATTGAAAGCTCCTTACACATTAGATATGATTAATATGGTAGCAGCAGATGGTTCTGGTAAGAAATATATCAAACCGACTTATTTGTCAAAAGACAGTGCAGGCGTAGTTTATGATTTGATCACATTGACAGGTAAACATAACAACGTAGCATTTGCTTTGAGAAATACAGGTGATGCAGAAGGTGAAAATGGCGAAAGCAGCTTCTTGATCGAATCTAACGATACTCCAAATGGTATTACAGGTTATTCTAAGGTTGGTTCATTTGCTGGAGCATGGATTAAGATCCACAACAATGTACCGGTATTGGCTAAGATTAGCGATAAGAATGGAAACCATAACACAGGTGATACAACAGATTCTTGGTTCAACATGGGTGACTGGGTAACAGGTGGAACTTATGGTGAATTGATCAACCAGGCAGCTCGCTTCACATTCGACACTATCGAAAAAGATTCTGAAGCAACAGCTAACGAAGAAATCGCTACTTCAAGCGTAATCGTTGCTGGTACAAACGGTGCCGTAGTAGTTAAGGGTGCTGAAGGTAAGTCTGTAATCGTAAGCACAATCTTAGGTAAGGTAGTAGCTAACGAAGTATTGACTTCTGACAACGCTCAGATCGCAGCTCCTCAGGGTGTAGTAGTCGTATCAGTTGACGGCGAAAGCTTCAAGGTAGTTGTTAAATAATTGACAATTGATAATTGACAATTAATAAAATTGTAGAGACGTGGCGTGCCGCGTCTGGGTTTCGGACCCGTGGCCGTGCCACGTCTCTATTAAGAATTACACGAATATATTACAATTACACGCACATGAATTCGGATATGGTTCTTGTAACGAGTAACCCGTGAGGGCGAAAGCGTGTTTTTCCAAAATTATGTCAGAATCCGTGAGGATAAAGATACTTGTAATAAGAAAAAAGGTCTCTCTGCTTCGGTAGAGGGACTTTTTTTGTTGTTGCGGGGTCGCTTCGAGGCAAAAACAATCGTTTTCGGTTGGATGCGAGCGTCGGAAGGCTAGTTGGTAACCTGCATTCAATGGCGATGAACAGGCAGAAACCAGTGTTTTGATGAAGAATCTGCTGAAGATTTTAATAAAAACAAGGTGAAGTAAAAAATAATCCGGTTGAAATGGATATTTTATAGATTTTATTCCTATTTTTGCGACATATCAGCTTTTGTTAACAGCTCAAGTGTGAGTGAAAGTTGCGTGAATAGGGGATTAAGCAAAGACTTGATCCGTTTTTATGACAAAGATTGTATAGACATATATTACACAAGTAGGACTATTAACTTAAAAATTATATTTTATGAAACAACGATTACTTTTAGCATTACTGATGCTCTTCTCATCAGTAGGGTTTATGAAGGTAGATGCGCAGATTCGCGTTACGCTTCCTAAAACAGAAAAGGTAGAAGATGTTACGATAACCTTCACATCTTCTACGAAAAAGTTTAAGCCCAAAAAGAATCCGACTCCTTCGGGATCTTATCCTATGATTGGAGAATTTGATCCGACAATTAGTAAAGATGGAGCTACGGCTACTTATAAATTTAAAACAAAAACAGATGCTCCTACATCATTGGAAATAGCTAAAGGTGTTCCTGCTAATGCATCTGATTCATGGGGTGATATCACATTGACTTTGAATGGTAAGGTCTCTTCTTTTGTGGCTGGAGGAGCTGCTAAAGATTTTATCCTTTCAGTAAAGTCTTTGTCTTTTACAAATAATGGTGAACTGGCAACTTTAAAAGTTGATGGAGCAAATTAATTACAAAAATTAGATGCCTCTAAGAATAAATTAAAAGATTTTACTGGTGCAGGCTTGTCTAAGTTGGAGGAATTAAACCTGTCAGAAAATGAATTGGCTTCATTTGCAATTTCTAATTTAGAATATGGTTTGAAGTCTTTGAATTTGTCAGGAAATCAATTTACCTCCCTTAACCTTTCCTCATTGTCAAAATTGACAACGTTGAACGTAGAAAATAATAAGCTGACATCTTTAACCGTTCCGGCTTCATTGACTACATTGAACGTTGATGGAAACAAGTTGAGAACTGTCTCCAGCTTGCCAGAAAAATGTGTCGTTGCCTGGGGAACACAGGATTTGACGGCTTCTCCATTTTATGGAATACGTGCCAATGATAAAATGAGCGTTAGCTATTATGCAGAAAACACTCTTGGTTTACCTAACGGTAGCTATACCTTCTCTGATTCTGCGTCTGATTGGAAAGTGAAAGACGACCATGGTAATTATGGGCCTGTCTCTACTGTTCCGGCTCGTAAATTGGATGATGACAATACGGATTCTTATAAGTTCTATGATGCAACGACTAAATCTTATATTTCTGGGGATTATGAGGCAGTGATTATAGATGCAAAAGATCGTAGATTTAAAGTTCGTTTTACAGTAACACCTGCCAAATTTAATTTGAAAGTTGTTAATCCGGTTAAAGGAACTTTGAAGGGCGTTTGTTCTTCTAGAGGTGGTACATTTACACTTTCTTCTACTTCTTCAACAGATGCTGCGGTAGAAGTTTATCAAGGAGATGTCTGGGAAATCAGTTATGAACCAGTTGCTGGATATGAATTTGGAGGATTTACAGCAAATAAAGCTTTGGATTTATCAACTGGTTATGAGTGGAGTAAAAATCCGGTAGCTTGTGTTGTGAATGGTAAGTTTACGGCTCCAGGAGCAGATGATTTAGCTCCGGAAATTTCTGTGAAATATAAAGGTTCTAACAAGAAAATTACAATCACAAAGGTAGATGAAGAACAAGGTTTAATTGTTGTTCAGAAGAAGGATGCGAATGGTAATTTGTCACCAGTTAAGTCGGGAGATGAGGTTCCTTATGGTACAAAGTTGAAGATTTCTGTAACACCTAAGCCTTCTTATTTGGGAAGTTTGTTTATGAATGGTACGAACATTACCAATTTAGTGACTAATCCAAACGTATTAAATACTCCTGATCCGATTGTTGCTGACAATTATGAAGTAACATCTGATTTGGAAATTACGGCTTCTTTTGTGAAAGTGAAGGAATACGCAATATCTGCTTTGGTGAATAATAAATCAGTCGGAGCAGAGGAAGCGGTTGAACAAGTGAATGTTATTGCAGCTAAGCAAGGTGCTACTACAAGTGTACAGACTATAAATGAAACAACTAAAAAAGCTAAATTACAATCTGGAGAGATTTATCAACTTGAATTTGAAATCAAGAAAGGTGAAGTTCTACATGAAATTTTGTTCGATGGGAAAGCTCAATTGCAATATACTCAATCTGGAAGTAAATATTATGTATCTTCATTTGCTCCTACTCAAGATGGCGTGATTTATATTCACACGAAGAAGCTTTCATCAGTGGCTGTCAAATTAGCAAATTTGAATTCGTCAGGTCAACAGGTATATGTTTATGATGGAAATGAAAAAGCACTTAACTTTACTACTGATCCGGCAGGGTTTGAGAAAGATGTTAAAGTGGAATATCAGCTTACAAGTGGTGGTGCTTTTGGTGAAAAGAAACCTGTCAATGCGGGAGAATATACGGTTAGATATTCAATGGAGGTTGAAGGAAATTATGCTTCTATCAAACAAGCAACCGCTACATTAATTATTAAAAAAGCTGTTCCTGAATTTGAAACTGTACCGACGATTTCTGTAAATGCAGAAAATAATAAGTACGTTTTGAAAGACGGTAAGGTCGTGTTTGGAAATCGTACATTGACTGGTGAATTTGCTACAACCACGCCTGTAGATAATACGAAATCTCAGCTGGTTGACATAACATTCACACCGAAGGGTGAAGATGCAGTTAATTTTGAAGCTGTGACAATTCAAAAGGAATATACACCTGCCGGTAAGGATGCATTGGCAAAACAAAAAATTAAGATGGCGGACGGTCTACCGGAAGGAGTTTCAGCTGAACTTCTTGAAGGTGGTACAAAACCTGTGAAATGGGAAACTCAGTTTGCTGTGGGTACTAAGTTGGTTATCTTAGTTCATTATCCGAAAACGGCTCAGCCTACTAATGTAAAATTGGAAAGTACTTTCTTTACTAGTGTGCAGCCAACTGAAAATACAAATTATTCAAATGCTGCAGAAAATATCAAAGCGTTTGACTATACTGTAAATGAAAACTCAAAGGGTTCTGAGGCATTTAAAGTTGTTTTGGGTGATTTGCCTGAATTCGATTATATCGTAACAACGACTAAAAATGAATATGTAGAAAAATATCAGGTAACTCCGATTGAATTTCTAAAAAGGTATCTGAATATTGTGAATGATACTGATGATGATCCTGCTACGTTTACTCGTCCAAGTGATGACAATATCATTGTGACATATAAACAAAACGAAAATGAATTGAAAGGTTTACCAACCAATGTAGGTACTTATACAGTTTGTGTACGTATCAAAGCAGATTTGTCTAATGGATATAATGAGTTTTATAAAGAGTTTCAGAATATCCTGACGATCCAGAAAGCTACACCGATAGTAAAGGCATGGCCTACGGCAAGTCCGATTGCGCAAGGACAAACGTTGAAACAGGCTACGTTATTGGGTGGTTCAAGTACAGTTTCCGGTACATTTGATTGGGAAAAACCGACTATTCAGCCGAAGGATGGAGACGTTTGTGTAGTAGTATTTACTCCAGACGATACTCAAAATTATGAAATTGTTAAATCATCCAGAGGTACAGAAGGTGGTTCTGTGGAAACCCGAGTAAAAGTTACGGTTTGTGATTATCAGGTAATAACATTCGGTAATCCGAAGAATGGTATTATTTCAGTTATTGATAGTGAAGGACATCGTTACGAGTCTGGAGAACAAATCACGAAAGGCACTAAATTGTATATTACAACTTCTGCTGAAACTGGTTTTGTTCAGAAATCATTGACGGTTAATGGTAAACCATTCAGTAATCCATATACAGTAGGTGATGCTTCAATCGCAGTGGAAGCTGAATTTAAAGAAGGTATTGATCAAACAGAATACAAAGTTTCATTTAAACAGACAGCAGGAACTGTATTGACATATAGTAATGATGGTTGGGTTAATAGAGGTGAGTCTTATAGCTTTAAGGTACAGGCTTATTCTGCAGATTTAAATCGTTTGGTTGTTAAAACGAGTGATGGGGTAATTTTGAAGCGTGAAAATGATGGTGTTTATACAATACCTACGGTTATGCAGAATTTGACGGTTGAAATTTCTTTGCCGAATCCGACAAGCTTGAAAGTAACCGTACCTGCCGAGTATAAAGATAAAGAAGGAAACTTGATTGGTACTGTAACTTGGACAGGTGGTTCTACAAATTGTTATTATGGTGAAACAGTTCAGTTGACCGCAACTCCGGAAGCTGGTGTTGAATTTAAGGGATGGAAAGGCTTAGACTTTGCATCAACTTCAAAAGTTGTGAACTTCCCGGTTTACCGAAATATGGAAATTGAAGCCGTATTTGAAGGAGAAGCAGTAGTTATTGACCCTGATAAAGAATGTACGGTTAAATTACCGACGATGGGAACAGTCAATGGCGTTTCTTTGAATAAGGATGGTGTTCAGATTGTTGAAAAGGGTGGTAAGTTTGAATTTGAAGTGCTTACTTATAAAGACGATAAGGATAAGTTGGTTGTTAAAGCGAATGGTGTAGTCTTGAAACCAGGCGAAGACGGTAAGACTTATACGCTTCCTGAGGTGAAAGAAAACACAACTATCGAGATTAGTCTGCCGAATCCGACTCGTTTGAAAGTAAGAGTACCTGGTGAAATTAAGAACGATAAGGGTTATTTGTTAGGAAGAGTAGAAGTTTACGGCTTGAACTCAGATAGTACTTGTCTATATAACGAAATGATCCAGTTGGTTGCTTATCCTGAAACAGGTGTTAAATTCAGTCATTGGTCTGATGATAAGACTAAGACTGCTTCATTCCGTGAATTGTATGTATTAGACAATATGGAAATTAAGGCTGTCTTTGAAGGTACTCCGACTGGTATTGAAGATATCATGGCTGCTTCTATTGCAACTGGTAAGGGTTGTGTATGGGTTCGTGGTATTGCCAATGCTGATGTAACAATTGTAAGCATTGCAGGTCGTGTACAGGCAAGACAGCGTATCAGCGGTGATACTCGTATCGATGTTCCGGCTGGTATTTATGTAGTAGTTTTGGAAAGCGGTTCAGACGTAAAACGTGTAAAAGTAATCGTAAAATAAGTTTTTAATTTGTTTCTAATGTAAGAGGGCGTGTCAGCAATGGCACGCCTTTTTTTGTTCATTCCATTTCCTGTAGAGACGTGGCGTGCCGCGTCTCTAAAATGCATGTGTGTGTTACGTAATATTAATCATTCATTTATTATCGTATATATTATCAATCAATGTATATGTGCGTTACCATATAAAACATTCACATATATAGAGACGCGGCACGCCACGTCTCTACGTGTGTGTGGAAATGATGTGTAAATTGTGGATGATTGTTTGGGGCTTGGAAAATAATTTGTACATTCGGGAAATTATTAACAAAACCTGTAATTATGAAGGATTGTGAACTGTTTAGAAATTTTCGGGTGAAATCGGCCCGCGCCTCTTGGCATGATTATGGAAATGGATTTTATTTTGTAACGGTTTGTACTGCCCATCGTGTTCATCATTTTGGTAGAATCAGTAATCAGAGAATGTATTTATCGGCTGTTGGTCAGTTCTTGTCTTATCAGTTGGAACATATTTCTGAGCATTATCCTTATGCTCAGATTCCCTGCTTTGTCGTGATGCCCGATCATTTTCATGGCGTTGTTTTTATAGATGGAGATTTGGTCCCTTCTTCAAAACGGGTGGAATGTGTAGCCGATAATTTGTGTACGGATAAAAGCCAATTAGCCCGGCTACAAGGATGGTTGTCGGTCGTTGTTGGCGGAATCAAAAGCGCAGTTACTAAATATGCCCGGATTGATCAACCCGACTTTGCCTGGCAAACCAGATTCCATGATCGAATCATTCGTGATGAGAAGGAATGGGAGAATGTATGCCATTATATTGAGACCAACGTCGTGCATTGGAAAAAATAATTCCCAAAATTCTACCTGTTTTTGCAACCTTTGGTTTTGCGGTTTCGTCTTATAGATAGAAAACAGAAAAGATATGGAAGATTCAGTTCAGGAACTCATTGCCGGATGCCGGAAACGGCATCGCCAGTCGCAGCTGGCGATGTACCGCCGGTTTGCTCCGCTGGTTTATCCGATATGCCTGCGTATCGTGGGTCATTCGGAAGAAGCAGAAGAGGCGATGCAGGATACTTTCTTGAAGCTGTTCGAGAAACTGGATCAATATCATGACGAACTCTGTTTTGAGGCGTGGATTCGCCGGATTGCCGTCCGTACGGCCATCGATTATGTCCGCAGACGGTTGCCGGAAGAAGAACTGATAGAAGAAACGCTGCCGGATGTGCCGGACGACGAGGAAGAGCTGCGGGAGCAGGAAGAACAGACATTGTTGACGGTTGCTTCCGTCCGGAATGCGTTGGAGAAAGTACCGGCTCAGGCCCGTGTGGTGTTGTCGCTTTATCTGTTTGAAGGCTATGACATGGAAGAAATCTCCCAGATCCTGAAGATACAGCCATCCAGTGTGCGTAGTCAGTATTTGCGGGGCAAACGGCGATTGATCGAATTATTACAAAAAGGTAGAGACGTGGCGTGCCGCGTCTCAGAAGAATTAATGCCGAAATAGGCAGAAACGTGGCGTGCCGCGTCTCTCACAAGAATTAATGCGAAATAGGAGGAAACGTAGCACACCGCGTCTCATAAAAAAGAATAAAGACGAAAGAAAGATATGGACCGATTAAAAGATTATATTGAGCAGCACCGGGAAGCCTTCGACGAGGTGCCTTTACCCGAAGGACATCTGGAACGCTTTGCTGCCCGCTTGGAACAAGAAGAGGAAAAGGTGAAGACG
>UMCH01067335.1_pt1 | contig 12234 bp, 13 predicted proteins | sample 1964201 | NCBI WGS metagenome assembly UMCH01 (sample SAMEA4835965, study PRJEB28245) | human gut metagenome | biome: gut microbiome; material: fecal sample | place: Denmark | collected 2008 | reverse complement strand
CTGCCGTTTTTCAACGAACGATCTCCATTACAGACAGGAGGAAAGCTCTATGAAATTTTCTGCTGATTATCGTGCCCTTGCGCTGGATGCCCTGCGTGGCAGATGGAAGACAGCTGTTCTGGCCGGACTGATCGCCAGTTTGCTGAGCGCCAACATTGTGAGCAGCTCAGACAGGGTCATCTCCAACATGAGCCAGAACGCCAACGGCGACACCCCAGGGTTTGCCGGGCTGTTTTCCACCGGCAGCGGCGGCGTGCTGGCGGTTCTTGTGGTCTGCATCCTTGCCTGGGCAGTGTTCACCTTCATCGTGAGCGGTGCGGCGCGGCTGGGCTACGCCCGGTTCAACCTGAACCTTGCAGACGGCAGGGACGCTGCCCTCTCCGACCTCGCTTCCCAGAAGCACCGCCTGTGGGACGGCTTCTGCATGAATTTCCTGCAGGGGCTTTATGTGGCGCTCTGGTCGCTGCTGCTGTTCATCCCCGGCGTGGTAAAAGCCTACAGCTATGCCATGACCCCCTATATCATGGCCGAGCACCCCGGCCTGACGGCCAACGAAGCCATCACTGAATCCCGGCGCATCATGGACAGCAACAAGTGGCGGCTGTTCTGCCTCGATCTCAGCTTTCTGGGCTGGGAGCTGCTCTGCACCCTGCCCATGCTGATTGGTTTCTCTCTCGTCTTTGCCTTCACCCGCTCGGCGGATACGGTCCTTGTTCCGCTGATTCTGCTGTCCATCCCGCTGAGCGCCGGCTTTTTCTTTCTGCACCCCTACGAGGAAGCGGCCTGGGCGATCTTTTACCGGGATATCACCGCCGCACCTTCTGACACCGAGGAAATCTGAGAATGAAACACACCGCCTGCTATCACCTGCCCGGACTGTTCGAGTTCTACGAGCTCTACCGCCTGTTCCTGCCCCTGTTCCGGGAGCACCGGGAATATTTTTATGACTGGTGCGAGATCGGCTCCATCTACGGCGCTCCGCCGGACTGCATCTGGGGCGGGGGCCGCGTGGAGGCCGGGGAGCACTCCCCCGCCGAAGTCCTGGCTCTGACCCAGGAATACGGCATCTCTGCCCGGCTCACATTCAGCAATTCCCTGCTCCGCCCGGAGCACCTCTCAGACCGGAAATGCAACGCCGTGTGCCAGCAGTTTGCCCAGCGGGGCACTGTGCAGAATGGGGTCATCGTCCACTCCGAGCTGCTTTTGAACTACCTGCAGAACCATTACCCGGAGCTTTATCTCGTATCCTCCACCACCAAGGTCCTGACGGATCCTCAGGCGTTTCAGGCAGAGGTCCGGCGGCCGGAGTTCCGGTATGTCGTGCCGGACTTCCGGCTGAACAAGTCCTTCGATGCCCTGGACGCGCTCTCCCAGCCCGAAAAGGACAAGGTAGAATTTCTCTGCAACGAGTGCTGCTGGTTCGGCTGCACCGAGCGCAGGCGCTGCTACGAAGCCGTCAGCCGCAAAAATCTGGGGGAGGTCTGCGAACATCGGTGCACCGCCCCCGGCGCGCAGGAAGGCTACCGCTTTTCCAAGGCGATGGAAAACCCCGGGTTCATCGGCACTGCGGACATCCGGGAGCGCTATCTTCCGTTGGGCTTTTCCAATTTCAAACTGGAAGGGCGCGGCCTGGGCAGTGCGCTGGTGCTGGAGTTTCTGCTCTATTATCTGACCCGGCCGGAGTATCAGATTCACGTCCGGGAGGCGATCTATCTGGATAACATGCTGGACCTCTTTTAAGGGTTGCACCACCGGCGCAGTGTGGTATAATCAGCATAACAGAGCACCCGCAAGCGGCGCTCTGTTCCGTCCAATCCAAGTCAGGAGGAGATCGTTATGGAATTCACTCAGCTTATTGCACAGCGGTATTCCTGCAAAAATTTTGGTGCAGGCAGGGTAGACGCTGCAGCACTCCACACCATTCTGGAAGCCGGTCGGCTGGCACCCACCGCCAAGAACACCCAGGAACAGCGCATCTACGTCGTTCAGTCCGAAGAGGGGCTGGCAAAGATCGATGCTGCCACTCCCTGCCGCTACGGTGCCCCCATCTGTCTGGTGGTCGCCTATGACAAGAACCACACCTTTACTTACCCCGGCGAGCGGATGAACTCCGGCATGGAGGATGCCACCATCGTGGCCACCCACCTGCTGCTGGGCGCTGCCAATGCAGGCGTGGACAGCTGCTGGGTCAACTTTTTTGACCCGGACAAGCTGGCAAAAGCGCTGGGTCTGCCCGAAAACGAGGAGATCGTGATGCTCCTTGATCTGGGCCACGCTGCCGAGGGTGCAGGCCCCCTGCCCAACCACAGCTCCCGCAAACCTCTGTCCGAAACCGTCACGTTCCTGTAACCATCACAGGGATGCAAAAAAGCCCCCGCACGTTGGTTTTCCGGCCAACATGCGGGGGCTTGTGTTTTATTCCAGTTTTCAGTTCTGCGGGTGGACGATATCCCGCCAATCCAGATCTCCACGCTCCAGACCGTGGATGAGCACCTCCGCGGTGGCGATGTTGGTGGCCAGCGGGATGTTATGCACATCACACAGGCGCAGCAGGGTCATCTCGTTGGGCTCGCTGGGCTTTGCGTTGATCGGATCGCGGAAGAACAGGAGCAGATCGACCTCATTGCAGGCAATGCGGGATGCGATCTGCTGATCACCGCCCTGAACACCTGCCAGAAAGCGCTGGATCTGCAGACCCGTTGCCTCGGAGATCAGCTTGCCGGTGGTGCCCGTAGCCACCAATTTATGCTGGCTCAAAATCCGGCAATACGCCGTACAGAACTGAACCATCAGCTCTTTTTTGGAGTCATGCGCAATCAGTGCAATCGTCATCGGTCAACCTCTCCTTTGTTTTGCCAGTGGGCATTTTCTTGCATATATCATAGTATCACAGTTTCCGTTCTTTTACAACCGTTTTTTAGACAAACTTCATACTTTTTTCGGAAAAAAGCGCCAGAATTGACCAAAAGCAGTGTTTCAGCGTTTTATCCTTCTTCAATTGTCTAAAGCATCCTGCCCGGCGGGTGCGGTCTCCTGAGCAGCATCCGTGGTGCCTGCGGCGGGATCTGTGGCCGTATCTGCTGCCGCATCCGCGCCGGTTTCGGTCTGGGCGGGGGCAGTCTGGTCAGCGGGGGTGCTGTCTGCGGCGGTCTCCTGCTTGCCGATGGTGCCATCCTCATTCAGGGTGCCGTCCTGCATGGCGAAGTAGGCATTGGCAATATCCGCCACCAGGTTGCCCGCGCGGGCGCCGCCGCCGCCGTACTCCACCACGATGCCGATGGCGATCTGGGGGTCCTCCGCCGGGCCGTAGGCGATCATCGTGGTATTGGTGTAGTGCTTATAGGTGCTGCCGACGTAGTACCCCTCGCTGCGCTGGGGGGTGCCGGTCTTGCAGGCGATGGTATAGGGGTAGCTGGCCAGCACCGGGATGGTCTGGGACACGCCGATCATGCCCTGCTGCACCAGATCAAAGGTCTCTCCCCTGTCCTCAATGACGTCCATGACCTCGGGCTGGGTCTCCTGCAGCACCTCGCCGGTGTTGGAGTCCAGGATGGCCTTGACGAAGTGGGTGCGGTAGCGGGTGCCCCGGTTGGCGATGGTGGCCGCGTAGGTGGCCAGCTGCACCGGGCTGACCACGGTGTTGCCCTGACCGATGGCGGCCTGGACGTCCAGCGACTCGATATAGTTGGAGTCGGTCTTGCTGGTCAGGTGACCCAGCGCCTCGCTGACCTCCACGCCGGTGCGCTGGCCAAGGCCCAGCTTATAGGCGTAGGCGTCGTAGACCTCACTGGTCAGGCGGCGGCCCACGTCGTAGAAGAAGATGTTGCAGCTCCACTTGATGGCGGTGATCACGTCGATGTTGCCGCTGTGGCCGTGGCGGGTACACTTGGGGTGGTAGTCGCTGTAATAATTGTACACACCGTTGCAGAACACGGTGGAATACCGGTTGATGAGGCCCGAATCCAGCGCCGCCACCGCCACGGCAGGCTTGAAGGTGGAGCCGGGGGTGTACAAGCCCTGCAGCGAGCGATTGAACAGGGGCAGACTCTCGTCCGCGCTGTACTCGCTGTACTGGGTGGCATACAGGTTCTGGTCAAAGCTGGGGTAATTGGATGCGGCCAGCACGCTGCCGTCCTTCACATCCAGCACCACGGCGGCACAGGCGGCAGCCTTCATGCTGCCGGTGTTGTAGACCCGGTTGATCATGTCGATGTTCTCGGCCAGTGCCTTGTCCACCGCCTTCTGGAACCGGCTGTCGATGGTCAGCTGCACGGTGTGGCCCGGCTCGGGCACAGTGGTCAGGGCCGTATCCACAATGACCCCATCGGAGTTGCGGGTGATGGTCTCCACGCCATCCTTGCCACGCAGTTCGTCCTCATAGGCCGATTCCAGGCCCGAGATGCCGATGATGTCGTTCATGTTGTAGCCTTTTTCGCGCAGGGGGTAGGTGGTCTGGCCGTTTTCGTCGGTCACCTTCCACTTTTCAGCGGTGATCTTGCCCACCCGGCCCAGCACATGGGGCAGCACCGTGGATTGCTCATAGCTGCGGGTACTCGTTTCCACGATCTCCACACCCGGCAGCGAGAGGCTGTGCTCCTTGATGGTCGCCACGGTGGCCTCGCTGACGTTTTCCGCCATGATAAAGTTGTTCACGTTGGAGAAAGCCTGCAGCTGCATCTCGTAATGGATGCCGCCCAGCGTGCGCTGCCAGCTCAGCGGATAGCTGGCAAGGTCGTAGTCCTCCACCAGCTTCTCCATCACATCATTGGCCGTTGCATACTGCTGTAAACCAAGATTGTCCTTCATGGCAGCAAGGGCTTTCTGATCCCTGGTGCTGCCCTCTTCGGCGGTAAAGGTATAATTGCCCCCTGCATCCGGCTGGCTGATGAGCAGAGTATCGTTCCAGCTCTCACCGTTGGCACGCAGCAGCTCGACAATCTTCTGGAGCATCCCGTCCAGGTCTTCGTCTCCCATCAGCAGCTTGTTGAGCACCACGTTGTAGCCCGTGACGCTGGTGGCAATGCGCTCCCCCCGGCTGTCCACAATGTCACCGCGTGCCGCCGTGACCGTAAACTTGTAGTCGGTGGTGTTGGTGGCCTGGGATTTGAAATCGTCCCCGTTGACCAGCTGCAAAAAGATGAGCCGCAGCCCGTACAGCAGCATGAGGATGCAGGCGGCGGCAACGAGAACACGCATCCGCCGGATGGCGGTTTTCCGTTCTTCTTGGTTCATGGATTCTCCTTCCGGCGCGGGGTGCGTTACACCACGCCGTTGTCGATCTTAAATTCTTCGTGGATGCGGCGCACGACCCCGAACAGAGGGAAGCAGACAGGCACCGAGAGCGCCGCCGTGGGCAGCACGAACCACAGCCAGCGGCTGGCCGCGCCGCTGTAACCGGGCATGTAGTAGAAAAACAGCCAGTCCAGCGTGAGCACCAGCAGGGCGGCAGCAGACGCAATGAGTGCAAAGTTTGCGGCCGAATTCTTGAAGTAGAGCTGCATCACCGCCGAAACGGCAAAGCAGAGCAGCAGCAGCTCCAGCGCCAGCATGCCCACGGTGCGCCCGGCCAGCCAGTCCCACATCAGCCCGCAGACCGCCCCAAAGACAGCCCCGGCGAACTCGCCCTCGAACACGGCGACCGCTAACGCCATCGGCAGCAGCCAGAGCGGCTTTGCCGCCCCGAACTGGAACAGCCCGGGCGTGGTCTGCAAAACAGCACAAAGAAGGCCCAGCAGCGCATAGCAGATCCATTTGACGATCTGGCCCCGGCTGCGTTTCCGGCGTGATTCCATCAGGGTCCCTCCTCAGAAACTGGTAATGATGAACGCATGGCGCACCGTGCGGGGGTCGGTACCGGGTTTGATGACGGCAATGGTCGATTTGCCGCTGACCTCGGGCACCAGTTCCTGTACCACGCCCACCAACAGGTCAGCCGGGAACACCCCGCCCAGCCCGGTGGTGACCACCTGGTCGCTTTTCTCCGTCAGGGTGTTGCGCGCAAGGTTGGTCAGCACGCACAGGCCATCGGCGGCGTATTCGGAGCTGCCGGTGACGATGCCGTTGTCACGGGTGCGGGATACCACGCCCGCCGCGTTGAAGTTGGGGTGAAGAATGGTCATCACCTTGCAGCTGGTGGGCTCAGCCTCCACCACCATGCCCAGCAGATAGCCTTGGTCACTGACCACGGCATCGTTGACGGCCACGCCATCCAGCGTGCCGCGGTCCAGCGTGAAGCCATAGAAGGAATCCAGCGGGTCACGGCCAATGACAAAGCTGGAAAGATAGCTCATCTCTGGCCGCTGGCTCTGGATGCTTTCCAGTGCCTTGTAGGCCTGGTTCTCGGCCTTGACGCGGTCGTAATCCACCATCTGCTGGCGCAGCTCGGCGTTTTCGGCCTTGAGCGTCTCGTTCTCAGCCATCACGTCATCGATGCTGGTGTACTTTTCCCACAGGGAAGCCACGCCGCCGCTGACCACGGCCGCCATTTTCTGGAACGGCGCAGCCGCCACGCTCAGCAGCTCCTGCGGAGCGGCAGTCAGGCGGCCGTTGGCACCGGCGTAGGCCATGATGCCCACCAGAAACACCGCGATGCCCACCAGGATCTTGAATTTCCAGGTATCGAAAAAGTCTTTCAAGGGGTTTTCCTCCGATTGCAAAAGGGCGCGGACAGCCCAGAGCCGTCCGCACCCTCTGTTACATCGTTACATATGAGCTCCATCGGTGTCCAGCACGTCGTGCAGAACATCCACATGATCCAGCACCGCACCAGCACCCTTGGCCACGCAATCCAGCGGGTCCTCCGCAACATGGACATCAATGCCGGTCTCGCTCTGGATCAGCTGATCCAGGCCCCGCAGCAGGGCACCGCCGCCGGTCAGGGTGATGCCGTGGTCGATGATATCGGCGCTCAGCTCAGGCGGGGTGCGCTCCAGGGTCTCCTTGATGGCGCTGGTGATCTTGACCAGGCACTCCAGCAGGGCCTCGCGCACATCCTCAGAGTGGACGACGATGTTCTTGGGCAGGCCGTCCACCAGGTTGCGGCCCTTGATCTCCATGGTCATCTCGGGGTCCATGGGGTAGGCCGAGCCGATCTCGATCTTGATCTGCTCGGCGGTGCGCTCACCGATGAGCAGGTTATACTTGCGCTTGATGAAAGCGATGATGGCCTGATCGAACATATCACCGGCCATCCGGACGCTGCGGGAGGCCACGATGCCGCCCAGAGAGATGACAGCGATCTCAGCGGTGCCGCCGCCGATGTCCACGATCATGCTGCCGGTGGGCTCGCTGATGGGCAGGCCCGCGCCGATGGCAGCGGCCATGGGCTCCTCGATGACGGAGACCTGACGGGCACCGGCCTTGAGGGTCGCCTCACGCACAGCGCGGCGCTCCACCTCGGTCACGCCCGAGGGGATGCAGATGACCACGCGGGGGCGGGAGAACATGCTGTTGCCGCAGGCCTTTTTCAGGAAGTTCTCCAGCATATTTGCCGTGATATCGAAATCGGCGATGACACCATCCTTCAGGGGGCGGACTGCCACGATGCTGCCGGGGGTACGGCCGATGACAGCCTTTGCCTCAGCACCCACGCAGCGCACCTCATCGGTCTTGGTATCCACAGCCACGACCGAGGGTTCCCGCATGATGATGCCCTTGCCCTTCATGTAAACCAGGGTATTGGCAGTACCCAGATCAACGCCAACGTCCTTTGACAAAAAACTCATAATGAAGCTCTCCTTCGTATTTCCGGTCTATTCCAAAACGCACAGCATCCCAAACTCCACAGGGTTTGACCGCCTATCGCAGAATAACACGTTTCTATTATAGCCGCAAGTCAACGTTTTCTCAAGCGTTTTGTCAAGTTTTTCCGTATTTTTCATTTTTCTGTGCGTTCCGCCGCACAAACTGTCAGAACTGTTCAAGCAGGCGGACCGTCCGGCTGACGGGCAGGCCCATAATGGTGTAATAATCCCCCTCAATGGCATCCAGCCAGACCGCCGCACGGCCCTGGATGGCGTAGGCACCGGCCTTATCGTAGGGCTCCTCTGTGGCGGCGTACCGCTCGATCTCCTCCTCGCTCAGCGGGAAAAAGGTGACCTTGCAGGTATCCACAAAGCTCTCAGTGCGGGTGCCATCGGAAACGCAGACACCGGTGTGCACATAGTGGGTCGCACCGGACAGCGCGCGGAGCATCCTTCTGGCATCGTCCGGGCTGTGGGGCTTGCCGAACACCTCGCCGTTCACATCCACCACGGTATCGCAGCCCAGCACCACGGCACCGGGGTGTTCCTTGGCCACAGCAAGGCACTTGCCCCGGGCAAGCTGCTCCACCAGCCGGGCGGGGGTATCCGCCGTCACGGCGTCCTCGTCAAAATCGCTGACGCAGACGGTAAAATCCGTCGTGTACAGGCTCAACAGCTCTTTCCGTCGGGGGCTCTGGGAAGCCAGGATCAGATCTTTCATACGCTTCACTTCCCCGTTGAGCCAAAGCCGCCCGCGCCGCGCTGGGTATCCCCCAGTTCGGCCACCTGAGCAAAGGCGGCGGTATACACCGGTGCAATGCAGAGCTGTGCCACACGCTCACCGGGCTGGATGGTATAGGCCTCGGTGCCCAGATTGATCATGGGCACCTTCAGTTCCCCGCGGTAGTCACTGTCCACCACACCCACGCCGTTTGCCATGCACAGGCCGTGCTTGATGGAAAGGCCGCTGCGGGCATAGACCAGTGCCACGCGTGGGGGCCGGGCAGCTCGATGGCAAGGCCGGTGGGCACCAACGCCCGCTGCATGGGGGCCAGTGTCAGGGGCTCATCCAGCACGGCGCACAGGTCGGCCGCCGCTGCCCCCGGCGTTGCATAGGCGGGCACCTTGGCCCGGGGGTCCAATACTTTATAGTTTACGGTGATCGGTTCCATAGTATACCTCTTGTTAAAGTTATATTCGGGCGTGTTCCGGGAGCTTTCTCCTCGGACACGAAACGGGCCATTCCATCGCCCGCCCTACTGCCTGCGGCAGCAGGGTCCCACCCCAGCGGACGGTCCTCGGAGAAACTCTCGGCTCCCGCCCGGGGAAACTGCATCTTTAGTTGGTTCCCTTGAAATAAAGTCCTCTTGTAAACTCTCCCTCAAAGGGTGCGTGGACACGGATGCTGTCCAGAATGGCGGCTGCTTCTTCCCGGGATTCCAGTGTGAAGTAGGCCACACCGTAGTCCACAGTCAGAGCACCGGGCTTATCACCCATATAAATAGGTACGGGGTTATAGATCGTCCGCACGCCCATGCCGCAGCGCACCGGGAACTTTTTGGCCTTGCGGTCGGTCAGTTCCCCTGCTTTATTGCAGTGGGCGCAGTCATGGATGTTCTGCAGCGGGCAGGCACGGGTGACCATCAGCGGCATGTGACCATAGACCAGCACACCGGTGGGCACAGGGTTGCCGTTATGGGTGGGGGCAATGGTGCTGATATCGCTGTCCTTGACTTCGGGCAGGATGAGCACACTGTTCAGGCCATGGTCGGCGTAGAACTGTGCTGCCATCTGGTTGGTGACGTTCAGGCCAAAGCCGCCGGTCATCGGCAGGCCACGGCAGAGCCGCAGGTGGGCGATGTTGCTTACCTCATAGCCCGCAAAACCCGCATCCTGGGTAGCGGCAATGCGGCGGGCGGTGTCCTCCTCCAGCGCACCAAACATCACGCGCGGCAGCTCCAGAAGGGTCTTCTCCCGCCACTCCCGGGGCACCCGGTCGGCCTGGGCAATGGGCAGGATGAGATACTCCACCCCGCTCAGGGCCTGCTCCGGCACCTGCTCCCAAGCTTCAAAGCGGGCGCGCAGGGTGCGGCGGGGCAGCAGAGTGCGCAGGGGCAGAGCATCCGGCTCCGCCTCGTGTACCGGCCAGGGGCGCAGGACCTCCCGCTTTTTCAGCAGGGCCTCCAGCGCATCCCGGCGCAGCTCGTTCACGGCACTGCCCGGCACGAACCAGGGGCCGCCGTCCATCTCCACATCGATCTTTTCCACTGCAAAGGGGGTGCCGCCCGTCTTGGAAAGGCTGCGCTGCAGGCTCTCGGTGGGGTCGGTGCGGGCAGGCTGCGGTTCCGCATCGCCGTAGGCAAAGGCCTTGTTGCCGTCCGCGTCGGTCACGGTCAGCTTCTCGCCGCCCTCTTCGATCTCCAGCCTGAACTGCACCGGCACCCGGCTGCGCTCGCGGCGGTAGAGCTCGCGCAGGGCAGGCAGGGTCTTTTTGGTCAGCTCCGCATCGGCTTCGCTGCGCACACCGAACATGGTGCCGTCGATCTTTCCATCCAGATAGCCGGAGGTGAAGCCAGAGCGGCTGAACGCATTTTTCAGCAGGTCACGGTCGTAGGCGCGGCCCTCGCGGCCTGCCAGACAGGCACTGACCGCCGCCGCCACATACTCCGGCGTGCGCAGACGGCCCTCGATTTTGGCCGATGCCACGCCAACGGCCTGCATCCGATCCAGCTTGTCGATGACGGAGTTATCCTTCAGGGAAAGGTGGTGCAGACGGCCCGGTTTGCCCTCGGGCAGCGGGTTTGCCTCAAAGGGCAGGCGGCAGGGCCCGGCGCAGGAGCCCCGGTTGCCGCTGCGGCCGCCCAGGAAGGCAGACATATAGCACTGGCCGCTGACACACATGCAGAGCGCGCCGTGGACAAAGCACTCCGTCTCGATGCCGCAGTGCTTTGTGATGTGCTCCACCTCGGGCAGGCTCAGCTCACGGGCCAGCACCACCCGGGTAAAGCCCAGCTCCTTCAGCTCCAGCGCGCCCTGCAGGGTGTGGACGCTCATCTGGGTGGAGCCGTGGCGGGGCAGGTCGGGGGCGATCCGCCCGATGAGCTGCGCCACCGCCAGATCCTGGCAGATGACCGCATCCGCGCCGCTCTCGGCCACAGCCTTCACGGCACCGGCCAGCGCGGCCAGCTCTCCACCGTAAACGGTGGTGTTCAATGCCACATGCACCTTGACACCCCGCGCGTGGCAGAACCGGACCGCCTCCTTCAGGCTGTCCGCATCAAAATTTCCGGCCCCCGTCCGGGCATTGAAGCCCGAAAAGCCCAGATATACCGCGTCCGCACCGCTGAACACCGCAGCGCGGAGCATCTCTTCACTGCCCACCGGGGCAAGGATCTCGATCTTTGGCATAATACTCCCTTTGTTCCGGCGCGCTCACCGCGCCCCCATTCACGCTTCCGTCTTTGCTTCCCGGTCGGCCTTCTGCTTGGCCTGCAGGCGTGCCAGCTGCTCCCGCAGGGCATCGTTTTCACGCCGCAGCGTTTCATTTTCCGTTCTCACCTTATCCTCAGCCAGCTTTGCCCTGGCGGCATCGGCAATATAATCCTGGATCTGGCTGCGCATATTCTCGGCGCTGCCGGTGCTCTTTTTGTATTCATCCAGATAATCCATGGCGCAGAACACCGCCGCCTTGGTCACCGAAAGGTTTTCGTTGGTGTCCAGCAGCTTGGTGATATCCTCATCCAGCCGTTTGGCCAGAGAGGCGATATACTTTTCGGAATCCGTCGTTGCGATCGCATAGGGCGCGCCCGCAATGGTCACTCTCACTTTATTAACCATCGTATCCTCACTAATAATTACTCTGAGCGGAGTTTGTGGCCGAGTTTCCTGCCCCGGCGCACGCTTTTGCCCCCGCCGGGACAGCCGTTCACTTCTTATTATAATATAAATGCGTGCCAAGAGAAAGTGCTATTTTTGAATTTTTTGCATATTTACCAGAAAGATTGTGATAAAAATGTCAGTTACGGCAAAAATCGGCATTTTTCCTTGCTTTTACGAATAGAACTGATTATAATGTTCTTGTTGTGGTAACAGGGAGAGGGAAAGAGGAGAAATTCCCTGTTGCGATATTTCAAAACAGCACAAGTGTGTGTGCGGATAGGAGTTCCTTATGACTACAAAAGAATTTGCAAAAATTCTTCAGGACAAGCTGACCAGCGAGTACGGCGTGGATCTGAGCGTTGCTTCCAAGCAGCAGATCTACCGCTCTCTTGCCCTGATCTGCCGTCAGATGATGAGCGAAAACCACAAAAAGTTCCAGTCCAAGGCCATTGGCACCGGTACCAAGCAGGTATACTACCTCTGCATGGAGTTCCTGATGGGCCGCAGCCTGAAGATGAGTCTGTTCAACCTGGGTCTGGAAGATGTTGCCCAGAAGGTGCTGGCTGATGCCGACATCAACATCGAAGGCATCTTTGAGGAAGAGCCCGATGCA
>UMCH01104686.1_pt1 | contig 12237 bp, 19 predicted proteins | sample 1964201 | NCBI WGS metagenome assembly UMCH01 (sample SAMEA4835965, study PRJEB28245) | human gut metagenome | biome: gut microbiome; material: fecal sample | place: Denmark | collected 2008 | reverse complement strand
TCCCTTCTGGATAACTGCCAGACCATCACACTGCCTACAGGAGAACGAGTACATCGTCATCCTGACACGGTGATCGTTGTCACAACCAACTCGGATTATGCTGGATGTCGAGAGGTCAACCAAAGCGTGATTTCACGAATGGACCTGATTTATGACATCAATACGCCGGATCTTTCCACGATGGTCAAGCGAGTGATGAATGTCACAGGCTGCACGGATGAGCAGGAAACTGCAAAGATGGCCGGTGTGGTGCGCGACATTGCTGAGCGGTGCAGGCAGACGATGATTTCGGATGGAAGCTGCGGTATGCGTGAGCTGAAAGCCTGGGTGCTCTCTACCATGATCACTAAGGACCCCTATGAGTCAGCCCTGTCTACAATCATCGCTTCGGCTTCCGCAGACCCGGATAACCGAGCTGATCTGATTAGTACATGCTTAGAGAAACAGTACGTGAGGTGAATTGAGATGATTCCAATTATGGAACAAGAACGGCCAAACATCCTCCCCAGATACCGATGCGGTCAGTGTGGCACCAGATTTCCCTTGTTCTCAGCGAAAGAGAAAGAATGGAACTACTGTTGTCACTGTGGAGCAGAAATCGAATGGGATAAAGTCAAACCTATTGTGTGGGAGGAGAAACAGTGCTCAGTTTGTGGCAAGATCATGATCCGGATCGATAAGGATGGCCATGCTTACGATAATGGCAACTATGTTGGCCTGGACATGTGTTGGAGCTGTGTTATGGAGCACTGCATGGAAACAAACTGCCTGCAATGTGACATTGGGAACTATCCCGCCTGCCGCTTCCTTCCTTATAAGAAGCTGCGGATGGAGAGAGCCAACCAGAACGAAACTTGATGATGAAAGAGGTGTAATCAATGAACAACGACGGAACGAATTTCTTTAACTTCGCGATTGCTGTGGCAGTTGCCTGCAATGCTGATACTCGCCCCAAAGGTGAGACAAAGCCCGAAGCGGCTGCGCAGTATATTCAGAATGTCTTGGACATGGCGTTTGTCAACACGGGGCTCAAGTTCAGAGTCAAACCATTGGCGTATCCCCTATGTGGCAAGATTCCCATTGTGATCCAGGTCCCAGGCAGAGGTGCGTGCCTTTTGTGGTATTACCCCTACATGAAGACCCACGACCTGACGCTGGAATTGGAAGGTGTGCTCCATACAGTCCTGACCGAAGCCCTCTGCGAAACCGCATGATGGAGGTGGCCGGGTAATGAGAGCATCCCACCTTACAGTTCGTAAGCGAATCATGGATGAAAAAAGCAAGATCACCGATGAGGAGTTTTTTACTTCAAAGGAATACCGTGGCTACCTTGCAGACATTACGGAGGCAGCTACGAAACGCTATCGTCGGCCTATCCATGTTACGGTGTTTGCCGATCCGGAAGACAGCACAGTTGCCTATACGGATTATAACGGCATTGTCATCAATGCCTGCAATCACATCACCTGGAGTATGCCAACTCGTAAACTTCGGTCTATGAGCATCGAGGGATTCAATGCCCACGAGAACAGCCACAATCTCTTCACGGACAATCGTATCGCGCACGCTTACTTCAATAGTCTGGAACATGGAAAATTCTATCCAAAGAAGCCAACCAGACTGAAAGGTGACCAGAAACTCAACGCTCAGGGAATCATTGATGCTCTAATGGATGACACGGACCCAATTCCGAAAACGGTCATTCTGCGGACAGCAAAGGCTCTGAGCAATATCCTGGAGGATGGTTACGTGGATGCCAGATACTCCTATGAGTTCCCTGGCAATCCTGCGCGAGGGATTGCCCTGAATAATGTGCGCTTCGCAGAGACTGTCCCAGACATCGATACCATGATCGACAAGCAGTTCTATCCACACAATATTGTGCTGAATCTGCTGCTTGAATATGTTCGGGCCAGAGAGGTCAATAACCTCACTGGATATACCGGGGAATACATGGATCGGTTCCTGGCAGCGCTGCCTCTGGTAGATGCGTGCATTTATGACGAAGATAGCAGGGCTCGGTTTGATGCGGTCAATCGGATCATGATCGACCTGTGGCCACTTATGCAGCGGTGCTTTGACGACCTAAGAGATAAGCAGCAGAACGATGCCTCCAGTTCCTCTGGAAGTGGAAATTCTACAACACCTGGCACCGGAGAGGATTCAGACTCCGATGATGGTATGGATGCAGTTCAGGATGCTCTGGAGAGCCAGTTGCCTCAGATTGCACCTAACTTCACCATGAAGTCAGGTCCTGTTCCGTTCAACGGAGCCTTTTCGCCTGATGAAGAACAGGCTCAGGAACTTCTGGAACAGGTGAGCAAGGCGCTTTCTGAAGAAACAGCACGAATTGCAGCACACCGAACAGAGACCATCATCAGCAATGGCGATGGCAGTATTGTTCAGGACAGCGAGTACGAGGGTGCCGGCTACGAGTTTTCCGCTACCGACATCGAGCGCGTGCTGGAGGAGATCGCCACAGGCAAAGTAAATGAATCCCTGGAGGAGGAACTATCGGAAGAGTTGCAGTCAGAAGCAACGAGCATTGAGTACGGAAACGCGCATCGGAACATCAACATCACAGTGCATCGCATGTCCCATGTCAATCAGAACCTGATTGATAGTTATACCGCTGTGGCTCCGCAGCTGCTGATGCTCTCCAAGCGATTACAGAGAAGCGTCAGTGCAATCCTGCGGGATAAGCGGCAAGGCGGGAAACAGACGGGCCTCTATGTTGGAAAGCACTTAGATCAGCACGCCTTCCACCGTAATGATGGCAGAGTGTTCTGTAATAAGCGGCTACCAACTGAGCCGATCAATATGTCTGTTGCTCTGCTGGTAGATGAAAGCGGAAGTATGTGCGGCTGTGACCGGATTACGAAGGCACGTGCGACTGCGATCGTTGTTCAGGACTTTTGCGAGAAATTGGGTATCCCCATTATGATCGTGGGCCATACCGCAAGCTGCGCCCATGTAGAACTCTTCTCCTACGCAGATTTTAAGTCTGTGGATAAGAAGGATCGATACCGCCTGATGGATATGAGCGCTCGGTGCTGCAACCGTGACGGAGCTGCCCTGCGCTATGTTGCTGAAAAACTCAGTAAGCAGAATTCGGATGTGAAGATGCTGTTCATCATCTGTGACGGGCAGCCAAATGATGATGGGTATACTGGAACGGCTGCGGAAGCAGACCTTAGAGGGATCAAACTGGAGTATAGCCGGAAGGGTGTGCAGATCTTTGCTGCCGCTATCGGCGATGATCGAGCCAATATTGAGCGCATCTATGGCGCTGGGTATCTGGACATCACCGATCTCAACCAGCTCCCTGTTATGCTGACGCAACTCATCGCCCGCAATCTGCCGAAGTGATAGGAGGTCCAAATGAATAGAAAAGAGATCGCGAGCTACTGCAAGAAGTGCCATTTTAGTTTGAACGTGTACATGCTCTACTGCAACTATGGCAAGAAAATGGTGCCCTGCACCATGGTGCCTGAGTGTCCATATAAGGCTCAATGCCCTGCGTCATTTGATCGGGAGTTCCATCAGCCGAAGGCAGGAAAGCATCTGGAGGAGAACTGAGGTGGAATTATGAAATGTAAAGTCAAGAAGGTTAAACGGGGTCGCAGAATGATCTGCGACCCCGGCGTCTGCGACCACTGTATTTATGTTGGCGAAGGTGACTTCCTCTGCGATAACACTGATGATGAAGCCTATGTTGTTGTCATGAGCGATTGGGAACCTACGGAACAGTACCCGCACTGCCTGCGTAAGCGAGAGGGAGGTCGAGTTCAGTGACCCTCTATCTACTGATCCACGAGCAGGATACGGATGCTGCATGGGGTGCCGATGTACAGGTCTTCCTAAATGCCACTGAAGCACAGAAAGCCATGAACGCAGCCTATCAGGAAACTGCTGACAGATGGAACTTTGATGACCAAGAATCAGATGAGGAGCATATGCGTACCTGTTCTGATTCTGAAGCCACGATTCGTGATGATACGGACGTGGAGCACTGGCGCATTGAAGAGCGAGATTTGGATGTGCAGATGGCAATTGAGGTACAGGGTGGGCTGATACAGAACATCTATGCGAATGCAGGGATCTATCCAGATGTATTCGATTTGGATGTTTCGGCCTTCCCTGATAAAGGGGAAGAGGACGACGTTGCTGCAAAAGCTGCAAGCCTTAATGAAATCAAAAACCGCCCCGGATGGCGGAATGTGTGGTAAGAAAGGAATTGTATTATGAGTCATTATTCTGTTTGTGTTACTGTTCCTCATCATTATGACGGAACTCAAGTCAATGCAGAAGATATTGAAAGCTGCTTGGATGAGATCTTGGCTCCATTTGATGAGCAGAGCGATGAAGAGTCGTACTGTGAATTCGACGATCGCACCGAAGAGGCAAAAACTGACTATGAAACGGACACAGCACAAGCCATTCGTTATCCGGATGGCAGCGTGTGTGTGATCCATGATGCAAAGTTTCGTAAAGACTTCTACCTCATCGACAATACGATCTATGCTCGTGACCCGGATGGTGGCATCTCAGGAAGAATCCAAAATGAGGAATCCAAAGCACTGGAATTTCTCACAGCGTGCCCTTTGAAACTGCTGTACCCAACTTTTGAACAGTACTGCAAGGATCATTCTGGTATGGTTCAAAATGATGCTGGTGCTTGGGGTTACTACATCAACCCAAATGCGAAATGGGATTGGTGGCAAATCGGAGGACGCTTTTCAGGCCGTTTGCTTGTGAAAGCGGATTTACAGGATTGTATCCAGACTGGAGATGCCCGTGAATGTGTTGCTCCCGATGGCTATAAATTCGTTGATGCCGCCCGGAAGAAGGACATCTGCTGGGCTGTTATGAAGGAAATCGGCACGAAAGCCGTGGAGCAAAACTACGAGCAGTGTGTCGCTGCATTTATGTCCGGAGATGTAAAGAACTTTGATTTCTTTGCAACTCTTACGGAAGACGGAATCCGAGGCTGGGGCGAAATGATCTATATCAAAGGTGAAACGCTGGACGACTACAAAGCGAGAAAAGGCGTATCGGATACTGATCAATATTTGATTGGGAACTACGCCTATATTGATCGCAATGGCGATTGGTCCGGTTCCGGTGATATGGGTTGGTTCGGCATTTCTTCAAATGATAAGCCTGAGCGCATCTGGAAAGATGAACTTCAGGCTTTCATGGATGAGGTGCAGGATGACGATTTCATCGCCATCGTTGATTGCCATATCTGATTCTGTTGATCGTACTTGGTGCCGGACTTTCATTACTGGAGTCCGGCACCCACCCTATTACTGTAGGAGGTAATTATGAAAGCGACTGGTATTATTCGCCGGCTGGATGACCTTGGGAGAATTGTAATCCCTCGTGATGTGCGGCGGCAGCTCCACTTCCGAGAAGGAGATCCGTTGGAACTGTTCATCGAGAAGAACGGTGTGCTATTCAAGAAGTACTCACCCATCACATCCATCAACGACATTCTCAACGAGTTGCGGGATGCAGTGCGTGAAGAGGAAGGAATTCAGAATCGCGCAGAACTGCTTGTGCGTATCAAGGAATTGGGAGAGTTCTTCGAAGAGTCCCAGCAGTCTGGAGGTGAAGAAGATGCGTGAGCAGCGTTCATCTCCTGATCGCAATATGCAGGAATACTTCGACTTTTTGGAAAAGCTACGGGATTCTGGTGTTACCAATATGTATGGCGCAACACCGTATCTCCAGAAGCAGTTCCCGGAATTACGGCATGATTTTAAGCGTGCGGTCAATATCCTGCATAGTTGGTTTGATACATTCAAAACTGGGAGGAAAGAGGAATGAAGATCTACGATGATAAAAGTCGTGTTGCCTCAGAACGGAATATCTGGATCAAGCGTGGTTATGCCATGGCTGATCTATCCTCGATCCAATTTTCTTTCCGATATACGAACAATAGTGCAGATGATCAGCGGGAGCGATTCTATGAAGCTGCTGAAACTGTGAGGTACCAGGAGAACTTGGATCGTAGTCGAATCATGGCGCAGGTAATGGCTGCCATCGCGGAGAAATTTGTGTGCTATCAGTATACCAAAGAGGAACCGGCCCCCTACGGAAGTGACCGGTGGGACTTGTTTTTCTGGTGCAATAGCTTTCCGCATTATGGTTGCGCTGAGTCCGTACCTGACCGGGACTACTCCTATTTCACATTGACTTTCAATGAAAAGCAGACAGCAGAGCAGCACTGGATTCTTCGGGATCGATTGGAGCGCTTTTTGCGCGAAAACTTCGAGCATAACAAGAATCTTGATGTTGCTTTCCAACACAAGGTCGCCTATAACATCCAAAAAATACGAGAGGATGTAGAAAACCTGAAAAGGTGTCTGGATAGAAAGCGATGTGAGTATCAAGGCCAAGAAGGTGTGCTGGTTTGGAGGGATGGTAGGCTCCTCTTCAAAAAGAAATATGCGAAGACAAAAGCCTATGTGGTGAATGATCTAGCTGTATTGGAGTATGGCTATCAATTCGGCCTGCTCTCCGATGCGGATGCTCGCCCCTTTCAGCATCGTATATCCGGTCCTCTAGTATATGAGAGAGATGGCATTCGGGTAGAACTGAATGATAAGGGAGAGTCACTATTCAGTGGCTATGATACCAACTCGCCACATATGCCTTCAGGCTATTGGCCAACATTCGAATTCTATGTCGATGTTCTGAGCGAAGGCGGCTGGAGAGAATTGACTGGCATTGGCTCTCGGACACAACTGCCTGTGGGACGACCTCAAGAGACGCTGGAGCGAGCGTTACAGCACATCCACAAGGAATGCCTTGCGGTGTTGAAAGCAGATTCGAGCGTGTCTCTGAAGGAAATCGGCGAACGCGTTTCAAAGATCACACCTGAGATGTTCGCTCAGTCCTGTGCAAGAGAATGATTTGGTCAGCAAAACCTGACTCGTTTCGATTGAGAGGTGTGCTATGAGAATCAGGGATAATCTTTTGGTTACAGTCGGCAGCCGAGCAGCCTATATGGATCATGCGGGATATATTCAACTTCCTGCTGGTTCTGTTGGGGAAGATGTTCTGGCCAACTTCGCTTCCGAGATCGTAGATGTGTGGCTACGTACCGAATGTGACACCTGTTTCGATGAGTATATTGAAACGGCTCTGGAGAACCGCTTCCCCAAAGGGGGTTGAGGATTCAATTCCTTTTCCTGTCCGAAGGTTGGGACAGGCCCTTACTCTTACGAGTGGGGCCGGCATCCTATGAAAAATTGTGTTGATAAAAAAGAAAGGCGGAATCAAGATGGACGAGCAGCGAATTCAGAAGCAGATAGCGATTTACATGACTGATAAGAAACTTTGCGAATTCAATGACAAACTCAAGCTGGCTCCTGTGGACTACTACGCACATGTCCACGCCCAGGGTGAGAAGCAGGAAGATGGGAGCCGTCAGCGCTCCTGCATCGGTATGGTGCTTCAGGACTATTCCAATGGCACCGGAGACAAGACTGTTCGAGTGATGGCCAATCTGTCCCCGGAGTTTTTCGCCTATGCGCTTAGCCGTGTTTCCATTGGCGTTGAGAATTTCGACTTTAATGAGGAGAAAATCTTCGGCGAGCCGGATTCCAACGGCCTCTCTGTGGTAACGAAGACCACAATTAAGAGAGCATCCTATGGAAAAAATGGTGAGCCCCGAAATTATCCGTGGTTTATCATGGTCGAGAACGGGCGTGCAGTCAAGGAGAAGACACAGAAGGGCGGTGTCCATATGAAGAAAGGCAGCTATCATAAGGAGCGTGCAGTCTTCATCAACATCAACGACTATGACTTCTTTCGATTGATGCAGCAGACTACGCGGTATATCCGTGCATGGGAACTGACCAATGGCCCGAAACGAATTCGTGAGGCACAGCAGATCCTGGCTATCCAGGATGCTCAGCAAGGTGCCTGATGGTAATATAATCGTTTGAATATTTGATACTGGCGAGGGAGTGATGTACTTATGGACATCACTCCCTCGCTGCATCTATGGAGGTTTATGATGACTGGAGATAACTTGAATGATTATGCCCTTGAAGTGTTTCTGGCTGCCAGCGTGATTCCGGAACCAGGTACCTGCCCTGATACAGTGCGGGCTGCTAAATTGGAGGCGGTATCAAAGGTGCTTCAGCGCATCAGTTTTTACCGCAGCCGTGGCTTCCTACCACACCTCATCCACTGCGTTTTTGCAAAGAAGATGAAGATGATCTCTGAGGCCACAACAGTAAAAGACCTGCGGGCGGTATCCGATGTTCCAAAACCACATTATAACGGGAACAGAGTCATCCCGAGCGACTTTTCTGTGCCAGAAGAGGAAATCATGATCTGGTCGCTAACGAGTGCGCTTGGCCCATTGAATGATGCGGGCTTCAGACGCTATATGGAACTATTTGAGGAACTTTTCGGTATAGATGAAGAGACTTTGATGAAGGAGCCTCTGGCCAGTTCGCTGGGAGAGGAGGTGACGTGATGTTGGACTATTACAGCACGCAACTCCTTCAGCATATTCTGGTATCCTACCTCCCCAGAATTCATCTGGCCGAGGAACGTGGTTACTCTAACCCAAGCGATAAATACCACTGGCTCTATGAGGAATTGCATTGCCGTGTGGTATTTTTGAGAGGTGTGCTCCTCTTCTTGGATGCGTTACCTCGCTTCATGGTAGTAGGAACCGAAGCCCTTCAGTATGTTACTTCCTATGTTGGAAAACTGTTTGCCGTGGATTGGGTCAGTTCCCTACGCAATGAGAAGACGGAACAACACCCCTATTTTCAGGACAACAATCCATACTGGACAGAATTCCAGGAGGTGCTGGATCACATTGATGATGGTTATGATCTAGGAGATCTTCCACAACTCTATGTGGATCTCAGCGAATATGTGGTCCGTGCGTCTCGGTTGTATTTGCAAATCCGTGAGTGCAGCATCCATGCGATAGACCGCGATAAGTTCGAAGCCCTTCTCAGCAGAAAACCGGAGTTCTCACAAGCGGGGTGATCTGCATGAGAAGCGAATTTGAATTGACACCTGAGCAACGGACATTCGCACATGAGCATCATGGGCTCCTGATGAAGTTCATTGGCACATACCATCTCTCCGATGACTATTATGGTCCTCTAGCAGAGAGATACTTATGTACCGTGAAGCAGTATATGGAGAAGCCAGCACTACAAAAATATGCGTTCTCTACAATCCTGTGGTACCGACTTCGGAAGGAACTCAGCTGCGTTTGGAAGAAGGAGAAGCGTTACAGCCCAAATCTTTCTCTGGATGACATGATCGTAGTACCTGGACATAGCGACGACACCAGTGAATTTGTCTTCTGGGCGGATACAGGGGAAGTCGTAACAAAACAGCAATTGGATCTACTGACCATGAAGGCAGATGGGATTCCTATGGAGCAAATAGCGGACCATTTCCGATGCTCCAAACATGCTGTGAGTTGCCGGGTACATCGAATCAAGAAGAAACTGAAGAAGAACGGGGTCATTTGACCATGCCGGCAGCACTCCTATAGGATGCTGCCGGCATTTTTTTGATTTCTTCTGCAAAAGTCCGACTAATGGTTAGATGGTCTGTCTAGCGGTGGATTTATCGAAAGACAAGTACAGTATATACTCCTATAAGATGGATACTCTATCTGATAGGAGGCGCAGCGCTATGATCGTGTCTGAAGCAAAAAAGATTGGGATGCAGATCCAGATTGCGCGGAAGAAGCGCCAACTATCCCAGGCAGACTTGGCCCAGATGGTCGATTTAACGCCAAAATATCTTAGCATGATTGAATGTGGGACAAAGACACCTAAACTTGAAACCCTCATCAGCATCGCAAATGCGTTGGAAACTGACGCCAATTCGTTGCTTGCAGGAGTACTGAATACTTCAAGCGTGGTAGAATCTGCGTTCTTTTCCGATGTGATTGATAAATACCAGGAACTCAGCAAGCGCCAACAGGAAAAAGTATTGCGCTTGTTGAATGCGTTGATCACAGAAGAACTCCACGAGAACTGAACAATTATGATGAGAGCCCTGCGCCGAGGTGACCGGCACAGGGCTCTTTTTTTATTTCGGTAAAACTCCATCTTGAAGTTAGACTATCCAACTAATAGAATGATAGTGAAACTTCCAGTTCCACTCTACATTTTATCAATGAGAGCGAAAACTACCTCTTGCTGCTCAGGTGTGAGTCGGGTCCAACGCTCCAACAACTTCTGTTGATCGGCTGTTAAAGCAACAGGTTCATTTCTCTCTGCAAAAAGTTGAGAGAGTGTGATTCCAAAAGCCACACATACTTTCTCAAGGGATGGCACGGTGGGGATCATACCCTTCCGAAACCACGAAGAGATCGTAGACTGTGGTAAACCGGAGCGCTCAGCCAGCTGATATTCAGTCCAGTTTCGCTGTTCTCTCAGTTCGGTGATTGCTGTAAGAATATCCTTCATGTCTGGCACCCCCTATAGTTGCGTCTAACGTAAATTATACTTTGATTCATCGTTGCTCTTTAATCACTTATTTCGTATAATTTTAACGATATACACAAGCAAAGGAGGACCAGCAGATGCCAAGTATCTGGCGGCTGGTTATGGTTGCTATGATAGAAAGAGATAATACTACTTGGCCCGAGGGCTTGCCCAAAGAGTTAGAGGATTTTTTCTATGAGGTAAAATTCGTTGAAGTTGAAGCACCTGGCGTTTATAGCATCATAGCGAGGATGCACCCAGATCGATTACTCACAGACGAATTCTATGTTGTGGATCGCTCGTCTACAATCATTTCTGATGCAGCAAAGAAATACGGTGATGCACTGCCTGAAATTCCGCAGTTCCTGCTATTTCCCTATGACAAGAAGGATGGCGGATTTCCAATCATAGCGTATGAACTTGCGCGCTATCGTGTAACGAACGGTGAAAAGTTGGAGCACATGGGAAACCTTCACAATATGGCCTTCTATGGAATGGAGCAGTATCCGCACTATTTCGGATACTATCCGGCTCCCACAATGACACCCAAAGGGTATATGACTCGGTATCAAACCATTGATAATGGGATATTCCTGTTGGAGACCGACCAAGGCAATCGGCTTATGGCGGTTTGCTACCCCATTTGGGAGTCTGACCTATCCGATGCACTGACTTCGGCTGGCCTTCAAACAGATTATGATATAGCACATAACATTAGCGAAACACTTGGATACCTGTTCTTCGAAGAGCCGTACTTCTGCCTCGTTATCTTTGAACTGGTCTATCTCAGAGAGGAGTGGGTGAAGTCCGGAATGGTTGATCTCGCTGCCCTCATGAATGCAATTTGGCGCGATCAGCCAGGCTACGCAGCTGCACATAATTTGAGTGAGCAGAGCGGCCTCCATGATGCTCTCGGCGTTCTATTAAATATCCTCGGAACGGAAGTCGAACTCAGCAGTTCCACAGACCGGATGATCGCCATCACACCCAATGCCGGTTGTGACTACCTCCACCTGCCTTGATTTAGTCCTGATAATGGGACAGTTTATTTTATATTCTATCAATACAACAGCAGATACCTAATGGCATAGATGGAAAGGATGTGGATGAGATGAGTTTTTTCGGCAGACTTTTTGACTTCAATCGTGATGGAGAAACAGATTTTTCCGAAGAACTCCTTGGGCTCGGCATGATTGCGGCAGTTGCTGGTGCAGCGGAGGAGGAAGAGCAACTACAAAGAGAATTAGACGAGGAACTGGAGGAAGAAGAGGACGAAGAGATGGAGCAGGCTATTCGCGCCTCTCTCGCAGAGATGAGTAGTTTCGACGCCGATGACTATGAAGAAGAAAGTGAGTCGGTCATCCGGGCAAAACTGGCGGAATTAGAAGACAAACTCCTCGACTGGGAATGTGAGGAGCCGGATGATGTGCTCGGTTCCGCGTATGATGCCTGGGAAGAAGGCCGTGAGCAGTTGGAGGATGCAATCTCTGATTTGGAAGACCTGCTGGATGAATAAAAAATAAGTATGAAGAGGAGAAGTATGTGATGAGAGCCCTGCTGAAAGATAAAGAAGATAGCACTTTGATTGCAATTGAAGTGACTGAGGCGGTCTATGACCCGGAGGAACAGATTCTCTACCTACGAAACGCGGATGCCAGTTATCAGGTAGAGAGCATCATCGCTGTCAATGCTGATGCAGCGATCCGAGAGTTGTGAAGTGCTCCCCAAAAGTTGGACAAAAGTTATGCGG